>Ga0209752_1001480_pt1 | contig 11307 bp, 6 predicted proteins | sample METZYME_3_250m_FD_187548 | JGI IMG/M metagenome (GOLD analysis project Ga0209752, IMG submission 187548) | Marine microbial communities from oxygen minimum zone in mesopelagic equatorial Pacific - METZYME_3_250m (SPAdes) (version 2) | ecosystem: Environmental > Aquatic > Marine > Oceanic | place...
ATTCTTCTCCCCCCGACGGCAGCGTCACGTTGATAGATCCCCCGTATGGAACGCCTGTCCGCTCCGTTGGCCCCAGTTCGATGCCTGTGGAAAGATGGACCTCGACTCGAAAGTCACAGAGCGGCTCGTTACCCGTATTCGAGACCCGCCCCACGAAGGAGTTGGACGCCGAATTGAAGGACAACTGGAGCCACGCGTCGTTCCGCGTCTCGGACCAGCTGGCCGTTCGAGCGATATAAACGCCCGACTCTTCCCCTTCTTCACGGCGCTCAGCACTCGCAACCTCAGTGCGGCTCTCGCTGGACGAACGCTCGTCAGTCTGCTGAGCGAGGGTCGACTCACCAGCTCCATCTGCATCCGGCTGCGATTCAGCGGCGCAGGCGGCCAGCCCAAGTGATAGGACGAGCGCGGTGACGATCGGGAGCAACCTTCGGGTAGTTTCTTTCACGGTCCTCATTCCTCTGAGTAGACGTATCCCGCAACGTAGGCCGCGAGCAGCAATTCGCCGGCCGAAACCAAGCTTCCCAACGCGAAGTAGCTCCACGTGAACAGCCCCGTCAACGTCATCGCGGCGAAAATCAAGGTGATGACACACCAGAGCTGGAGGGCGGCGAAAACCGCGGTTTTGGGGCCCGCCCCGTAGCGCGGCCTCATCAACGCATACGTCCACGCGACGACGATGCCCATCAGAAGCGCCACTACGACCATACCGCCAATAACAGCACCACCCGCCAGGTTAGCAGCGAGGTCTGGAATCAGAGCGTTCAGGGCGGCGTCATTCTGCGATGCGAGCAGAAATCCGTTCACGAGGTAATCGACCACGCCTACGGCGAAGCCCGCCGCGACGCCTCCGACAACGACTTTCTGGGTATTGATGGCCACGTGGCCTCCTATGGTCTTCGACGCTTGGTCACTCGACATCCGGTAAAATGAGCGTTCGACGCTGAGAATGCAGCTTCGGGCATATCAACGCCAGAATAAATCCCCCGGGCCGAGCTAGAATCCGTCCCAACCATCGCCGAGCCACGAACACCAAGGCTCCATTTGCCCCAGCCAATCTAACGCCGGCTCACCTATCGGAGATCCGGGCGGTGCAGATGGCGCCACGCGGTCCGTCACCACCTCACCTGGACGATCCAGGAATCGCTGGATGTCCCCCGCCAACATCTGAGCGTGGGCCTCCGACTGGCCCCGGCTCAATAGCTCGCTGTGGCTCCGCCTCAACGAGGCGGACGAGATCGCGCGCACTTGGGGCATCGATGCATTTCTGGCCAACCACATGACGCGTGCGAGTACGACACCCTCGACCGCTCGCTTGACCTCAGCCTGGTACTCCGTATTCGCTGATGCGCCCATGCTCGCCTCGAACAGTCCCTCCAGAACCTCTTCCAGACTCGGCAAGGACGGGTCGAACGTGTGCTGCTGTACCAAACGAGCGGCTCGGGTCGGTTCGAGCACCATGGCCACCGTATGACCAGCGGCTACCACGGCGGGAGTCACGGCGTCGAACGCCGAACCCGTGTAACGTGGAAACAGCTCGCGATGGCGGCCAAAACCCGGCGGCCTGGGCGGAATGACGTTCAGGACGGACTCCGGAAGCGTTAGCTCCGCCGGAACGAGGGTACGCATGAGTGCATCGAGAGCACCGCGCTGCATATCGGCCGACACACGTCGGAACGGCTGGAGCCCATCGCCGCGTACTGCATACGTATACTCCACGCCCCCGATCGCAGAAGCCGTTGCCTCGACCTGATACCGATGATGCATGTATAGCGGTACGAGTGCCTCTTCGATGGTGGCCATCGGCATGTCGGACTGGATCGCCTGGACTCCGAAGCGCTCGAGCGCACTAGCTCGGACGTCCATCATCCTATTCAGTTCGTGACCCATGTCGGTCCCGTTCGCCCATAGATCGGCCTGGGGCGAGATCGAAGCGTCCTGTCCTGTCATGTAGCGGATGTCGTCACCCCAAGCGACGCTCAGGATGCTCGCTAGCTGGGCGTCCTCGTCGTCCCCAGACGGGAATTCACGGTAGCCGTAGGTGATGGCAACCTTGTCCCAATCGCCGATGTCGACGTCGTAGACCTCCGAAAAGTCGAGCGATCCGTCCTCGTTCAGGGCGATGAGCGGATGAGGATAGTCCATCACGGAGATACGCCCGTTCCCGCTGTTGTAGTAGTTGTGCCCCAACCCGATCGTGTGTCCGACCTCGTGTGCAGCCAACTGGCGGATGCGGGCGAGTGACCACTCCGCCAGCTCCGGTGGGGTCTCGTCGCCTTCCGTATAGGGCGAAAGCAGTCCTTCGGCCATCAAGTAGTCCTGCCGTACGCGCAAGGAGCCGAGCGTGACCACACCCTTGATGATCTCCCCCGTCCGCGGGTCTGTCACGGAGCCACCCGTACTCCAGCCGCGCGTGCTTCGGTGCACCCAGTTGATCACGTTGTAGCGTGCATCGAGCGAACTGATGCTGTCGGGACGGATCATGACCTGGAACGCGTCCCGGTACCCGGCGGCCTCGAACGCCTGGTTCCACCACCGAGCGCCGTCCAGCAGCGCGGATCGCATCGGCTCAGGGGCTCCGGGATCGAGATAATAGATGATCGGCTCGACAGCCTCACTCACGCGGGCCGACGGGGTTCGCTTCTCTAGGCGGTGACGGCGAATGAACCGTTGGGTCATCGGTGCACCCAGCGGAGCCGCGTAGTCCTGGAACGTCACCGAGCCGAATCCGGCCCTCGGATCGTAGGCGCGGGTCTCGTAACCATCGTCCGGCAACGCCACGAACGAATGGTGCAGGCGAATGGTCGCCGCCTCGCCTGAGGCAGCGACGCTCCCCACACCCTCGAGGGCGCCTCCCCCTCCTCCGCCCCCACCTCCGGGCTGCCGCGTGAACGTCAGTTCGACCTCCAACTCCGTGTTGGTCGGAAACGCATCCGTCATCTCCATATAGATGGAGCTGCGGCTCTGATCGAGTCTGTAGGTCCCGGGACGCATCGACTGGCCGGCGTTGACCGCATCCCGCACGAGAAAGCCCGTCAAATCCACGAGCACCCGACCGTCGGTCTCGGCCTCGGCCGTGAACCCCCACAGAATCGAGCGCGCGAACGCATCCGTTACGGCCCGGGCTTCTGCAGGGTTGTCCGTGAGGGCCCGGAAGCGGTAGTTCGGCTGCACCATCATCACTCTGCGCCCCACCCTCTCGAACTTCACGATCTGGGTCCCGCCCCGGAGAGCCCCTCGGTCCAAGCCGAGGTCGTTCGAGCCCAGGCCGGCGCCGAACCCGGAGAAGTGGATCATCTCCAGATCCAATTCCGGGATCTCCATCCACAGTTGCCCCCGATCTTCATCCCAGTACAAGGGCAGGAACCCGTCGATACTCTCCATCCCTTCGGTCTTTTCGGCGATGGAAGGCAGATCGGCAGTCTGCGTGGCCGAAAGGCCGACAGGGGAGGTGGCAGAAAAGCCCACCGGCATGGCGAGGAACGCCAGCGTAACGAGGATCATCCGAGTCCGGAGGTTCAGCATGGGGGTCATTTCAGGTCTCCTTGGGTGTGGCCCTGTCCGGAGAAGCGGTTCAGTCCGGACGAACAACCTATCAAGTTGCGCGTCGGGTTCCCAACGGCGATTCTCGGCTGCGTGTCCTCGTTGTGCTGACCACATACGAACTGCTGCGGAAAAGCGAGAGGAAAGACCGATGCTATCTCGACGCGATTGGCTCCGAATCACATCAGGCGCGGGCGCCATGCTCGGCCTGAATCCCCGAATCCTGGAGGCACTACAGAGCCAGGAGGTCATCACCCGTGCGATCCCCTCCAGCGGAGGCCGAGAGCGGCTCCCGGTGGTCGGCTTGGGCGGCGCCAACACGTACTCCCGGGTCGCGCGCGCCGAGGACTTCGGCACGATCGGGGCGGTCCTGCAGGCCCTCTTGGACGGGGGCGGCACCGTATTGGATACGGCGGCCGGCTACGGCGCCTCCGAGGAGGTATCCGGCAGCGTCGCCGAGGAGCTCGGGATCGACGAGAGGATCTGGTGGGCGACCAAGGTCAACGTAGCCGGACGGGGCGGCACCCCGGCTGATCCCGCGGCGGCCCTGGCACAGGTCGAACGCTCCTTCGATCGCCTCCGTATTCCCGTGATCGATCTGATCCAGGTGCACAACATGGGTGATCCACCGACGCAACTCGGAGTGCTCGAGCGGCTCAAGGCAGCGGGTCGGGTTCGCTACAGCGGGATCACGACCACAAACGACGGGCAATACGCAGCGCTCGCGGACGTCATGCGCAACGAGCCGATCGACTTCATCGGTATCGATTACGCCGTCGACAACCGGACTCCCGAAGAGGTGATCCTCCCGCTCGCACAGGAGCGCAACATCGGCGTGCTCGTGTACCTGCCGTTCGGACGGAACCGCCTGTGGGGGCGGATTGGCGACCGCCCGGTCCCGGATTGGGCGGCCGAGTTCGATGCCCACACCTGGGCGCAGTTCATGCTCAAGTTCGTGATCGCCAACCCGGCGGTCACCGTAGCCACGCCGGGCACTAGCGACCCGGAGCACATGGCGGACAACCTCGCCGCCGGACGGGGACGACTACCGAACGCGCAGCAGATTGAGCGGATGATCGGGCTGGTGGAGGGACTGCCGAACGCCTAGCGAAGAGTCTTGGTGCCACCTCGGTCCTTCTCCCGAAACTCATCCTCGCCGATCTGTCCGCTTGTGAGCCGCAGGTTAGGCCGTTCGTTTTCGTGGACGACATCGCGTGGGTCGATCCGCCAGATCCGCTGCCCACGAACGCCACACACGGCACGTTATGGAACGCCAAGGCGTAGCGGATGTTGCGCTGGCGAAGACCTACGACCCCCTCATCCAAGCACGCTGGTACGCGGATCTTCTACGCGAGACACTTCCGCTTTCAGTGTCGGGGTTACCCAACTAGCTCGACTCACAGCTTGTGGACCGACCTGCCCCTCGAAAACGTCTCGAGTATCTGAATGCCCTCAAGCTCAGCCGGATCCGTCGTCAGAGGATTCATCTCGAGGATCACCAAGTCGGCCTGTTTCCCGACCGTGAGCGAGCCCTTGGTGTCTTCCTCGAAGAACTGATAGGCCGCCCCGAGCGTGACCGCGTTCAACGCCTCCATGACCGTGGCGCGCTGGTGAGGTCCGAGCACGCGACCGCTACGGCTCTTCCGGTTCACGGTGATCGACACCAAGCGCATGATGTTCGGCGGGACGATCGGTGAGTCGTTGTGTATGGTGAACGGCACACCGCGATCGATCGCCCAGCGCACCGGACTGATGTTGTTGCCCCGTTCCTCGCCGAAACTGCGCACATGCCAGTCGCCCCAGAAGAACGTGTGCGCCGAAAAGAACGAGGGCACGACGTTCAATTCGGCTGCTCGGTCCAGTTGGTCGGCCCGCATGAGTTGGGCATGAATGATCACCGACCGATGATCCGGTATCTCATCCATGTCGGCGAGCGCCTCATCGACCCCATCCAGCATTAGGTCCATCGCCGCATCGCCGTTGGCGTGTGCGAGAAACGGAATGCCCGCCTTGATCAGCTCGGCCGCTCCGGCCTTGTAGCGATCCGGATCCATCGTGCCGTACGCGACGTAGTCGGGTGCCGCGCCCGGAGGTCCCTCGACATACGGTTCGGTCACCCAGGCCGTGCGACCCTGGGGCGAGCCATCGAGGCTGAACTTGATGCCCGCGACGCGAGCCCCACCGGTATAGGTCTTTTCGTACGGGATGCTCTCGACGTCCTCCACCGAACGAAGTCGCGCGTACACGGCGATGTCCGCCTTGAGCGGCTCACGTTCGGCGGCCGCGCGCAGCGTCTGTACGAATCCTGCGGAGGTTCCTCCATCTTGAATCGTGGTGGTGCCGTACGACGTGTACACATCGATGGATCTGCGAATCAACGCGTCCTGGTCGAACGGTGCCCGCGCTCCACCTCCACCGCCTCCACCACCGCTTCTACCGAGCCGGATCAGTCCGCCCGCCCCTTCCTCCATGACTCCGTTGGGCTCCATCGTGCCTTCGATCCGGCGAATGTGGCCTCCCGTAGGATCGGGCGTATCGGCCGTGATGTTGCTGATTTCGAGCGCCAGCGAGTTTACCGTTCGCAGGTGTCCCGACACATGGCTCAGCGAGATCGGGTGCTCGGTCGAGGCTCGATCGAGATCGGCGGCCGTGGGATGGCGACCCTCTGCAAGCAACGAATCGTCGTACCCGCTTCCTGAAACAGGCTGGCCTGGCGGTATGTCGTTCTCCACGATCCACGCCTGGATCTTGCGCACGATGTCGTCGATGTTGGTCACGTCACCCACTGGCGGCGGGTGTAGAGACAACTGGTCCAAAGCCCGCCCCACCCCCAGGAAGTGACCATGGGCGTCGATGAAACCAGGCAATAATGCGCTCTCCCCCAGATCCACGACCCGCGTCGCATCCCCTCGATGGGCCATCACGTCATCCAACCTTCCGGCGGCCGTGATCGTCTCGCCCAGGACGGCCACCGCTTCGACGGTCGGCTGATCCGGATCCATGGTGACGATGTTGTCGCCGAAAAAGATCAAATCCGCAGGCGGACCATCGTAGGGCGGGGGCCCACCACAGCCGCTGAGAACGATACCAAGCGCACAGGCGAAGACGACGGCCAGTTTCGATCTGCTCATGATTCCACCCTGATTGTTGGGTCGACGGTTCGGGTGAAGATAGGAGCCCCTTCCAACCATTGAAAGCGGAGCCGGTGGGACTCGAACCCACAAGTCCGTTAGGACGCCGGTTTTCGAGACCGGTGCAATACCAATTATGCGACGGCTCCAACCGTCCTTCTAACGTAAGGGACATCAGGCCTTTTCTACACCCGCAGTTTCGCCCTCTTGGAGGGGGTGTCCCCAACGATCCTCGCCGATAGATTCTCCGGACATCGTGTCGCCCCCGTATCAAGAGGATGGCGAATGAGCCCCGACCGGCGAACAAATCGAAGAGACTTCATCAAGGGAGCCGGCCTCGCGGCTGGCGGAGCGGCGATGGGAGCCCACCCAACGGAGCTGTTCGCTGCACCGCGTGCGATCCCGTCGGCTCAGGTGCCATCAGCTCATCCCGAACTCAACGATCGGGCTGTCGGCTGGCTACGGTTCCTCTGGGAGAAGGCAACCACGCAGGACAACTGGACCCGGTGGGGCCAGCCCCATATGTGGTGGGATCAGTACACGTTTCCTGGCGTCCTGGGCTATCCGCGCTTCGATCTCGCGTACTCCTCGTACGGGCTCATTGTCATGGCGGATCAGACCCCGGCCTGGCGGGAGGTCTACACTCGTATCGCTGACGAGCTCGCCAGCCGTTACGTCACCTATTGGGGCGCGGTCGACTGGCTGACGCAGATCGGGCCGGATCCGGCGCGGGCTGAGTACCCGCCCCAATTCATGGGCGGTATCCCCCCAGAGCACCGCGGCAACTACGACCGAATCGGGTGGACCGCGAACGGCATCGAGCCGTGGGGCCTCCAGGAGGATCCGATCGGTGCTGACGGCAACCTGTTCTACCGCGGCTGGCTCAACTTGACGCTCTCCATCTACCGGTACGTATCAGGCGACGACAAGTGGGAGCAGCCGTTCGCGGTCACCGGCTACCGTGATCAGGAGTTCGAGTGGGACCACCACAGGTTGGCGGAGCACCTCGAGCGGCAGTGGCGGGACCATCCCGAGGGCCCGCAGTGCGAGAACACCAAGATCTGGCCGTTCTGCAACAGTGCGGCCACACTCGGCCAGTACCTCTACGACAAGATCCACGGTACGAGCCGCTACGATCCCGTGCACGGATGGCTCGAGTACATGAAGGACAACTACATGGGTGTCTCGAGCAGTGGCGAACTCGAGTGGTTCACGAGCTGGTACGACCCGCTCATCGACTACAAGGCCAACGGGGGCCCGGGCTCTGGACTCAACGTCGCATTTCTGGTTCTCCCGCAGGACCGGGAGTTCGCCTCGTTCCTCTATGAGACCTCGGCGACAGCCTCGGGCTGGAACGACCCACGCGTTGCGGCCAGGCCGAACAACACCGGGCTACTCCTCGCGCGGGACCTCGGGGACGAGACCGCCGTGGCCCGCCTGAGTGCCGCGGCGGAGGCGCGCAGCGACCCTCGCTTCTTCGGAGAGCACAACGAGATGTTCGGATTCTGGTCCAGCAACGAGGCATACCCGCGCGGCCAAGCGAGTGCGATGTCCATGCTCGCCGAGATTGGCGAGGGCTCAGTATGGTCGGACGCATTCCAAGCTCCCTATCTAGACAAGTACGACGCACCCACGGTCGAGGGAATCGACTTCCCGTCGCTGGGCGTGCGGCAGGCGTGGAACGACCCGCAGGGTGGGGTTCTGCACGTATCTACCTACGCGATGACCCCGGACGTACGCGGCCAAGACACCGCCTGGCGCGTGACGAACGTGCCCAACACCGGCGAGGTTTTCATCCTAATCGACGGTCAGCCGTTCGACCGCTTCGAGGTGGAGGGCGCGGGAACGATCCGGCTGGATACCGACATCGGTGAGCATCGCTACCAGATCTTCACGGACTATCGAGGCCAAGGCTCAAGCGCGGGTCAGGCGCAGCACGAGGCGCCGGCACGGGACGGCACGGCAGCCGGTGCAGTAGCCACGGCAGTCGCGTCGGGAGCGTCGACTACGAGTGCCGGTCCGTCGGGTACGAGTGAGATCCTACCGGGCCCCATACCGACTTGTGGGGGTGGCTGCTGTTAGTGAGCTACCTCGATCTGTCGAAAGAGCGTCAAGACCGCCTGGGCCGGCGCAGGAAGAGGACCGGCGTTCGATCACGATACGCCTGGTATTCCGGTTCGTGGCCCCACTTCTCCTCGGCCCGCTCTTCGAGTAGTGGAATCCCGCTGATGCGCGTAAGAAGAAAGTAAACGAACGCTGGCGAGACCAGAGTGACGTACTGCCAGCCAGAAAGCTCCGGCAGAGCAATGATTGCGACACCGACCCAGAGCATTATTTCGCCGAAATAGTTGGGGTGTCGTGACCAAGCCCATAGCCCGCTCTGAATGAAGCGCCCAAGATTCCTTGGGTCGGCACGAAAGCGCTTCTTCTGCCGATCGGCGATCACTTCTATCGAAAAACCCACCGACCACGTCACCACGCCGACTAGCGCAAAACCACCAAGGGGCAGGAAACGCGTGCTGGTGATGGCTGCCAACGCACATGCGAGCGTCAGGAACACCCAAAACCCTTGGAGCGTCCACGCCATCAAGAAGCGAGGGAAGCTGGGCTTTACTTCGTCGAAACGAGCGTCGCCGCCGTCGCGATTGATGCGCAAGAAGAGGAAGCTGCCCAGACGCAACGACCACACGAGGACCAGGATGCCCAAGAAGAGCGCACGAGACTCTGCCGCATCTGACAGGACAAGAGCGGTTCCGACCACGCTCACATAAGCGACGCTGCCAGTGAGATCGAAGAAACGCTCCGTCTGAGCGAACCATGCGTGCACGAAAACGACCCAGTTGATCGCGAACGCCAATGCCCCGCCCAGAGCGAACACAGGTAAGACTCCAACGCGTGCACCGCCCTGGCTTCCCGCCCAGGCGACCGCAGCAGTCATCGTGATGATCACAGGGAAGCCGATCCAGGCCCGCCGTTCGGATCTGTCCATTGGTTCCGATCTCAGATTATGGGGTCAGAAGCAGCATACTCCGGGGTCGTATCCAAGCAGGCTAACACTAATGGAGGTGTTATCAATCGTAACGGCACGGAACGCGCTTCCTTGCTCACGCCGACCCGGGCGCCGGTCTGGGAATCGCAGCAGTGTTCGAGTGTGGACATACTCCCAGTCTATTCCAGGTTGCTACCGCCAGAAAAGAATTAAGTGCGGGCTCCGCCGGATTCTACCTCCCAAGCATCCCCATGCGGTCCCCGCACATGCAAGCGTGCGAGTGAAGTTTGGCCTTGCAAGGCGAGATCTCCAGATACGTCTCGGCCCGTCCTCAGAACGAAAAAGCCCTCCAGGCCGAAGCCCTGGAGGGCGCAAGCGGAGCCGGTGGGACTCGAACCCACAAGTCCGTTAGGACGCCGGTTTTCGAGACCGGTGCAATACCAATTATGCGACGGCTCCAAACACTGAGCCTGCGTTTTTCGAACACAGTTGGGGCCGTGGTGATAATTCCGCCCGCACCCGGATTTGAACTGCGGGGACCCTAAAGGGCCTCCTCGCTCGTCTCGGCGGTCGGCTGCTGGACCGCATTCGCGGATAACGCTTTTCCACCTCGGCTGAACCTACGGTTCCGGCGTCCGCCTTTGGCGGGCGCCAGCACGTTTGTTGCTTCCTCTAGTCGGGGCGCCCGGATTTGAACCGGGGACCTCTGCGTCCCGAACGCAGCGCTCTACCGGACTGAGCCACGCCCCGATACAAACAACTCCCCACAGGTCTGGTGGAGAGCCAACAACGGATGGGGTGGGATTCGAACCCACGCGGGTATTAACCCACACGATTTCCAATCGTGCGCCTTAAGCCGCTCGGCCACCCATCCAAATTCAGACCAAACGGGGGACTGAACCCCACGTCTCCAACCGATCCTTCAAACACACGGAGGGAGTGGGATTCGAACCCACGCGGACTTGCGTCCAACGCCTTAGCAGGGCGTCGCCTTAAGCCACTCGGCCATCCCTCCCAATGAACAAAAGTTGCCCCTCTAGGGCTCGAACCTAGACTCTCCGGAACCAGAATCCGGCGTGTTGCCAGTTACACCAAGGGGCAAAACGACCCAACCACAGAGCCACCTGTCGGATTTGAACCGACGACCCCGTCATTACGAGTGACGTGCTCTACCAACTGAGCTAAGGTGGCAGACGGCTATAGCTTCTAATAGTGGAGCCGAGGGGAATTGAACCCCTGACCTCAGCGTTGCGAACGCTGCGCTCTCCCAACTGAGCTACGGCCCCCCTAAATGGGCGCGAGAGGACTCGAACCTCTGACCTCTACGATGTCAACGTAGCGCTCTAACCAACTGAGCTACGCGCCCCATCCTCGCCACCCCAAAAGCGCGCCCGGAGGGATTCGAACCCCCGACCTCCTGGTCCGTAGCCAGGCACTCTATCCAGCTGAGCTACGGGCGCAAACAACAGTGCTCACTCCCAACGATAGACGGTCATGACCGCCCTTCATATCACTTTCTTCGCAAGGCCATGCTGGAAAAAGCGCCCCCAAACAAGCTCTCGCAACATCACTCCGCGAAAAGTGCCCACGACAGGACTCGAACCTGTACGCCGTTTCCGACACTGGTCCCTCAAACCAGCCTGT
>Ga0209752_1001486_pt1 | contig 11300 bp, 4 predicted proteins | sample METZYME_3_250m_FD_187548 | JGI IMG/M metagenome (GOLD analysis project Ga0209752, IMG submission 187548) | Marine microbial communities from oxygen minimum zone in mesopelagic equatorial Pacific - METZYME_3_250m (SPAdes) (version 2) | ecosystem: Environmental > Aquatic > Marine > Oceanic | place...
GTCCACATCAGATGTACATCATCACCATAATCCATGGCTTCAAGATCTCTTGGGCTATCTTCCATAGCAACGGTCACTACAACAGGACCTGCTGTTTCAGAATACACTGGATCAAAAATACCAGGGATCAGATACACAGCTCTGACTTCATAGGAAGCGTCTATGGGCTGTGCTGCAAATACAAGTCCGTCCCAACTGGTAGCATCGCCAGCTGCAATACCTGCAGGGGCGCCGTCCATCAGGATCTGAAAACCAGCTAAAGGATCATACGCTTCTATATCAAGAACATAATCACCGTTGCTGCCTGCATAACCATCAATAACAACGTAGTAGGTGTTGCCGGCTGACATGGATACACCATCAATTCTGGATGTCCATATCGTACAGTCTTCAAACGGATACTCTGTTGCATCATCATTACATGCAACACCACCATCTGTGGTGGGCGCTAGGTTACCCACAGTGTTCTCATAAACATAAAGCTTGGTGTCATAAGCCGAGTAACAGGTCCACATGTTAGCAGCTATATCCGTTTCCGGAGTTATGCTGTACACTACATCAGGAGCCGTTGCGCCTGTGTAAGGACATACTTCATCATAATCGTCTGTATAACCTGCGGTTGTTCCTTCACCACTAAAGGGAAGCTCTGTAATCACTGTAGCATCATCAACCGTGTCTCCTCCCTGTCGGGTAGAAGACGGTGTGCCGCTCAGGAGTACCGCCCCTGTAAAAGGCTCTGGAGCTGTCCAGGCCAGTGTAACATCAAAACCAACTGCTGACCCAGTAAGGTCTGTTGGTGCCGGAACATCCGGTGGTGCGGAAGGGGTAGCGCAAGCTTGGTTTGATGCGGCCGTTTCTGTTCCACCATCAACCTGAGTTACGGTATAACAGTATTCTATGTCCGCTGTAAGAGGCTCGTCTACTGCTTCAATTTGTAAACCTGGACCCCAATCAAATGTATGATTAAATGCCAGGGTTGGATCTCCACCTCCATCTGAGCGGTAAACATTCCAGCTTGAGTTCGCCAGTGGGTTGGAGTTCACAATTGTCATAGAAGCAACGTTGTTACCTTCGCTGGTCTCAACTACGTAGTTACCGTAGCCATCCGCCATAGCATATAAGGTGTAGGTCTCATCATCATAACCACCCGTAAATCCAGGCAGGGTCAAATAAGAGCTAAGATAATATTCCATGGAGTCACCAGCAGCAAGTCCAACACCTTCCCAGGCATACTGGAAGTATCCCGGTGGATAGACTTCAGTTGTGTCTGGCTCATTAAGATAAGCCATGGTGTAAAAATAGCCGGAAGCAGCAGTACCAATGTTTTTGACCGTTACATATGCGCGGCCTGAAAAATCATCATAAGACATGTCTGTAACCGTCAGGTCTGGACCACCACATACGTAGCCTTCACCCAAAGCAAAACAAGCGCTTGGTGCATTACCATATCCTAAGACAACTGTAGTGTCTGAAGCAAGGGTAACTTCCATGGTCTGTTCACTGAGCCAAGGTGCGGTTGGATCCCACTCTACAGAATAGATACCATCTGCAAGAGTAAAAGGACCATACGCGTTGCTGGTGCCTGTCCAGGGACCTTCAAGTGTGTAAAGAGTCGCACCATCACTGTCCACAATATAGGCATCACCATCACTGTCTCCACCGTAGTGGCCGTCACCGTATGAGTCATACAGGGTAACAATCACTTCTGTGTCACGATTGTTCTGGGAGCCTTCGTTTTCCAGTCTTTCATACAGCATAGCGCGGGTAACTCCGCGAGCGCTTGTAATCTCATTGACCGGAGATTTTTTATTATCATACTGCCACTGAATATGATCATCTGCGTCTCCGCCAAACGATGCGGCTGCATCGCCTGATGGCATGGTTGGATCCCATGCAAGATAAACACGCTCCAGTCCACCCAGCGCACTAAGATTGGTTGGGTTGTTTGGAGTCTGGAATGCAGCAACTGTTAAAATAAAGCTGCCGAACTCTTCATCGTAGCCGTAGACCATGCAATGATAGGTGCCTGCTGTAACATCGAACAGGTTAACCTGAGACTGAACATCATCGCCATAGTCATCGTTGGTTGCAAGCATGGTGGCACAGTCACTGTACACATCAAGCTTGGTATCAAAATCTGAACCGAGTAAAGATACATTAAGGTTGTCATAATCCTGGTCTAATACAAAGGAGTACCACTCAACATCACCTGCATAGGTGGTGGCGCCTGTGACTGGATCTAAACCATCAAAGTCACCCGTGTACGCTATAGCAAGGCTACAGGAGTCACCTGCATAGTAGCAGGAACCGTCATCCACGGTTGCGTCAGGGTTGTAGTTGACAGCAGTCGGATCTGTACAGCCAGGGGTATCACTGGTCTCGCCCAAGGCAAGAACACCGCTGTAAGGAGCACCGCCTTCAAGAAGAACAGTACCTTCCGCGTCTACAATCTGCCAGGACACTTCACTCTGCCAGCTGCCGCCATCACAGGTTACTGAGTAAGAGCCGTCTACCAGACAGGCCGATGCCGTGTCTGTAAGGCCGCTCTCTAAACCGAAAACTTCATCACCAATGGTGAGAACGTTACCGTTCCAGCCGTCGCCATAGGAGTCATTCATAATGATCGTTAAGTCATTAGCATCACAGTCATCATCGGTTGCGCCAAAAACAGCTAATAAATTATCCATATAGGCAGATCCGTGCTGATCGTTGTCAGCCTGGTTGTATTCAAAACCAATGTTAACAAATGAAACACCTTCAGGAACTGTAGATGTTACGCTACGCTCGTGCCAGGTGTTGGCAGCATCAGCGCCGCTAAAGGTTGGAGAATCGTCCCGGCTGATAAAGTTCCAATAATAATCAAAATAACTTACAAAAATAGTAACCGTGTTGGTTCCTTGGCCAATCCAGTCAGCTTCATGGGACCAGAGGACGCCTGATGCGGTTATCCCTGTTCCTGGGTCCATGTCGCCAGCCCAAAAGCTTTGATAATAGGATGCAGCATTAGCTGCTCCATTGTACTGGCCCCACATTTTTAGGGAATGGTCCCCAGCATAAGGTGTAAAGGTGTCTTCAGAACCATAGATGCCGTCGCCAGTGGGTGCTACGAAATGGCTTCCATTGTCAGCAGGCCACTGGGTCCAGTCTATACCAACGTTCTGCCAGCCGTTCATGCAGCACCAGATGCCTTCAAACCCGCCGTTTGAGAGCATGTTTTCGGCGCCAAGCCCAACGGTATGGGCAACATCCCAGGGCTCAACAGCGGCCCCGTCTGCATCTTGGCCTATTATTCCTACAACCATGTTGCCTTCTGCATCATAGATAGAATATTCGTTTTCATAGGACCATGAACCTGGTGTGTAATCAACGCTGATATAGTCAAAATCGTCAACATTAAATAAGTAAGAATTATCATCAACATCAACGGTTATCCCGCCTTCAACCAGGGTACCATTGACATATAGGTCTATATATCCACCGTTCCAACCATCACCATAGTCATCGGTCATCCATATTTCCCACTCTTCCGTTCTGCCGTTTGGAGACTTGAACTCAGGGTGGTGTGTGGCGACTGATGGACGACTAAGGTCTTTAGATTTGTCGCTTGCTTTATTATTTGCATATAGGCACACAGATAGCCCTAAAACAACAATCATTGTTATCGCTTTTCGCATGATTACTTTTCCTTTTTGTTTATTACTTTACTTTTTATTTAAAACCGTGGATGGTGATAAATAATTGATATGGTATGTAGACATCACTGGTTAGAACGTTTATTAATCGCGTTCTGCTTGCTGAAATGTATGTAATGTAGGCTTTCTGGTCAAGATCTAGATTTGAATATTGTTAAAGACGCGGCTCTGGATAGAAATACCTACACAAAGGTGAAGTCTAGTTCTTGTTTTAAAGATTCAATCGTTTTATTAAGTCGATGATCTGTCGTTTTTTTGTTGTTTATTGTTTTTACAGCATGCATTACGGTGGTGTGGTCCCTTCCTCCAAAATAGACCCCAATATTATTAAGAGACGTTCCCATAATATCTCTACAAAGATACATTGAAATTTGGCGTGCTTCTACAAGCTCCATTTTTCTGCTTTTCCCAATGATTTCCTTTTCTGGTATGTTTGACACATCCGATACTTTTCGCACTATATCTTCGATTGAAAGGTCATACGTAAAGGACGAACCAACCCTTTCCTTTATTACATCTTTTACAAGGCCAAAGTCTATTTCCTTATTCATTAAAGACGATTTAGCAAGAATTCTGATTATAGCGCCTTCTAGGTCTCTTATATTATTTTTTATATGTTTTGCTATAAACTCTATTATGTCATAGTCGAGGGATAGGCCATTTTGTTCTGCTTTATCTAAAAGAATGGCCACTCTTATCTCGAAATTGGGCGGTTGAACATCTACTGAAAGGCCCGATTGAAACCTAGACAAAAGCCTTTCCTTTAGTCCTTTCATTTCCCCTGGGTATTTATCTGCAGTCATAACAATTTGTTTTCCTGCTTGGTAGAGGACGTTAAATGTGTGAAAAAACTGTTCTTGCGTCTGTTCCTTTCCTCTGAAAAACTGAACATCGTCAATTAGAAGAACATCTGAGTTTCTATATTGCTGTGCAAATTCAATCGTCCTGTTCTTCCTAAGGCTATTTACAAAATCCAGTGTGAATTTTTCACTAGTAACAATAACAACATTTGATTCTGGGTTGTTTTGAACAACTCTGTTGCCTATCGCGTGTAAAAGGTGTGTCTTTCCTAGCCCGACTCCCCCATAAATGATTAAGGGATTGAAGGAGTTTTTTCCTGGTTCTGCAGCAACAGATTGCGCCGCGGTTTTTGCGAATTCATTGTTGGTTCCTTCAATGAAGGATTCAAATGTGTACTGCTTATTAATATTTGGCGGTTGTTGTCTTTTTGGCTGAGCGATGTTTGTGGTGCTCTTAAAATCATCTATTTCCTTTTTTTGGCCTTGAGTAGATACAATGAACCTATATTTTGTTTTTTTATTTGATGCATCTTTCAATGCTCCTGATATTGTTTGTCTATAGTGGGAATCAATCCACTCGTAAAAAAATTGGTTTGGCACTTCCAATATAAGCTCCCCATCAGCGATTGCAACTGGAACAACCGGCTCAAACCATGTATTAATCGCATGTTCTGGGAGAGATTCTTTAAGCTTTTTATACGCTTGGTTCCAAAGGACCTGATGGGTCATATAATATAGTTATCCACAAGTTTTCCACACGCTGGTTTGTATAAAATTTACCAATGCTGGCTCCTGTTTATGCAAGAAATATATAAGAAAATAGTTTTTTCATTTTTATTATATTTTTTGTGATGTGATGTTTGCCTTTGTAGTTTTCCGGGCTGTACATAGGCCAAAATGAAACGAACATATCAACCGAGCAAAAGAAAGAGAAGAAACAAACATGGATTTCGTGCCCGAAAATCAAGCGTTGGTGGGCGGTCTGTTCTTAGAAGACGACGAAAAAAAGGTCGCAAGCGCCTAGCGCTCTAGTGCGTTATTCGTGTGGGTTTTCTACGAGCGGTCGACCGCATATTTTGTTTTTTGTTCATATCCTTTATTAAAACATATCAGCGTTTAATTTCCCCTTTGCTGGGCGCGCACTGTAGGTTCCACCCGTCCTGTTCTAATTACGCGCTGCTTGCCTTTCAAAAAAAACCTTTTCTCCCGGCGCTCATTTCAACTATCACTAGGATAATGAAATGTAACCCTCTTCATGTTGGCGGTTATGATCCTGTCAAATAATCATGGATAGAAACACACTTCTTGCGTTTTTCTTAATAGCGCTTGTACTAATCTTCACACCAAAGTACATGGATCTGGTTGCACCTCCTCCTTTGGATGCTTTTCCACCAGACACGCTGTCAGAAGAAGCAAAAACACAAAACAAAAAATCTTTTGTTCCATCTGCCATCAACAAAAAGATTCCAAAACCAAACCCTCCCCTATCTTCCCCGTCTACTAATACAGTAGAAAAAACAACAACAATAGATGGTCCTTTATACACCGCTATCGTTTCTTCTATCGGAGGCGGTACTATAAAATCTTTTCATATAAAAAATTATTACACGGCTGATAGCCAGGCGGTGAATCTTTTGGATGGCCTAAACGGTTTAAACTTGTTCACCGGACTAAATGACGTAGACGGTGGCCCTATTAATCTTTCTGTTCCATGGAATCAAAAAGGGTGGTTTTCGGGTGGAGCACTTAAAGAAAAAGAATCTTTGACCTTTTCATATGAACTGTCTCCTGGAAAACAAGTCGAGCGAGTTCTCACCTTTGATCCCACATCATATATTATAGACATTCAAGTTCGTTGCGATGATGATCCGGGTGCTGTCTCTGGTGACCTTACAGTAGGCTGGTATGGCGGACTTGCTTCAACTGAAAAAAACTATAAGGACGACCACGTTTACTTTAAGTCCTACGTTTTTCAGGGTGGAGAAATTGAAAATCTAAAAGTTAAATCCGGAGAGACAGAAAGCCGTCTTTTCAACGGTTCAGCAGATTGGGGTGCAATTAGGACAAAATATTTTGTATCTGCGCTTATCCCTCGGGAACTTTCCGGTGTTCGCCGGGTCAGCCTTTCTGGTATATATGACTCATTAGAAACATACGATGTTTCGTTTCTTGTAGATATAGAAAACGTTCCAACGTTTTCTCTTTATTTGGGCCCCCTTGAATACGAAAGAATCAAGGGGCTTGGCGTTGGTCTTGAACGAATTATGGATTTTGGATGGGCATTTATTAGACCAATTTCCAAGGGCGTTTTGTTCGCCCTAAAGGGTATGCATGAATACATTCCTAATTATGGGTTTGTTTTAATAATCTTTTCTTTTCTTATTAAAATAATTGTATACCCTCTTACAAAGAAGAGCTATCAGTCAACTGCTGCTATGCAGGTAGTTCAGCCAGAAATCAATGCCCTTAGAGAAAAATATAAGAACAACTCTCAAAAACTGAACCAGGCAACAATGAAGCTTTACAAGGAGCGCGGTGTTAACCCGCTTGGTGGTTGCTTGCCAATGTTGTTGCAGATGCCTCTCTTGTTTGCTCTTTTTGTTGTTTTCCGAACCACAATTGAGCTTAGGGCTGAGCCTTTTGTTTGGTGGATAAAAGACCTTTCTTCTCCCGATACAATCTTTAACCTGCCTTTTACTATTCCTATATATGGATCACAGGTTGCGGTTTTGCCTTTTCTTATGGTTGTATCTATGTTTGTTCAACAAAAAATGATGTCGGGCGGGGTACAGCAAGCTCAGCAGAAAACTATGCAATATTTTATGACCGCGTTTTTCTTCCTTATTTTTAATTCTTTCCCATCTGGGTTAAACCTTTACTATACCCTTTTTAATGTTTTAACTATAGCCCAGCAAAAACTAATTCCTCCTGTTTCCGCATCGGAAGGCTAGTGTCCCCCGATACAATTGTTGCGCTATCTACGCCCGTTGGCCGCTCAAGTATTTCAGTTATTAGACTGAGCGGTTCAATGTCTCTAAAGCTCGCAAACAAGCTGTCTAGATCAAAAATGTCCTTCATTGATCGGCAAGCAATGTTTTTACCTATATATATAGAAAATTCTGAAATAATTGACGATGCTATATACACATTCTATAAGTCTCCTGCGTCCTACACGGGGGAAGACATTATAGAGATCTCTTGTCATGGTAACCCTGTTATTGTTGGGTCGGTTTTAGACCGTCTTTGCCATTATGGGGCTAGGGTGGCTTTGCCCGGCGAGTATACAAAAAGGGCATTTATCAATGGGAAAATGGATCTTATACAGGCAGAGTCTGTTGGCTTACTTGTGTCCGCAAAATCTAAGGATGCGGCCAAGCAGCAGAGTAAAAACCTTTCTGGTGCTCTATCAAGAAGTGTATCAAAAATTAGGGACGACCTTCTTTATTGTCTTTCTACACTAGAGTACGAGTTTGATGTTTCTGAAAACAATTCTACCGTAGACGTTTTTTTAAACAATTCACTTAAGTTGATTAATAACAATATAATACTCGTAAGGGATCTGTTGGGTTCCTATGTCCGTGGTAAGGCATACCAACAGGGCATTAGGGTGGTTATCTGTGGCCAAACCAATGCGGGTAAGTCAACCCTAATGAATGCGCTGTTAGGTTCAAGTAGAAGCATCACTAGCGAAATCGCCGGCACAACGAGGGATACGATTACATCAGACTTGGTTGTTGGAGGTGTGCCAATAACGCTAGTTGATACAGCCGGGTTAAGAGACCCTGAGACCCCAATAGAAGAAGATGGTGTTGCCAGGGCGTGGAAAGAAATTCACCGATCAGGTCTAATAATTTCAGTATATTCGAGTGACACGCAACGCATTGATTATAATAATGATGCGGCTTGTTTATATGTTTATAACAAGGTGGATGTTGAACACCCTCGGTCCGAAGATAAGGACGCTCTTCCTGTTTCTGCTTTGTGTGGCACCGGCATAGCCAATCTATGGAAAAAAATAGAAAACACTGTTCTCTCCCTTTCCTACACAGGCTCCGATGTCTTGGTAAATACGGCAAGGCAAAAAGAGTCCTTGCGCCTGTGTCTTGATTCCATGGTTCACACAAAAACATACCTAGAAAATGGTTCACATGAATTAGAGCTGGCTGCTTTTGAGCTCGGATCTGCTATAAGCAACCTGGATTCCTTTTTGGGAAAAATAACATCTCAGGATGTATTAGACAGGGTTTTTGCCAATTTTTGCGTCGGAAAATAGTTTCACATGAAACACAAAAGAACCTGGGATGTAATAATTGTGGGTGGTGGTCACGCTGGTATAGAAGGCGCTCTTATCTCTTCTTTTTTAGGTGTTAATGTTTTAATTATCACTATGGACAGGTCAGCTCTTGGTAGGATGTCATGTAACCCTGCTATTGGTGGCCTCGCAAAAGGGCAAATGGTTCGTGAAATAGATGTACTCGGGGGCGCTATGGCCCGGTTTGCAGACTTTGCCGGTATACAGTTCAAGGTTCTCAACAAAACAAAGGGGCGCGCAGTTTGGTCTCCTAGGGCACAGGTAGATAAACGTGTTTACGAAAATCGGGTGTTGGGCGCCGTCTCAAAAAGTAAGGTTTCAGTTTTATCTGGGGAAGTTGTTTCTATAGATATCAACGAGTATCGTGTTTCTGGCGTTGTGCTTCGTTCTGGTCAATTTATCAAAACAAAAACCGTGATTATAACAAGCGGTACTTTTTTGAAGGGTGTAATCCATATCGGCGAAAGAAAGGTTCTTGCTGGTCGCATGGGAGAAGAGCGATCAGAAGGCTTGACAGAGTCGTTGGTTTCCTTGGGTTTTAGATCGGGAAGACTAAAAACAGGAACGCCCCCCAGGCTAAAGAAGGGCTCTATTAACTGGAAAAAAACATCTCTAGCTTATGGAGATAAAAATCCGGTTCCTTTCTCCTATTATTCTAACGAATTCAACCCTCCAAACGAACCCTGTCACACTATAAAAACCAACCCTGATGTTCACGACATAATTAGTGATAACGTGGGTCGGTCTCCTCTTTTTTCAGGTGACATAGGCGGAAAAGGTCCTCGTTATTGCCCGTCAATTGAAGACAAGGTTCATCGTTTCTCTGACCGAAAATCTCATGGTCTTTTTTTGGAACCGGAGTGGAAAAACTCTGACCAGATATATCTCAACGGGTTTTCCACAAGCCTGCCAGAAGATGTGCAACTTTCTGCTCTTCGTCGAATCCCTGGTTTAGAGTCTGTTGAGTTTTTTAGGCCCGGATACGCTATAGAATATGATTATTTTCCGCCGTCGCAACTAAAAGCTTCACTTGAATCAAAAGATATCTCCGGTCTCTTTTTTGCTGGACAAATGAACGGTACGTCTGGGTATGAAGAGGCCGCGGCCCAGGGGCTTCTATGTGGAATAAATGCGGTGTCCGTGATACAAAACGCTGACCCTCTTGTCCTGTCCAGATCTTCTTCATATATAGGCGTTATGGTTGATGATTTAATTACAAAAGACACCCTTGAACCCTATAGAATGTTCACGTCTAGGGCTGAATATCGTTTAATGCTTCGGTTCTCTAACACCAGTGACAGGCTTTATGAAACATCTCTTGATCGATGCTTGCTTCCAAAAACAATGCTCTTGAAGCTTAAAAAGGTTTTGGGTGCAAAAGAAGAAATTCTGCAGGGATTGGATTTTTCTGTAAAACCCGATGAAATATTAAGCGACACGCCGATGAAACAACCCCTTCCTGCGAAAGAACTTGTAAAGAGGCCGGGGGTTTCTTTGTTTGATCTACCTAAGAGGTTTTTAAAACGAGCGCTTGATTTTCCGGGTTGGCTAGGGGAAGATCTTCTCTTTGATGTTGAATCGTCTGTTAAGTATCATGGGTATATTAAGCGACACTTAAAAGACATTGAAAAGATGAAAAAGAACGAGATGTTGACGGTGTCTGATATTGTAGACTATAGATCAATTCCCGGCCTATCAAAAGAAGCCGTAGAAAAGCTTTCTTCTGTGCGCCCAGAAACCTTGGGGCAGGCCATGCGAATTTCTGGAATAACGCCAGCTGATGCATCGGTGCTTCTTATAAACATCTTGAAATAAAAACGTTTCACGTGAAACATCAAAGAAGGCCTGGTGGCGTTTTTAGTGATGGCTTGATAAATAAATTTATCCAGGGCGCTTCTATTTCTGGCGTGACCCGAGAAGCCCTAGCTGTTTTCTTGTATGAAACAACTCGCCTTTATAAAAAAAATATTTTTATCAAGCTTGATAATGAAGAGCAGGCTCTTTCTTTGTATCGTGCGTGCAATGAATATAGAGATAGTTGTTTTTTATATTTTCCGTCAGTTAAAACCCGCGATGTTGTCCCCGGTTTTGATGTTGAAGATACGCGCTACCGAAAAGAGTCTCTACTTTGCTTGATGGGAGGTGGGGCGTCTTGCTGTATTGTTACTGAGCGCTCTCTCTATGAACCGAGCATTCCTCAGGCGATTGAAACAAGTATTATAAATTTTAATTTCTGCGTTGGGGATAAGGGTGCTCCTGAAAGAACGGTTGGAAAGCTTGAATCTGCTGGTTATACAAGATCTGTTTCTGTTTTCGACCCCGGGTATTATTCAAGCCGGGGCGATGTTTTAGACATATATCCCATCCACTTTCGAAATCCTTTTAGAATTTCATTCAACTATGATCGAATTGAAACTATTTCTATCTATGACCCTTTAAGCCAATTAACAATAAAGAATTTAAAAACATTGTCGTTCAGAGATATTCAAGAACCAT
>Ga0209752_1001487_pt1 | contig 11297 bp, 10 predicted proteins | sample METZYME_3_250m_FD_187548 | JGI IMG/M metagenome (GOLD analysis project Ga0209752, IMG submission 187548) | Marine microbial communities from oxygen minimum zone in mesopelagic equatorial Pacific - METZYME_3_250m (SPAdes) (version 2) | ecosystem: Environmental > Aquatic > Marine > Oceanic...
CGGTGACGGTGGCGCACAGCCGTTCGCCCGACCTCGGCGCCGTTACCCGCGAGGCGGACATCTTGATCGTGGCGATCGGGCAGCCCGATCTGATCCGGGGTGACATGGTAAAACCCGGTGCGGTTGTCATCGACGTCGGTGTAAACCGAGTGGATGACGATACGCGCGATAGGGGTTACCGTCTGACGGGCGACGTGGCGTTTGACGAGGTCCAGGAAGTGGCCTCCGCCATCAGTCCGGTTCCCGGCGGCGTCGGGCCGATGACAATCGCGATGTTGCTGTCCAATACGTTGGATGCGGCCGTCGGGTCCCAGGCAGTGACGGCCCGTGAGTCATAGAGAGGCCCGAGGGCGAGAATGACCGAACCTCGTGTTTGGAGCGTCACGCAGGTCAACCGAGCGGTGCGGGGCCTTCTCGAGGACACGATCGAGAGTCTCTGGATCGGCGGCGAGGTCGCCAACTGGACTCGAGCTCGGTCCGGGCACTGCTACTTCACGCTCAAGGACGAGCAGTCGCAACTTCGCAGCGTGATGTTCAAGACCGAGGCGGAGACTCTTCCTGCCGATCCGGAAGAAGGCACGACCGTGAGGGCCTTCGGGGGTTTGACGCTGTACGAGGCGCGGGGAGAGTATCAGTTGGTCGTGCGGCGCCTCGAAGCCCAGGACGCCGAAGGGCTCTGGCGTCAAGCGTTCGAGCGCCTGCGTTTGAAGCTCGAGGCCGAGGGCTTGCTCGCGCCCGAGCGGAAGCGTGCGCTGCCGCGTTTTCCTAAGGCCGTCGGTGTGGTCACCTCGCTGGCCGGTGCGGCGCTCGCCGACATCTTGACCGTGGTCCGCCGCCGAGCCCCCTGGACACGCGTGGTCGTGCGGGGTGCGCGTGTGCAGGGCGAGGGGTCGGGTGACGAAGTCGCCGAAGCGATTGCGGCTCTCGGAGGCAGTGGACTCGTGGACGTTTTGATCGTCGGGCGTGGTGGGGGATCACTGGAGGACCTCTGGGCATTCAACGAAGAGGTGGTGGCTCGTGCGATCGTGGCGTGTCCCGTCCCGGTGATCTCGGCCGTGGGGCACGAGGTCGATGTCACCATCTCCGATTTGGTCGCAGACGTTCGGGCGCCTACACCATCTGCGGGCGCGGAAGCCGCTGTGGAGGACGGCGAGGGGTTGAGTGATGCATTGGGTGTCACCCGGACCCGAATGAGTGGGGCGCTGCGAGCCATCACCTTTCGTCGGCGGGAGGTGCTCGGCTTGCGTCTAGGTCAACTCCGACGATCCGGCGTTGGCCTGGTACAGCCACGGCGCGAGGCGGTGAGTCGGACGGGAGACCGTATGGAGTCGGCCGTCCGGGGGATTGCGACGCTTAAGAAAGCCCGCCTGACCGAGGTGGCCGGCAAGATGGATGTACTTTCACCGCTGGCGACACTCGGCCGCGGCTACGCCCTCCCGCAAGATGTATCGGGAAGGATTCTACGAACCGTCGAAGCGTTCGAAAAAGGCGACCGGTTCTCCCTTCGTGTCTCGGACGGATCGGTGCCGTGTGAAGTACGGGGTGGATCATGATGAGGAGTAGGAGACCGTGACCAAGAAGACCGAGGTGCCCGGCACGGAGACGCCCGACGCGGGGGACCAGCATGCGCCTTCCTTGGAGGAGCGGCTCAAACGCCTCGAAGAGATCGTGCGATCCCTCGAAGCTGCCGACCTCGATATGGAAGGAGCACTGACGCTGTTCGAGGAAGGCGTCGAACATGTACGCGGAGCCGAAGAGACACTCCGTATCGCCGAGCTGAAGGTGGAAGAGCTTCTGGGCCCAGAGGAGGATCCGGTTGTCCGGCCGTTGGAGGAAGGTCCGGAGTGATCGAAGCGCTTCTCAGCGACGAAAAAATGGAGGTGGAGCGGGCGCTCGAAAGAGCGTGTGAGTGGCTGGGCGACGAACTCCCCGACGAGTTGTTTCAACCGGCCCTCCACGCTGTGCTCAGCGGCGGGAAGCGCCTTCGTCCCCTCCTGTGTGTGGTCGCCTATCGGGCGTGTGGGGGGCGCACCGGGCCTGCAGTCTACGATCTCGGGGCAGCGATCGAGTTGATCCACGCGTATTCCCTCATGCACGACGATCTCCCGTGTATGGATGATGCTGATCTGCGGAGAGGTCAGCCTACGCCGCATACGATTTTCGGGGAGGCGGTGACCGCTCGAGCCGGAACAGCCTTGATTCCGGCGGCCTCTCTTTGGGCTCTTACGGCGGCGGACGCGCTTGGTGTGGACGAGGCGGTCTCCCGGAGGATCGTGAGCGAGTTGAATCGGGCCGCGGGCGCGGGTGGTATGGTTGGCGGACAGGCCCTCGATCTGTTGGGCGAAGGGCAGCACCTCGACTCGACCGAACTCGATCGTCAGCACGGAATGAAAACCGGTGCTTTGCTCACCGTTTCCTTGGTGATCGGAGGGCTCGCCGCCGGGGCGTCGGACACGGCCATCGCTGGGCTCGAGAGCTTCGGCCGTGGCATCGGACTTGCATTTCAGGTGACGGACGACATTCTGGACGCGACCGAGGTCGCGGCGGACCTGGGAAAACATCCCAGTGACGGCTTGCACGACAAGAGCACTTATGTGTCGTTGTACGGTCTGGAGGAGGCGACCAGGAGAGCCCGAGTACTCGCCGAGGAGGCGACAGAGGCGCTTCGAGATGCGGGGATCGATGCACCGGCGTTGATGGCGCTCGCCTCCTACGTGGTGGAGCGAAAGAGGTAGTGAACGTAATGAACAATGTTGAGGCAGTGAAGTATGTTGAGGTACTGAGCTATGTTTAGGTCTAGCCAACAACGGAGGTAAGGGAGGTAGGAGCCGGCCCGTGTCGCTACTGGACCAAATAGACGGACCCGAAGACGTCCGAGGGCTTTCCCGGGAGGAGCTTCACGAATTGGTAGTGGAGGCTCGGGAACGCCACGTAGATGTGACCTCCAAGGTAGGGGGCCACTTCGGGGCCAGTCTCGGAGTGGCCGAACTCACCGTGGCGCTCCACTACATTTTCGAGACACCACGCGACAAGCTCATCTGGGACACCGGCCACCAGGGCTACATCCACAAGATCCTTACCGGCCGAAACGAGCGGCTTTCGACGATCCGCCAGAAAGATGGGCTAGCGCCATTCCTCCGGCGTGACGAGTCCGAGTACGATCACTTCGGTGCTGGCCACGCGGCGACTTCGATCTCGGCAGCGCTCGGCACGGCGATCGCCCGAGACCTGAATGGCGACGACTTCAGCGTGGTTGCGATCATCGGAGACGGGGCGATGGGATGTGGCCTGGCTTACGAGGCCCTCAACAACGCCGGACACACGGACCGGCACCTGATCGTCGTCTTGAACGACAACGACCATTCGATCGCGCCGAACGTTGGGGCGATGAACAAGTATCTGACCGGTGTGAGGACGAACCCGGTCTACAACCGGATTCGCGGTGAGGTGAAGGAGTTGCTCTCGAAAGGCACCGGTGGCGCGAGGGGTGTGATGAGGCGTCTGGCAGGCCGCATGGATGAAAAGCTGAAGAGCCTCTTTGTTCCCGGGATGCTCTTCGAGGAACTCGGATTCCGGTACATCGGTCCGATCGACGGGCACGATCTCGACACGCTGGTCGACACGCTGGCCAGGGTTCGCGCCCTCGACGGCCCGATTCTGGTCCACGTGATCACACAGAAAGGCAAAGGATTTTCTCTCGCGGAGGAGGACGCGTACACGTGGCACGCGCGCCCGCCCTTCGACAAGATCAGTGGTGAGGTCAAGAAGGGGAGCGGAGGCCTGCCCCGGTACCAAGAGGTCTTCGGCAAGGGACTCAAGGAGTTGGGTGAGCTCGATTCCCGGGTTGTCGCATTCACCGGAGGGATGCCCGACGGAACCAGTACGGACATTTTTGGCGAGGCTTTCCCGGACCGGTTTTTCGACGTGGGCATTGCGGAGGGCCACGCGGTCACGGCAGCCGCAGGAATGGCGGCAACCGGAGGCGTACGGCCCCTCGTCTGCATCTACTCCACGTTCCTGCAAAGGGGCTTCGACGGCATCGTGCACGACGTCGCGCTCCAGGATCTACCGGTCGTGTTTTGTATGGACCGAGCCGGGCTGGCGGGCCCCGATGGGCCCACGCACCACGGTTCGTTCGATATTCCGTACATGCTGCTCATCCCGGGTATGACTGTGACCGCCCCCAAGGATGGGACTGAGATGATGGCGCTTGTGCGGCTGGGCATCCAACATGAGGACGGGCCGTTCTCCGTGCGCTGGCCGCGAGCCGCCGTGCCCGAGGCCGTCCCTCACGTGAGCGAAATCCCGGAGGTCGAATATGGGACGTGGGAGATCCTTCGCCGGGGCTCCGACATTGTTTTCCTCGCAACCGGAACGATGGTGAGTGCCGCGTCCGAGGCCGCCGAGGTGCTGGCATCTCGTGGCATCCAGGCGGAGGTTGTGAACTGCCGCTTCCTGAAACCGTACGATCGCGACATCCTGAAGGATGTGGCCGAACGGCATCGGCGTGTGATCACCATCGAGGAAGGAGCCGTGGTCAACGGGTTCGGCGCCTACATGACTAAGGAGCTGTCGGCACTCGCTTCGGAGCGGACGATCGAAGTGCGGTGCCTTGGGCTCCCGGACCGGTTCATCGAGCATGGGGCACGTGAAGTGCTCCTGCGCGATCTCGGGCTTGACGCCCAAGGAATCACTACGGAAGCCCGCAGGATGATAGGGGGCGCGGTGACGGCGGCGGAGGAGTCGGCTTGAAGTTAGCCGGCATGGGTGAGGGGGCCGGCTTGCGGCGCATCGGCGTCGTGGGACGGAAGGAGCACGATGACGTGCCCGGGTGCGTCGAGCAGTTGGCCAGCTTCGCCCACGAGAACCAAATCGATATCTCGTTCGAGGAGCACCTCATCGAATGGGCGCCTGAGGGTGCCAAGGCCCTGGACCTCGAAGCGGAGCCGGTCGATCTCCTGATTGCGTTGGGTGGAGACGGCACGCTGCTCCGGGCAGGCCGATCCGTCGCTGGGAGGGAGATTCCTGTCCTTGGCGTGAATCTCGGGCACCTCGGTTTCCTCACAGCCCTTCCTCATACGGAGCTCGAGCAGCATCTGGGCCTGGTGTCGAAGGGTGACTACCGGCTCGACCGCCGCTCCACGCTGGGAGCTCATATCGTCAATGCCGACGGTTCGGAGGCGGAGCACCTTTTGGCGTGGAACGACTTCGTGATCCACAAGCGGGGGGGCGCACGTGTGACTCGGCTTGAACTGCGGGTCCAGGAGATTGCGGGGGGCCCCTGGCAGGACATGGGTAGCTTCTCGGCGGACGGATTGATCGTTGCCACGCCAACGGGGTCCACAGCCTATTCGCTGTCTGCGGGCGGCCCTATCGTCGTGCCTTCGGTCGACTGCTTGATCGTCACACCCATCTGCCCACACACGCTGGCCATGCGGCCCCTGGTGATCCCCGCGACTCAGCGGGTCGCCGTGAGGCCGATCGAACGGACAAAAGACCTGGTGGTCACTGCGGATGGGCAGGTCGCGCACGAATTCGAGACCGGCGCGGACATCCACATCGAACGGTCCGAAATCCAGATCCCGCTGGTCCGGTTTTCGGGGCAGAACTTCTTCGGAACGCTCCAACGTAAGCTCAACTGGGCGGCACGCCCGTCGGGTTAGTTGATGTGGTGTCGCAGAAGTGCTCGGCCATTCTGCCCAGCGGGCCATTGAAGCGGCGGATGCTCAGGGTACATTGATGCATGCTCATCGAACTCCGCATCAAGGACTACGCAGTCATCCATGATCTGACCCTCGAACTGGGGTCCGGGCTGAGCGCTCTCTCCGGGGAGACCGGGGCGGGGAAATCGATCATCGTGGGGGCGCTTTCTCTGCTGTTGGGGGAACGCGCCGCCAGTGATACGGTGCGGACCGGCGCGGAGCGGGCGATGGTCGAGGCGGTCTTCGACGTGGCGACTTATCCCAAGCTCGGAGTTCAGTTGGACGACCTGGGGATCGAAGCCGAGGATGGCCTGTTGATCCTTCGGCGGGAAGTGGCGGCGGTTGGTCGGAACCGCGCCTGGATCAACGAGTCTCCGACCACCGCCCGGACCGTGGGAGAGCTAGGACGATCGCTCGTGGATTTACACGGGCAGCACGAACACCAGACGCTTCTGAGGAAGGATACGCAGCGCCACATCTTGGACGCCTTCGGCGAAGCTGAAGAAGACGCATCGGCCGTAGAGGAGGCGTACGAGGAACTTGGCGGGCTGGAAGCCAAGCTGAGGGAGCTGCAGGACCACCGTCGCGAACTCGTGAACCGGGTCGACTTCCTCCGCTTCCAGATGCGTGAGCTCGAGGAGGCCGACGTCCAGTCCGGAGAAGAGGAGGCGCTCACGGAAGAGAGTGGACGCCTCGAAAACTCCGAAGAGCTTCTCGGTGAGACCACGAGGATCCACGACGAACTGTACTCGGCCGAGGGTGCGCTCACCGACAAGGTTTCCGATTTGGCCCAGACCCTCGCCCGGCTCAAGGGGTGGGATCCGGCGCTGGAGGGACCCCACGAGGAGCTCCAGGGGGCTTATCACGCGCTGGCGGAGGTCGGTCGAGATCTGAGTGACTATGTCGGTGGCCTCCGACATGATCCCGGGCGGCTCGAGGAAGTCCGTTCGCGGCTCGACTTGATTCACTCCCTCAAGCGGAAATACGGCCCGACGGCCGAAGACGTCATCGCGTCGCGAGACCGCGTGCGCGCCAAGTTGGACGAGGTCGAGGATGGGGGCTGGGACGAGGACACACTCGCCGCCGAAGTCGACCGTACACGGAGCGACCTCATTGCCGCGGCAGCCCGCTTGAGTGAAAAGAGGCAGGCCGCTGCAACTCGGCTCGAGGAGGAGGTCGAGACACTGCTACCCGATTTGGGCCTACCTGCCGGGACCTTCAAGGTCCAGATGGACACGCTTCCCGAGGTGAAATCCCGTGGAGCCGAGAGCATCGAGTTCCTGGTCTCGGTCAACGCAGGCTTTCCTCCCAGCTCGCTTGCTCGAGTTGCCAGCGGTGGTGAGTTGTCGAGGGTCATGCTGACCCTGAAGGCGATTCTGGCGCAGGTCGATCAAGTTCCGACGCTGGTCTTCGACGAAATCGATGCCGGAATCGGGGGCCAGGTGGCTTCGTTGGTCGCCGCCAAGCTGAAGGACGTGGCTCGTTACCACCAGGTGTTCGTCGTGACCCATCTTCCCCAGCTCGCCTCTCAGGCGTGTAGTCACCTGCTCGTGGAGAAAGACGAGCGCGAGGGGCTCGCCGCGACGGCTGTGAGGGGACTCACGGGCGACGCCCGCGTTCGAGAGATCGCACGGATGCTGGGTGGTGATCCCGAATCCAAGACCTCGCAGGACCACGCCAGGGAGCTGTTGGCTGCAGGCGACTAGTTTTTCGGACCCTAGCCCTACTCCCAGAGGCCCCAAAGGAAGCGAACTCCGAATTCGGCGCGCCAAGTCTTTGGGGTCGCCCCGCCGGTCCCCGAGACCGCCTCCTGAAAGAGGAAGCGGGCTTCGATCGGCCAGCCTCGACCGCTCGGTATGGTGGAGTAGACCACACCACCACCGATCCCGAATGATTCTTGTGCGGTCTCGAGGTTCAGTACACCGGGGTCTAGGCCCATTCCGGCTTCAACCGACGTGTATTGATCCCGCTTTTTCGTGAAGTACCTGAGATCCAACACGAGGCCGATCTCTTCCGTCAGGCCAAAGCGGGGGGATACCCGAACCTGCATGTAGTCACCCGGGTTCCAACGAACCACCCGCTCCGCTGAGGCGGGGGCGAAAATCCGATCCGGAGTCGTGACGCGTTTGAGAACCAGGATCGATTGCTGAATCCCATATCGGAACTCTCCCACCATGCTCAGGCGCCTTCCGACGCCCAAGGTTCCGAACCCGCTCAACTCGAAGTCGTTCTGGCCGTCTCCGCTTCCAGTGTCCAGAAAGTTCCGTGGCGAGCCGATCCGGCTCGAGCCCAGTCGGTAAAGTGCACCCGCGCCGAGTTCCAAGCGGAGATTGGGTTGCGGTTCGTCTGGAGCGGTGTCCAATCCGATACTCCACAGGCGGGCGTTAGCATGGATTTCCACGTCTCCCAGCTCCCAGGGGCTCCTCCAGGTCTGTAGGGAATCGCCCTTCACTCGGTAGACGGGATTCGACACCAAGTCCAGGTACGTCGCTTCAGTCAACACTTCGGTGGCCAACGGGATGGTCGCCGGAAACGAAACACCCACTGCCTGATACGCGTTCACGAGGCCCGTCGTATTGGACTGGAGAGCGTCCCCCGTACCAGAGCCCTCGAGCGGGAATACCCCGTAATCCCCGTACGCGCGGGTCAAGGACTCGTGGTACCCTACGCCCGCCGCCAGGAGGCTCGTCGCTTGGGAGCACGCCGGACTAGAGGGGTCCGCCGTGCATAACGTTGTGACGACCCCGCCAAGCGCCTCGTTGGCCGAAAAGACCTCCCCGAGGAAGGTGCCGGCCCCACCAGGCGGGAGGCCCACGTCGGCTCCGTCCGTCTGGATGGAGGTCGCGAACTCGGCGCGCCGTCGCGAGAACGGAACCGTGGTTCCAACGGTGAGCCAGTCACGCAAGCCCAAATCCAGCCGGAGCGGGAGCCAGACCACGTCCCTTGTCAACACGGCCCGAGTCCCCCCGAGCACCACCGGCGTGATGGCGGTCCCCGCGGCCGTCGTCAGGTCGGCCTCCAAATCCTCGAAGGCCGGAAACAAGCGGCTGCCCACTGCCGTGTCCACGAAGTCGAACTCGAGGGGTTCGACCCCCTTGATGACCGATCCGCCCTCTACGCGCCGGCCAAAACGCTCGTCCGTGAAATAGAAGAGTGCACTGAGCTCGACCCGGAACTGGCCGGCCGCGAGGACAGGGCTCGAGAACTCCTGTGCCCCCAAGCCCAGAGGCGCAAGGATCAGGGCGAGAACTACGAGCTGTTTGACGGTCCTCACCTTCATACGGCGCTCGATTTCCCTCGGTTATGGTGCTTCTCAGTCCCGGGCCAGGACTGAGTTGGTGGCCGGGGAACATAATGGGGAGAAGAGGCCCTGGGAACTTGACATTTCATGGGCCCTTTCTAGGTTCCAGCGCACAATTGAGGGATGTTTCGGAAACGTTTCGTGTAGGTTTGGGTAAGGATCCGAGACATCTTTTTTCTTGCGGGAATAGCTCAGTTGGTAGAGCACCACCTTGCCAAGGTGGGGGTCGCCGGTTCGAGTCCGGTTTCCCGCTTTGCAGGAGGGGTGGCCCGTCACTCAGGACGAGCAGCCCCTCTTTTCTTTGGCGCCGTAGCCAAGCGGTAAGGCAGAGGCCTGCAAAGCCTTTATTCCCCGGTTCGAATCCGGGCGGCGCCTCTAGGGTTTCGGGAGTTACCCACATTACGGCTGGCCATATCCTGGCCATAGAAAGGGCCTCAGCGACGCGCTGATACCCCTTTTTGTTTGTGACCCATCCTCACGAGACGAGATTCTGTAACTCGTCGGCCTCCTGTGGACGGTCCTCCGAGCCGCTCCTTCACGGAACGCGTCAACATCCGAGAGAGCGCCGGTAGACGCAAGCAGTCGCCCGTCTGGGGCGGCGCATCTCAGACGATGACCTCCTTTGAGATCGTAATGTCGCGTTCTTGCGACAAGCCTGATCGATATGTATGATCACGGCCTCCCGCCAGGGGCGGCCTCACATCGCCGATGAACGGTGCGCCGGCCCCAAGATGATTCATCTAGGAACCTGATCGGGACGACGGTGAGACCAACGGCCAACCCAACGATAGGCGGGCGATTCAGTGATCGGCGTAGGATCTACGCGATCCTGGCCGCGTCGGCATTTCTTATTGGAGCCGTCGGAGACTCGCGTCCCTGCCCGCATCACGAGTCCCTTCCCGTATTCGTCTCTGCACAGTTATCCACTCATGGAGGGCCCGGTGACGGGTCGGACCGCGGCGTAGCCCATGGAGGGGATCAGAGCGACACCACGCCCGATGCCCACGACTGCCTGTGCGTCGACATGTGCGAGGTCGACGCCCCGACTGAAGAGACGCCGTCGGACAGTGAAGTTCCCGATCCGGCCGGTATCGATGATGCCCATCCAGCGTCCGCCAAGCAGGTCTTCCACCCTCGCCCCACGGCTGTCCTCAGTCCGCTTCCCAACGCTCCACCAAGCCTAGTGTAGGGTCCGAAAAGGGATCCACCTCGTCCGGCCCGTTGGCCGGCTCCCGTCACGTTGAAAATCGAATCAAGCTGGGTACACCGGCTGGGTAGCTTTGTGACCGTATCCCATAAAGGAGTAAAGAGGCGAACATGTTGAAAACATACAAATACAGTGGTCCGGCTTTCTTTGGGTGGAGCGCCGCGGCGTATGCCGTGCTCCAAATCGTCGTTTCTCTCGCCCTAACCGGCGGTGCACTGGGTGCGCAAGAGGTCAGGGGCCGCGTGTCGAGTGCCGAGGGTAGCCAGCCCATTGGCGGTGCCGTGGTTAGACCCGTGGGTGGGGAAATCTGGGCGACGACTAACGCGTCTGGCGCCTACACTTTGGTGGCCAGCGCAGGTACGTATTTGGTGGAGGCCAGTGCCCTGGGCTACCGCACCCTCAGGCAGGAGGTGACGATCGGGGGGGGGCAGGTGACGACGTTGGACTTCATCCTGGAGAGTCGCCCGTTGGCCCTCGACGGAATCTCGGTCTCCGTGCTCCGGCCGGACCTGGTCCCGCAGGCCACGTTGGCGGGCCGGGAAGTCGAGGAGGCCAACCCGAAGGACGCGGGTGAGCTCTTGAGGGCCCTGGACGGTGTGGAGGCTGTCCGGCGGGGGCCACTCGGACTGGATCCGGTGGTACGCGGCCTGCGAGAAACCGAGGTGGGCACGTACCTGGACGGGGCCCGGATGTTTCCTGCCGGGCCCGCCCGCATGGATTCTCCGCTCACGCACTTGGATCCCAGCGCGATCCGCTCGATCCAGGTCGTGAAGGGTCCCTACGCCCTCACGTGGGGTGCCGGCAACCTCAGTGCGATTCGGGTGGAGACGCAGCCTCTTCCACGGCAGGAAGCTGGGCCAGTTGGGAGCGTGGCTGCGGGTTACGACTCCAACCTCCAAGCCTCGGAGACCACCGGAAAGGTCTTCGGAAAGAACGGGAGGGTGTCGTACTTCGTCATGGGCGCCTGGCGCCAGGGCGACGACTACGAGTCGGGCGCCGACGATGCGGGCAACCGTACTCTGATTCCCGGAGACTTCGAGTCGTGGGAGGGGCGTGGCAAGTTCGGCTTCGACCTTGGAGAAAGGTC
>Ga0209752_1001490_pt1 | contig 11285 bp, 10 predicted proteins | sample METZYME_3_250m_FD_187548 | JGI IMG/M metagenome (GOLD analysis project Ga0209752, IMG submission 187548) | Marine microbial communities from oxygen minimum zone in mesopelagic equatorial Pacific - METZYME_3_250m (SPAdes) (version 2) | ecosystem: Environmental > Aquatic > Marine > Oceanic...
CTTCGCGGGGCTTTTCTTTACCGCTGATTTCTTCTTCGCGGGGCTTTTCTTTACCGCTGATTTCTTCTTCGCGGGGCTTTTCTTTACCGCTGATTTCTTAGTAGCCATGGCTCCCCTACCCAATTCTCGGGTTCGAAAAGGTTACGCATCATAGCGCCGCAGCGGCGGCTCGCCACGGACCGAGGCAACAGACCCTAAATAAAGGGCTTTTCGATTCGAGGCGATACTGTGAGCGGTTGCATGCCCTTTCAGGACAAACTATGAGCGCTTCAAAGGACTCTTACTATCCCCGGGTACCGAACCGGGCAGACTTTCCCGCGATTGAGCGTGCTGTCCTTGAACGCTGGATTGACCAGCAGACTTTTCAAAATTCCATCGAATCCCGACCAGAAAGCAACGAATTCGTCTTCTATGACGGACCGCCGTTCGCTAACGGTCTCCCCCATCACGGTCACTTACTCACCGGCTATGTCAAGGATGTAGTTCCCAGATATCAAACTATGCGGGGGAAGCGTGTCGATCGGCGGTTCGGTTGGGACTGCCACGGCTTACCCGCAGAAATGGAGACTGAGCAGGAATTGGGGCTCAGTGGTCGTGCGGCAATTGCTGAGTACGGAATCGAGAATTTCAACGCAAAATGTAGAGAGTCAGTGCTCCGTTATACCTCCGAGTGGCAAGACACTGTGACCAGGCAAGCGCGCTGGGTCGACTTCGATAACGACTACAAAACCATGGACCTCTCCTATATGGAGTCCGTGATGTGGGCCTTTAAGCAACTCTGGGACCAAGGACTCATATATCAGGCCTTCCGTGTAATGCCTTATTCGTGGGGAGCTGAGACGCCGCTTTCCAACTTTGAAATTCGTTTAGACGATGCAACTCGTCCTCGTCAGGACCCGGCGATCACAGTGTCGTTTGAGCTAGAGGGCAAAGGGCTTCCTGGCATAGGGGATTCTGAGTTCGTTCAACTCCTAGCGTGGACAACGACCCCTTGGACTCTTCCTTCCAACCTTGCCGTGGCCGTGGGACCCGATATCGACTACACGGTGGTGGAGGCGAACGGATCAAAATGGATTCTGGGCGCGGAATGTCTCGAAAAATACTCCGAGGATTTAGAAGATCCGGTAGTCCTTGGAGTCGTCCGAGGGACGGATCTCGTCGGTCGCATCTATAAACCCCTGTTTGACTATTTTCGGGATCGAGAGGATGCGTTTCGCGTTTTAGCCGCCGATTTTGTGGACACTAGCGAAGGCACTGGGGCCGTTCACATGGCTCCAGGCTTTGGTGAAGATGATCAAATTGTTTGCGAGTCAAACGGGATCGAAATCGGCGATGCTGTACCCGTCGACGATCAAGGCCGATTCACCGCAGAGGTGACGGACTGGGCGGGAGAAAACGTATTTGAAGCTAACCCTGGAATTATTCAACACCTCAAAGATCAACTCAGAATTCTTCGGCACGACACCCACGAACATAACTATCCCCACTGTTGGAGGACTGATACTCCGATCATCTACCGCGCTATTTCTTCTTGGTATGTCGAAGTCACTAAGATCCGCTCCCGTCTTCAGAGCATCAATCAAGAGATCAATTGGGTCCCCGATCACGTTCAAGAAGGCCGGTTTGGACAGTGGCTAGCTGGAGCTCGAGACTGGTCGATTAGCCGGAACCGGTTCTGGGGCTCCCCAATACCGGTGTGGGTAAGTGACGATCCGACGTATCCGCGAACCGATGTGTACGGAAGCCTCGACGAACTCGAAGCTGATTTCGGAGTCCGCCCTAGCGATCTACATCGCCCCTTCATCGACGAATTAACTCGACCAAATCCAGACGATCCGACTGGTAAGAGCGTCATGAGGCGAGTACCCGAAGTACTCGATTGCTGGTTCGAGTCCGGATCAATGCCTTTCGCTCAAGTCCATTACCCTTTCGAAAACAAGGACTGGTTTGAAGAACATTTCCCAGCGGACTTCATCGTTGAGTACATCAACCAGACTCGCGGCTGGTTCTACACGTTGCACGTGCTCGCCGGAGCTCTCTTCGATCGTCCCGCTTTCCAGAATGTTATTTGTCACGGCATTCTGCTAGCCGAAGACGGCAACAAACTTTCGAAGCGATTACGCAATTACACCGAACCAAGCGAAATTTTTGATTCCGAAGGTTCGGATGCACTTCGTTGGTATCTAATGTCAAACACTATTGTCCGGGGAGGCGATACTCGCATCTCGGACGCAGGCATCAACGGCGTAGCGCGTCAAATCCTGATCCCTGTATGGAACGCTTATTCCTTTTTCACCCTCTACGCCAATGTTGATTCCTACAACGCCGTCAGGAGAACCGATTCACCGCACCTACTGGATCGTTATCTACTCGCGAAGACGAGGACGTTGGTCGAAGCGACAACCGCCGCGCTAGATGCTTATGACCTGCCTCGTGCCGCCTTTGAAATTCAAAGCTTCATTGATGCTCTGAACAACTGGTACATCCGTCGTTCGAGAGATCGATTTTGGGGACCGGAAGGTGGTGGGCGAGGTGATGGAGACGCATACGACACGCTGTACACCGTTCTGACGACTTTCACGCGAATAGCTGCGCCGTTCCTTCCAATGATCATGGAAGAGGTCCACGGCGGATTGACGGGCGGGGAAAGTGTTCATCTTGCCGACTGGCCTAGTGCCGAAGAACTCCCAGCAGATCCCCAGTTGGTGTCGAGAATGGACCAAGTCAGGGAAGCAGTCTCGACATCTCTTCGTCTGAGAGAGGATGCTGGTTTACGAGTCAGGTTGCCTTTGTCGAAGGTCACGGTGGCCGGAAAAGATGCGGAGGATCTTCGCGAGGTCGTCGATCTATTGGCTGAGGAGATCAACGTACACGAGGTGATCTTGACTTCAGAAATAGGTGAGTTCGCCACCCTGAGCTTACGACCGCACGGCAACTTGGTCGGACCGCGGTTAGGAGCCGACGTTCAAGCCGTTTTTGCTGCCGCAAAGGATGGGAAGTGGTCGCTACTCGATGACGGTCGAATAGACGTAGCCGGTCACCAGTTGCAGGTCGAAGAATATGAGCTAGCGCTCGAACCAGCGGATCCACACAGCACTGCTGCTTTACGGTCAAATGATGCCGTCGTTGTTCTCGACACCCACGTGACTCCTGAGCTAGAAGCGGAAGGATTGGCGCGAGATCTGATTCGAACCATCCAACAGGCAAGAAAAGACGCAGATCTCGAAGTCACCGAGCGCGTCGAAGTTGAAGTCGCGTGGTCTCCTGAAGATTTAGATGCCGTTCAACGGCATGAGCCGGCCATCACCGCAGCGGTTCTAGCCTCAAAAATTTTCTGGGTGACGGGCACTGAGGAACCCCAGGTGAAATTAACCACCCCATAAATTAGGACTCACTCGCCCTCAAGCGATTCTCGCCGCTGCAGCGCAGAAAAAAATGGATCATCGATTTCGGTGCCCGATCGAGCCTCGGTCATTGGTTGACCTGACAAACCGATGACGCCGCTCTCGCTGTCTGCATCGTCAATCGTGGCCCACCCAGTAACGTCAGTTGACGCGGCTGGGTGATCTACTTCAAGGCCATCGGGGCGTCCGCCGAGGTCTCGCGCTATCTCGCCTAAAGCCCGCCGTCGAGTTTCGATTAGTTCTGCTAGCTGCTGCGCATCGTTGCGGCGGGCATTGACTCGAGCGTCAAGTTCGAGCAACTCATTTTCCAATTCAGCTTTACGTTCTGTAGCGCCTCGCGCCGCCAAATCGGTTGACGATGCGACAAGCACATCTGCTAAAAGGTCACCGATTTGCTCTCGTGTGGAGGCAATAGCGTCATCGATCGCGTCGTCTGCGGTGTCTCGGGCCAAAGTTATTAATTGCGCTATGCGATCAATCTCAATCTTTGTTGCGCCTACTGCGATTAGCTCATCGGTATAGAGACGTCCCGCATCGCTGGCGCCTCCCGCGTCCGTTCCAGATAAAACGTCAGACTCAAACCGTGGTGTGGTTGCTAATGCGTCTCTGATGCTTTCAATCGCATCGAGCCGTCCATCCACGACTTCGATCCCCTCACCGGATTCTTGCCGTGAGCTTCTTTGTTCGGCTTCGATCAGACGTTCGGCCAACTCGTCGAGGCGATCTTGAAGCTCCGTCAAGCCTGCGGCTACTCGCTCCAGAAAGTCATCCACCGACTCTGGGTCATATCCCCTAAAACGCTCAGGAAATTGCTGTGTTTCGAGCAAATCGGAGGTCAGCTTCATGCGTTGACACTAACAACAAGGCCGCCGAGCCGAAACTGGAAAGTTGTGGGCTTTGGTTCAGCCGCAGTTAAGGATCACTCCCGCAAGTACCCACTGGATGAGAATCAGCACCAAAATGGGTGAGAGATCCAACCCAAATCCCCCGATGCGCAGAGGTGGCAACGCTCTCCGGAGCGGACCCATGAGAGGTTCGGTTACTCGAACAAGAAACGTTCGTACAATCGCTACCGGACTGTCCTGCGCTATAGGAATCCAGCTAAAAATGATTCGGCCAAAGATAGCGAGCACATAGATGTCACAGAGAGTGCACAGGATCTGGGTCACAGGCAGTCCTCGAGACTAATAGTGTAAGCCGCGCTCTTGGAGGCGCTGGCGCTCCTCCTCCGCAAGGATCACGTGAGACGGGGCGAGCAAATAAACCTGATCAGCTACCTTCTCCATTTTTCCTCCGAGTGCGTAGCAAAGACCACTCACAAAGTCGATAATTCTTCTAGCAAGGTCTCGGTTAGCGGTCTGGAGATTCACGATCACGGGTTGGTCCGCTTTGAACCGATCAGCGAGCTGTTGGGCGTCGTTGAAGGTGCGCGGTGCGACCACATGGGGTTTTGCGCTCGTTATTGGGATAGTTCTAACCGATCCGGTGGGTGCCACGTCTGACGCCACTACTGGCTGGCTGACGGAACTGTCAGGCATGGTGGCTGGTGACGCGGCACTAGTCACAACCGTTACCGGCTCTCCGCGTGGAGATGCCGGTTGTGCCGAACCGCCCGGATGCTGAAGCTCATCCAACTCGTCGTATTCTTCATCGGGTCCTAACCCGAGGTACAGCATCGCCTGACGCCACATCGAAGCCATACGCCTCCTCCTCGCCGCCGAGGGTACCGCGATGTCAGCGCAGGGGACGTTCACCAAACAAAGCAGTTCCAATTCGAACCATAGTGCTCCCCGATTCGATAGCTATTTCGAGGTCGTCGGTCATTCCGATGGAGCGATGAGCCAAGCCAAGATCCTCAGCAAAGGACACCAGGCTTCGGTAAGCCGCCCTAATTGTTTCCGTATCTCCTTGGGGGCCAATGCCCATGGCGCCAACTACGTTGAGTCCCTGTGCGCGGGCGTTCGAAACAATATCGCCAGCCTCCGAAATTCGGCATCCGCTCTGGTTCTTGATCCCGGTCAGATTGATTTGAATCATCACTGGCGAACTAGGAGCTCGTTTTGCAATTTCGTTCACCAAAGATGGGCGGTCGACGGATTGCCAAACTTCGACGATGTGAGCGATTTTTCGCACTTTGTTAGTTTGTGTCCCGCCGATGAAGTGCACCTCGATGCGGCGACGTTCATCATCTTTCAACTGCATCCATTTAGATTCCAATTCCTGCGCATAGCTTTCCCCGACCATCTTGAAACCACACTCGAAGGCGGCGCGCAACGCCCATGGACCAAATCCTTTGGTCACCGCGACAATTTCGACTTCAGTGCCCCCCAACGTTTGGAGACGCTCGCGGAGAACGCCAGAACGATCCTTTACCTCTTCAAGACTGAGATGACTGTTGGCGTTCATTTCGACATTCTTATTTCTGCGATCAGAGCGGAGCGTTGAGTGTCTCCATTCGCTCTGTGAGACCAATAACGGGAGTCCCGAGCGGTGCAACGACGAATATCGTGGTCAATTGCAACAGAGTTTCGGGTGAGCTGTTTTCGAACCGCACTTCCCATATCTAGAGCAGGGTTTCCGTCGATGGTGTAGCCCGCAGCCTCCATCCCTACCAAATCGACGATCTCCTGGAGGTCAGCGGCACCAAATTCATAGCATTCAGTGCCTATGTGGGGACCAATAATGGCATGAATGTTATGAGCTCCGCAGGCACGAATTTGTTGCACGGCGTTGTCGATTACACCAGCACGAATACCGCGCCAGCCAGCGTGTACGACGCCCACCACCGGGATGTTCTGTGGTGAAGTCCCGTAGATAGCGATGGGAACACAGTCTGCGGTGCGGACGCCTATTAAGGCCCCCGGACACGCTGTTATCAACGCGTCGCACTCGCCACCGTCTCCGCCGGGTTCAGTGATGGTTGACACCTCCGCCCCGTGCATTTGAGATGGGAGGGTCATCTCTGGACGCTCTCGTTTGAGAAAAGTCGACTCGCGCGCATCGCCGTCGTCGCGTTCAGAGATCCTGATTCGCACCGAGTATCGGTCACTGATTCGGCGAGAAAAGGTCAACATATCTATCTTCCCGAGAAAGAAACGACCCTCCTGGGTGTCACTTCAAAAAGGACGGTACGTCGAACTCGTCGTCGTCATCAATGTCAAGAGGAATCTCTTGGTGGTCTTCAGCATCGAAAATGTCTGTGATTTCGTTGGCCGATATCGATGTGGACGATCTGGTTGACCCAGCGATTCCGTCGTCCCACCTGTCGAAGCCAGCGGCTATGACAGTGATCCGAATCTCCTCGCCCATGGCATCATCAATAACTGTGCCAAAAATGATGTTGGCGTCGGGATGAGCGACATCGTGAATCACGTCTGCAGCGTCGCGAACTTCATGAAGTCCGAGTTCGCTTGAAGCGGTCACGTTGAGAAGAATTCCGCGTGCTCCTTCAATCGACGCCTCCAACAAGGGACTAGATACGGCTTGTCGCGCCGCATTCTCAGAGCGGTTGTCTCCATGTGCTCGCCCGATCCCCATAAGGGCCGATCCAGCGTTCGACATGATCATCCTTACGTCAGCGAAGTCAGTGTTAATGAGACCTGGGGTAGTGATCAATGTCGTGATGCCCTGGACTCCTTCTTGAAGAACGTCGTCCGCCATCTGGAACGCGCTGACCAGTGTGGTGTTTTCATTCGTAACGCTTAAGAGGCGATCGTTTGGAATAACAATTTGGGTATCAACTCTCTCTTTCAACTCTTGTATTCCGGCGTCAGCTTGGACAGCACGACGACGTCCTTCAAACAAGAATGGTCGAGTGACGACGCCTATGGTGAGCGCTCCGCACTCCCTCGCTATTTCCGCGACGATAGGGGCTGCACCAGTCCCGGTGCCCCCACCTTCTCCCGCTGTAATGAAAACCATGTCTGAACCATTGAGTGTTTGTTCGATCTCGTCTCTGTGTTCAACGGCAGCTTGGCGGCCGATATCGGGGTCACTTCCGGCGCCTAGGCCGCGGGTTAAGTCACGACCAATGTCGAGTTTGATGTCAGCGTCACTCATTAACAGTGCCTGCGCATCGGTGTTCACTGCAACGAATTCAACACCTGTGAGACCTGATTCGATCATTCTGTTCACCGCGTTGCAGCCGCCGCCCCCAACGCCGACGACTCTGATTACGGCCTGATAGTTCTGAGGACTGGCCACTGGGCCTCCCGGGTATCTCGTAAACATCTGCCCACTGGGTGCAGATCAGGCATCCTTGACGGTAGCGCAAGTTTGATCTGATACAAGTCCGGGCGGGTACGAGTTGCCGCAGCTACGGAGTTTTGGGTCGTTCCGGGTCGTTTCGAACCAGGACATCACGGGGAGTCGACACATCAATATATCTGTCGTTTCGGTTCTGGTCTTCTAGGTGAGTGAGCGTTGCTGCTAACGCAATGACCTTTGCTGACAGTCGGCCGTCGTCTCCGAATACGACTTCTTGACCGCTTTTCAAATCACCGACGATCTCGTCGTTTGCTGGATCTCTTCGGATGCTCTTGAAGCGTTGACCGAGTTCAGTTGGCAGGGCTCCAAGCACGGCAAGTAGGGCCGTGCTGTCAGTTGACATATAGCTACCGGGTGTACCTGCCGCGTGAACTCCGCTTAGGCGCGGTAGGTCGGGGGGAAAGGGAAGCGCTTCAGTTAGGACACGTCCGGAGATATCTATCAGCGCCCACCGCTGAGGAGCGACCATAGCTAAAGCTGTTGCTCGACGCTCGACGATACCTACCCTTATGAGTCCATTCCATCGACGCTCAACATCAGCGGCTAGTACCCACGGCAGAAGTTCTAGATTTCGTTGTACTTCTTGCGAATCCACCGAAAGCAAGGGGTCTCCACGTCGGAATCCGAGCTTTTCTTCGATCTCTACTGCGGTGATCCGATGGATTCCATATATCTCCACTTCCTCAACATCTAATAGCGATGATCTACCCAGGAAAATGTAGGTAGCACTCAAGACAGCCAGGACCAACGCTGTACCTCCGATGATTCTTCGAGTCCTCGACCAGCGACGGCCGCTACTTGTTGCCTCGCCCACGTTTAAGCCTCAAACCCAATCCGCCGGATTTCGGTGCGAAGCTCGACACCCACTTCGTCGAACACTCGCTCGGCAACCGTTCGGATAAGTTCATTGACATCACCCGATGATCCACCTGGATCTGCTTGAACAAAGTTGGCGTGTTTTGCGGAAATTTGGGCGGAGCCAACGCGAAAACCTTTGAGCCCGAGGCGATCTAAAAGCTCCCCAGCAGTTTCGCTTTCAGGATTCACGAAAACCGAACCGGCATTTTGGCCCCCAGGTTGGTTGTCGCGCCGCCACTGGACGATCTCGCTGAGCGTGTCTTGCGCCCGATCGTCAAGGTCATGTGCTAGCTGAAGAGTGGCCTCCACAACGAGTTGGCTCTGCCCCACGGCGCTTTGCCGGTAGCCGAAATGTAAACGGGATCTATCCCAGAGTTCAGCCGCGGATGTTGAGAAGTCAAAGATCCTTGCCTGGACGACAGATGCATTCATGTCACTTCCATGTCCACCAGCGTTCATCCGAACGGCTCCACCAATCGAACCTGGTACGCCTACTGCCCATTCGAATCCAGTCAGCCCAGAGCGAACACATCTACGTGCGAGCGCAGGCAAGGCAACCGGTCCCCCGGCGCGGACCACCGCAGTGTCGGCGTCTATTTCGCTACCTGCGTAGGGCCCGCCGAGACTTACGGCAATTCCAGAAAAACCGGAGTCCGCTACAAGAAGATTGGATCCTTTCCCAATGATTAGGATCGGGAGATGCGTGGTTTGGTGTGCGGTAGCTACTTGAGATAACTCCTGCTCGCTGCTGGCTTCGACGTACAAAGCTGCGCTTCCGCCCACCCGATAAGTCGTCATCACCCCTAGATTTACGTTCTCCTTCGCCAGCGAACCTAGGAGGCCCTTTGCCTCTTCGACCGCGGCTCGGAACTCTCTTTCGGTGCTCACGTCGGTGCCGACTGGCGTCGATGCTGAACTTCGTCCGCTACCGATGTCAGATCACCGGCACCCATGGTGAGACATAGATCTCCTGCGCGAAGTATCGAACTCAGATAGTCGGCTACTTGTTCACGACTTGGCAGATAGGTGACGGACGCGTAGGGGTGCGCGTCAAGCACAGCCCGGAGCAGCAAGTCACCGGTAACTCCGGGACGAGCTGGTTCACCTGCGGCATAAACGCCGGTGAGGATGACGTGATCCGCGTCTACAAAGGAATGCTGAAAATCTCTCCAAAGTTCCGCTGTGCGACTGTACCTGTGAGGCTGAAACACCGCGATGATCCTTCCCCAGCCACCCGCCTTTGCTGCATCGAGCGCTGAAGACACCTCACTCGGAAGGTGCGCGTAATCATCTACGTATACAACGCCAAATTGTTCGCCCCGAAATTCGAATCTTCTCGCCACACCCGCGAATCTGCCAAGTGCCGCTATCGCCTCCTTGGGATCCGCGCCGAGTTCGACAGCCGCACTCAACGCTGCCGAGGCATTGCGGACATTGTGGATACCTGGTATCGGAAGAACGCACTCTCCCAGTTGAACACCGCCGTTTTGTAAGCCGAATTTCGATGCGTAACGGGAAGTCTCTACATCAACAATGCGATAGTCGGCGTTCTCTGAGGTGCCGTAGGTGATGCATTCGCCGACTACCCCTGCGATGCCCGCTGCGTACTGGTCATCGATACATATCACCCGCGGTCCTTGCGTCGAGGCAACGAAGGTTTCGAAGGCTGCTACTAGTGCCTCAAAGGAACCGAAATAGTCGAGGTGGTCGGCTTCGACGTTGGTCACAACGCAAGCGTTGGCCCCTATCTCCAGGAAGGTTCCGTCGGATTCATCCGCTTCTACTACGAACAGATCACCTTCTTGATCCCAGACCGCGCCAGAACCAATCTCGTTCAGGTCTCCCCCAACGATGAAAGAAGGATGAAGATCCGATGCCATCAGCGCCAGCGCCAACATGGAGGAGGTAGTGGTTTTCCCATGAGTGCCGGCTACTGCAACGGAGCGCTTTTTCGTGCAGATTTCCGCGAGAATTTGGGCTCGGGTGAATACCGGCGAGCCTCGCTTTAACGCTGCAACGATCTCGACGTTGTTATCGGGCACGGCTGTCGACCTACATACGGTGTCCGAGTCGCCGAGATTGGCGGCCGCATGCCCAATCTCTATTCTCGCTCCTAGCGATCGAAGCCGATTAACACCAGCCGAGTCGCGGAGATCGCTTCCGCTCACTCGATACCCCATGGAAATCAGGACCACAGCGATGGCGTTCATGCCCGCTCCACCCGCGCCCACCACGTGGATAGCTGCGCCATCGCTCAGGGGCCCCTGTGAGGGGTCGGCTGGTTTCAACGCGTGGCGTCTTTCCCATGTAACGCGATAGGTGGCATTAGGCAGTGGGTTATCACTAGATCGGCCACCCTTTCTGTTGCGTCGTCGTGTCCGACGCTGCGCTCGCGGCGCGCTATGTCGGGATCTGTATCGTTTGTAAACCTCAAAAGCATCCGCTCAATTTCATCATGAAAACGTTGCCCGTTGAGTTCTTCGTCGGGTATCAAGACTGCTAATCCTTCGTCGACCAGACGCTCGGCGTTGCGCCGCTGATGGTCATTCGGTGCGTTGGGCAGGGGGATCAGCACCGCCGGCAGTCCTAAGACTGCAATCTCCGCCACGCTGGAGCCGCCTGGCCGACAAACAACGAGATCTGAGGCCGCCATAGCTTTGGGGAGATCATCGTCGTATTCGTGGGACATCACATTGATTGGCAGGCTCGTTGGTAGATCCCGCCAATCGCGGTGACCTACCACGTGGTGGAGTAATG
>Ga0209752_1001492_pt1 | contig 11281 bp, 11 predicted proteins | sample METZYME_3_250m_FD_187548 | JGI IMG/M metagenome (GOLD analysis project Ga0209752, IMG submission 187548) | Marine microbial communities from oxygen minimum zone in mesopelagic equatorial Pacific - METZYME_3_250m (SPAdes) (version 2) | ecosystem: Environmental > Aquatic > Marine > Oceanic...
ATCTCTTAATTTAGCGGTATCTCTCAAGTTTTGAGCCTTAAACGGTTGTTCTACAAATTCAACGTTATGATCTGCGAGCCATTTACACATTTTTTTCCCGGTATCTAGATCCCAACCTTCATTTGCATCTACTCGTATTACCTTATCTGTTTCGTTCCGTATTAATTTGATTATGTTTTTATCATGCTCTTCATTAACGCCTAATTTTATTTTTAAAATATTATATGTTTTAGCCTCTTCTATTTTCTTTGGAATTAAATCCAAATCTCCAATTGATATAGTAAATGAAGTATCTAACATATTGTTGCCTGATTTAAAAAAGTCAGATATAGATCTTTGTTTCTTTAGGGACCATAAATCTAACCAGGCTGTACTTAACGCTGCTTCTAATGAGCTAATTTCATTTGCATTCTTTTTACACCATAATATTCCTTCATCTAAAGTCATATTATTCAAACTATCTATAGATTCTAATTGGCGTATTACTTTATCTGTTGATTCGTTATATCGTAGAGAAGGCGCTGCTTCTCCTCTACCAAGATATTCTCCATCTGATATATATACGTACACAATGTCATAAAAATCATGTGTACTTCTTGAAATCCCAAATGGGTGAGAACAAATTATTCGATATGTTGTATAATTTAAATTCATCAATAATGATAAATTATTTTTATATAGTTATTGACGAAATTTTGGGTCTCGTTTTTCTATAAAAGCAGTTAAACCTTCCATTCGTTCCTCATGGCGAAATAACTCGCTGAATTCTTCTACTTCAATCTCCATCCCTTTTTCAACATTCATCGTTAATCCGTCGTTAATGCAGCGAAGAGAAGAGCTAATTGCTCTAGGTCCATTATTTAATATTTCTACAGCTAACTTTTTTGATTCATTCATCAGTTGATCTCTAGAACATATTTTATTTGCTAATCCAATTCTATAAGCCTCTTCAGCATTAATTATTTTCCCTGTAGTTATTAATTCAACAGCTTTTCCAACCCCAACAATTTTTGGTAATCTCTGCGTTCCTCCCCATCCTGGGAGAAGCCCTAATTTTACTTCAGGTTGCCCAAAACTTGCATTTTCAGAAACAACCCGCATATGACAGGCCATAGCTAATTCACATCCACCCCCTAATGCAAATCCATTTACTGCTGCAATAACAGGCTTTGGTGATGATTCTATAATCATGGTCAATTTTTGACCAGCTTTCCCATAACGTAATGCCTCTTCAGCATTCATTTGCTGCATAGCTTTAATATCTGCGCCTGCGATGAAAGCTTTATCACCCTCGCCAGTAATGATGATCACCCCAGTATTTTCATCTAATATGACTTTTTGCACTGCATCAGTCAACTCTGATAACACATCAGGATTCATTGCATTTAATGCTTCTGGACGATCTATAATTACTTCTGATATTAGATTATCATTTTTTATTTTTATGTATGACATAAATAATCCCTATTATTTCCAAAAAACCTTGCTAAAAATCACCATGACTGTAAAAATTTCCAATCTTCCTAAAAGCATACAAAATGTTAACATCCATTTTCCTACAGGATGAAGTAATGCATAATTATCTGTTGGGCCAAATGCTCCAAAAGCAGGTCCTACATTACCAATTGCTGAAGCAGCTGCACCAACCGCAGATTGAAAATCTAAATTAAACGCAGATAACACGAATGCAGTTAAAACAAAAATTGAAAGATATATTAAAGAGAAACCTAGAGTATTTCGGACGATTTCATCGCTAATAGTTCTATTTCCAATTTTAATAGGTATAATTGCACGTGCATGCAACATTCTGCGTGTTTCAGTTACAGCATATTTAATTAATAGAATAATTCTGGCTATCTTCATTCCACCGCTAGTTGATCCACCCATTGCGCCGAAAAACATCAAAATTAAAAGTAAATGCTGACTTAAATAGGGCCAGAGTTCATAATTCGCATTTGAATAACCTGTACTTGTAAGTATAGTTAAAGATTGAAATAGTGATTTTAGAAAACTATCGTGTGACCAATCAGAATTTGTCGATGATATATTGAAAAAAATTATGAGTGTAGAAATAAATATAATTGTTAAATAAACTCTAAATTCATAATCCTTTACATGAGCTTTGAAGTTGCCGGTGAGAGCCCGAAAATGAAGGGTAAAATTAACCCCTGCTACAAACATGAAAAAAATGATAATATAATGAATTACAGGGTTAGAGTAAGCAGCAATACTAGCATTTTGTGTGCTAAATCCCCCCGTTGGCATTGTAGTAAATCCATGACAGACTGAATCAAACCATGGCATTCCAGCTAAACTTAAAAGCAAAATTTGAAGTAATGTAAAACCAACATAAACCATCCATAGAATTTTCGCTGTTTCATTGATTCTAGGCCTAATTTTATCTGCTACAGGCCCTGGAACTTCTGCTTTAAAAAGCTGAACTCCTCCCACACCTAGTAAAGGTAAAATAGCAATGGTAAATAAAATGATACCCATTCCCCCAATCCATTGCAAAAAAGATCTCCAAAATAATATTCCATGAGGCATGCTTTCAATGCCATTTACTAAATTTGGAAGGGTCGTTGAATTACCAATAATTGTAGCGCCCGTTGTTGTTACACCAGACATGGATTCAAACCAAGCATCCGTAAAATTTGGTATGACTCCGCTAAGATAGAATGGCAATGCCCCAGCTAGGGCTGTTATAATCCATGAAAATGTCACGATGGCAAAACCATCTCTATTACGCAGGGCGCGGCTTTTTCTTGTGAAAAACCAGATTGGAAAACCAACAGACACTGTCATGCCAGAAGAATAGAGAAAAGACGAAAGATCAGGTTCATTGAATAACCATGAAATAAAAGCAGGAAACAACATACTTAGCCCCATGATTGTTAATAAAGCACTAAGGATATTTAAAATTGTCTTAACGTTCATTAGGCAATGAAAAGTTTCCGAACTTTTTCAGTTACGGAATTTTTTGAAAAAACAAGAACAGTATCTTCTTCTGTTAATTGAGATGAACCTCTTGCAATTGTCAAATGACCATGATGGTTTATTACCCCAACTATACTTGCTTTCGGAAAAGAAACTTCTGATAAAGGGTGCCCACAGACTGGGCTTTCTTTATCTGGCTTAAGTTCTAAGACATCTACATCTAACTCATCAAAAGTAACAATTTGAGTTTCAGACATATCACTTCTTATTTTACGCAATATAGAATTTACGGTAGACATATTCTTACTAATTACAGATCCAATACCAGTTTCTTGAATAATAGGCAAAAATTCTGTAGTACCAATATGGATAATTGTCTGTTCAACACCAAAATGGTGCGATAGTAATCCTGAAATCAGATTTGTTTGCTCATTTTCAGTCACAGCGATAAAACTATCAACAGAATCTATATTTTCAGATTTTAATAATTCAAGATCAGTACCGTCCCCTTCAATAACCATAGTTTTTTCTAATTCATTCGCAATCCATTCACATTTATGTCTATTATAATCTACCAATCGCACATTCATTTCATGTTGTAGACCATCAGCAACAGAACGTCCAATTTTACTCCCACCCAATATCATCACACGATCATTACGATAAAAATCTTTTCCTAACATTTCCATAAGTTTACCTACATGTTCAGTTTGAAGAATAAAATATGGTGTATCACCATTCTGAAATACAAAATCTGACCAAGGAACAATAGTTTTTCCATCTCTTAAAACAGCAATTATTCCAAATTTAAAATCAGGGTTTGAATCGCAAATTTCACCTACGCTTTTCCCTAACAAATCACCATTATCACCATTAATTCGTATACCTATCATTTCTAACCTACCACCTTCAAAATCCATTACTTGAACAGCGTAGGGATGCTTAACTAAACGGATGATTTCATCACATGCAGCCTTTTCAGGATGGATTACTAAATCAACTCCGAATTGTTCAGGCTTAATAATTGAATTACGAGCAGTGTATTGTTGATTCCTTAACCTAGCAATAATTTTTTTTGCGCCCAACTCATGGGCTTGTTGTGCAGCAATAAGATTTACTTCATCAACTCTAGTAAGACATAAAACATAATCAGCATTTTCAACATTAGCTTGGTGAAGAATTCTTGGGCTAGCACCATTTCCTTCAACAACGATTACATCAAGATTTTCTGAAAGACGAGAACATTTTTCTGGGAGGATATCAACTGCAGTAATATCATGGTTACCTTCACTCAATGCTTTTGCAGCGTGAAAGCCAACCTCACCAGCGCCAATTATTACGATTTGCATAATTATTTATTTCACCAAGTGAAACTTATCAAACTTAGTAAATGTTTTTGTAAAATAGAACAAATTGCATTATTCATTAATTCGCACAATATCAACACCTAAACTTTTAAATTTTTTCTCTATAGAATCGTAACCACGATCTATATGATACACTCTACTGATTTCTGTTCTACCTTTGGCAATTATTGCTCCAAGTATTAGTGCTGCACTTGCACGAATATCTGTGGACATAACTTGAGCTCCTATTAACTTCTTTACACCATTAATTTCAGCTTTATTTTCATTCAATCGTATATCAGCACCCAATCTATTTAATTCAGGGATATGTGTAAATCTATCATGATAAACAGTATCAATCACACTTGATCTTCCGTTTGCAACTGACATTAAGACCATCCATTGAGCTTGTAAATCTGTTGGAAAACCTGGATAAACCTCCGTAGTAACATCAACAGGATTTATCGAATCAATTTTATTAATTGATATAGAATTTTTGGTAGAGGAAATATTTGCACCTGCTAATTTTAATTTATCTATAAAATTCTCTAAATGTTTTGGACTACAATTATTAAGAGTAATATCACCCATTACTGCACCAGCAATCAAATATGTACCTGCTTCAATTCGATCAGGAATAACATCAATATCAATAGAGTCTAAATTATCTACGCCATTTATAATTAATTTATCAGAACCAATACCACTGATACTTGCACCCATATCATTTAAAACTTCACATAATTGTACAATTTCAGGTTCCTTAGCAGCATTTTCAATACAGGTCTCTCCTTTTGCTAAAACACTTGCCATTAATATATTGCCTGTAGCACCTACAGATGGAAAATCAAAACATATCTTATTCCCATAGAGATGCTTTGCTTTAGCCAATATGTATCCATTCTCAAGACTTATTTTTGCTCCAAGTTTTTCCAATCCTTTTAAATGAAAATCAACAGGCCTTGGACCCCAAGCACATCCGCCAGGAAGAGACACTCTAACTTCACCAAATCTTGCAAGCAAAGGACCCAAAACATAAAATGATGCTCTCATAGTCTTTACAAGATCATACGGTGCCTCAAGATTGTTAATTTTAGACGCATTTATGGATATTGAACTATCTTTAAATAATACTTCAGCTCCTATAATTTCTAATAATCGCATCATTGTTCTTGTATCTCTAAGATTAGGAACGCTATTAATTGTAGTTTTTCCATCGACAAGTAAAGCTGCAGTCATTAATGGTAATACAGCATTTTTTGCACCACTAATATCTACTTTACCTGAAATTTGATTACCACCATTTACAATGAATTTATCCATATTCTATAATCCTATATAATTAGTAAATGGAACTTTGTTCTATATAAATAATAAATCACTATTTATTCGAATTGTATCTTAAAGCAAATATACTTCCGATTATTATACCAATTCCATCAGCAATTACATCTAATCCACTTGAAAATCTACCAGGAATAAATGATTGCCATATTTCATCAAGTATCGCAAAACATAAACAAACTATCGATATAATAATAATTTGATTCTTTGATTTATCATTAAAACTACTAACACTTAAAAAACCTAAAAAAGAGTATTCAATTATATGTAATAACTTATCCCAAGAAAGCAAAATAAATCGAGGAATAGAGTGTCCTGGAATACTTGATACTGATAAAATTATTATACCATAAACAATTAACAAATTGCGATAAGATCTAGTATTCATAATGTGAAAGCAGGGATGGTATTTCATTTAATATATCAGAAGCTATCATTCCACGCATTCCTTTATTATTAACATAATTATCTGCAGCTTTTCCATGAATATATACAGCTAATCTTGAGGCATCTTCTATACTTAATCCTTGCGCAATGAATCCTCCAATCATCCCTGCAAGAATATCGCCAGTTCCGGCTGTAGATAGCCCAGGATTACCAGAAGAATTAATATGAACATTATTTCTAAATAAAGTACAACTAGGGGCATTTTTTGCTACTAATACTCCTTTAAAAGAATCCATAAAATTATTAACAATGCTAGTAAATTGATTTTTAATTAGTTGAGGGTCAATATCCAAAATACGAGACATTTCGCCATAATGAGGTGTAATGACAAATGGAACTTTAATATTATCAAATAATTTTCTATTTTTATCAAATACTCTTAATCCATCGGCATCAATAACAATTGGCTTATTACAAGTTCTTATTATTTTTTCAGCAAAATGAATTGTTTGATTATCTTGACCTATTCCTGGACCAATAATTACAACATCAGCCCAATCAAATTTTTTAGACACCTCTTCATAATTTTTTAATAAAAAACAACCTTTATCATCATCCTCGCAAATAATTGTCATCGCCTCAGTAATTTTTTTCTCATAAATATCATTAATTGATCGAGGTGCTGCAGAAATAACTAATCCAGCGCCAACCCTAAAAGCTCCAAAAGCACAAAGCGCTGCCGCTCCTGTCATTCCTTTTGAACCTGCAATAATCAATACTTTACCCTGCTTATATTTATTTGTATCAACATTTAACGGTTTAAGCAAATATGAAATATCTTTTTCTAACAAAAATTTCCATTTTAAACCACTTAAATGATTTAATGCCTCATCAGGAAAACCAATATCTGCAACATGAATTTCACCGGATAATAAGGGACCATCCCTCATCATTAATCCTACTTTTGGATACCCCATAGTTATTGTATGATCAGCGCGCACACCTTCAGGTTCTGCAATACCAATATCTGCATGTAAACCTGATGGAATATCAATAGATATAACTTTACCCTTAGATTTATTCATTTTATCAATCCAAGACCAAAGTGTTTCTTTTACAGGACCTGTAACGCCAGTGCCTAATAATCCATCAATTATAAAATCATATTTCAAATTAATAATCAACTTGATACATGAAAATTGAATACTAATTTCCATATCAATACATTGATCAGCAAAATATCGCGCATCATGACTAAGCTCGTCCAAACTACATATACAAAAGATTTGAGGTTTATATTTTTTTGAATGAAGAAATACCGCAGAAGCAAACCCATCGCCGCCGTTATTACCTTTTCCACATACTATCGCAATAGTTGGTTTATCTATATTTTGTACATGACCGATTAAGAATTCAGATATACTTTTTCCAGCTGTTTCCATAAGCTGAGTACCTTTAATCTTAAATTTTTCTATAGATAATTTATCTAATTCTTTAGCTTGACTTTGTGTAAGTAATTTCAAGATAATGAGACTAAGGAAAACGCTATTGCATATTCCTCAATATGAGAAATACTAATCTTAACTTGAACATTATCTAAATTAGGGTAAGACAATTGAACTTCAGGGATTCCAGAAACACCTGATACGATTTCAATAGCAGTGAAATTAATTGAATTAATAATACCAGATGAGTACAATGCTTTCTTAATTGCTTCTTTTGCAGCAAATCTACCAGCGTAATGAATAGCTGGATTTTGTTTTAAATCACAATAAGATTTTTCATTATCTGTAAAAGTATGTTTTTTAAATCTATCTGAATATTGTTGAATAATATTTTCAATACGTGAAACAGAAACTATATCTGTTCCGATAAAATATTCAGGCACTATTTAACTCGTTTACAATACCCACGATTTCATAAACATCATTTATATCCCAATCTGCACCAGAATTAATTGTACCAAATGAATCTCCATAACGAGCAAATATTGTTCGTATTCCAAGATTATTTGCCCCAGCTACATCTCTTTCAGGCCAATCTCCTACCATTAATGTTTCGCTTGGTTCAGTTTTTAATTCCTTTAAAGCCATCTGGAATGGAATTGGAGAAGGTTTTCTCGCATTAGTATCATCAAATGTTAGCACAATATCAAAATGATGATGCAGATTTAAATAGTAAATTCTCATCCATGCTTCTCTACTTGGAGCATCAGATACTACAGCAAGTTTAATTCCAATTTTCATTAATTCAACCAACGTATGGTTGACATTAGGGTATAATAACAGGTTAGCCTCTCTAGCTCTTCTATATGCAACTATTGCAGCTGCTAAGTATTTATTATTTACCTCTCCAACAGTTCTATCTAAAAAATAATTAAAGACCTGTTGATTTTCCCATCCCTCTTTTTCATAAATAGAAACTATAGTTTTATACGATTCCTCATTATCAATATCTAAACCAGCTTCAATCATTCCAGCAATAGCTGCTTTAACTGCATACTCTTTCATTTTCATGAAATCTAAAAGAGTATTATCAAGGTCAAATATGACCGCCTTTATCATTATATTATTCTTATAAAATTAATTTATTTAATTCTGATATTTTTGTGGATTCATAATTTTGTCCATTTCATACTCTGCTATCTTTCTCCATGATCTATCTTTTCGTGCTTTTTCTAGTGCATTTACAGCAGCAATTTTATTCCCCTTTCCATTGCACCAAGTAGAAACTCCAAGTTCTATCCAAGCTCCACCAAAATTTTTCTTATACTCTGTCGAATTTCTTGCAGCTTCCTGTGCGTTTACACATTCCCCAAGATTATTATAAGCTGAAGCAAGGCGATACCAAGACATTGCGTCTTTTTCATTATATGTAGTAGCAAGAACAAGATTATTTACAGCATTACCCCACTCTTCTATTTCAATATAAACAACTCCAAGAGTAGAATATCCTTTAGAATAATTAGGGTTCACTTGTACAGATGTATTAAGAACTTCAATAGCTTTTTCAAAGTTCTTCTCATTCAAATAAATTTCACCCATAGCACCATAGGCTTTATCATATGCTGGATAAACATCAACAGCTGAATTAAATGCTGATATAGCACCCGAATTATCACCATTGGACTTTCTCGAAAGGCCTAGCGCAAACCAACCTTTATAAAAATTAGGATTAATTTCAAGAGAAGCCTCATAATGACCAATTGCACGATCACGATTACCCATTTTTGCTTCAATTACACCAATTTGATAATGAGCTTGATAAAAACCTTCATCATATTCTAATACTTTTCTATAAGAATCTAGTGCACCATCTAAATCGCCACGCTTGTAAGATCGGTTCCCATCATTAAAAGACTTTTTAGTAACATTGCCTAATGCAGTTCTAGCCTTTTCATGATATGGATTAATTTCTAACGCTTTTTTAAAATGTGCGACAGCTTCATCAAGATTTTTTTCGCGATACCTTACTAAGCCCTTACTAAAAGATGCCTCAGAGAAAAAAGGGAACTTTTCCAAAACAATTCTATAACTTTCAAAAGCATTATCAAAATCACTATCCTCCATATATCTAGATGCATCGCTCATTAACGTGTTTATTTCATTTATACGATCAAATTCACCTCTATATTCTTGATTTTCAGGATCGATATCTATAGCTTGACGCAAAAACTCTTGCGTATCTTTCATTTTACCAAAACGAAGATTTATCCTTGCTAATTCAAGCATTGCAGGGGAAAAAGTTGGGTCCATTTCAAGCACTTTTCTGAATAAAATTTCAGCCTGTTCATAATCACCCTTAGCCAATTGCTCTTTTCCATCATTTAAGACTTTATCAGGAGACTGACCAAAAAGCAGTGAGACTAAAGAAAAGATAAAAATATTTTTAATCAAATTATTAACCATTATTCACTCCATTTGTGCCGAAGGCGGGACTCGAACCCGCACAGAGTTTCCCCCACTGCCCCCTCAAGACAGCGTGTCTACCAGTTCCACCACTTCGGCTATCAGAATTATTCAATTTCAAGATTCTGTTGTATATCGGGGGCTGATAGATCTAATAACCTTTCATCTGCCTCGCGTTTGAGAATAGATTCATTTTCTACTACATTAGGAGCACTTAATAAACTAATTAAAACTCCAAGCGCCATAAATGCGATTGCGAACCATGTTGTAATTCTACTTAATGCTGTTGCAGCTGCACGTCCTCCAAAAATAGAATTTCCCATTCCAGCACTTAAGCCTCCAGCTAAGCCTCCACCTTGACCTGCTTGCATTAATATCACTGCAATTAATAGAACGCTAATTATTGTATGTATAACTATTAAAACACTTGTCATTACTTACCTCATAAATTTATTATGAACAATTTCTATTATTTTAGAGAACATTTCTAAATTTAGACTTGCACCTCCAATTAAAAATCCATCTACTCCTTTAGTATTAATCAAATCTTCAGAATTATCAGGTTTTACAGAACCTCCATATAAGATCGGAATGTTATTATTTAAATTATTATCATATAATTCTAATAATATTTTCCGAATCATTGCATGCGATTCTTCAACCTGATCTGGTAGAGCATTTACTCCAGTTCCAATTGCCCAAACTGGTTCATAGGCTATAATTATTCTATCCATCATATCTTTATTTATACCTGCTAAACCGTCTTTCAACTGCTCCATTAGAACTTTACTTGTATTATTTGATTTACGATCTTCAAGCTTTTCTCCAATACAAAGTATTGGAATAATTTCATTTTCCAATACTGTGTGAAGTTTCTTATTTGCATCTTTATTCGACTCATTAAAAATATGCCTACGCTCCGAGTGACCAATAATAACATATTGAACACCGCAAGATTTAAGCATATTTATTGAAATCTCACCAGTAAAGGCACCTTCGTTTTCAAAATATACATTTTGAGCACCTAGACTAATATCCAAATCAGATATCATTTCATTCATGTGAAAGAGCGATGTAAATGGCGGGCAGAATATAATTGATGGTTTCTCCTTATCCAAAAGCAAATTGTTTAATTCAGAAATGAAATGTATACCTTCTTGGGGTGTCTTATGCATCTTCCAGTTAGCAGCAACAATAGGTTTTTTTATCATAATTTTCCCAACGCCTCTATAGCAGGAAGGTTCTTACCACTTAATAATTCTAAAGAAGCTCCACCACCAGTAGAAACATGCGTAAAATTTTCAATATTAGAAAATTTTCTTATTGCAGAGGCACTATCACCTCCACCAACTATTGTAA
>Ga0209752_1001498_pt1 | contig 11243 bp, 8 predicted proteins | sample METZYME_3_250m_FD_187548 | JGI IMG/M metagenome (GOLD analysis project Ga0209752, IMG submission 187548) | Marine microbial communities from oxygen minimum zone in mesopelagic equatorial Pacific - METZYME_3_250m (SPAdes) (version 2) | ecosystem: Environmental > Aquatic > Marine > Oceanic | place...
GCGCCGAAGGTTCTTGTTTTTCAACCACAATGTCGGCGAGCCCCATACCGTAAGCTGATAGAATCCCGGAAAAGCGGTGGATGAATATTTTTGAAATGCCTAACTCTCTTGCAATGCTGCAAGCGTGTTGACCTCCAGCACCGCCGAAACAGGCCAGGGCGTGTTCCTTGATGTCGAATCCACGCATGACCGAAATTTCACGGATGGGGCGCACCATGACTTCGTTGGCAACCCTTAAAAATCCGAGGGCGACTTCTTCCAGCGACATTTCCGGAAGCTCCCGCTCTTTGGAATACTCATTGATTTCTGCTGTTATTTTTTCAAAGGCGTTTCGAGACGCGTCAAGATCGAGAGCTTCATTTTCGTTTGGTCCGAAAATTTTAGGAAAGTATTGCGGATGCAAACGCCCCAAAACCAAGTTAGCATCAGTGACCGCCAAATATCCTTCCTTCCGATAGCAGACCGGTCCCGGATGCGCACCCGCTGATTCCGGGCCAACTTCGAAAAGTCCGTTGCGAAAAAAAAGTCTTGATCCTCCACCTGCCGCAACCGTTTTGATGTGCATTTGCGGCGCCTGGATACGTACTCCCGCGGTTTCGGTTTCATGCACCAATTCGTAATCGTCACCATAACGTGAAACATCAGTCGAGGTACCGCCCATGTCAAACCCAATGACGGGTTGTCCCAAATCCGTGGTCACGGCATAACCTACAACGCCTCCGGCGGGTCCTGATAAAATTGCGTTGCTGCCTTTAAATTTTCCGGAATCGGTCAAACCTCCGTCGGACTGCATGAAAAGCAACTGTGTTTTTTCCAAATTATCGGAAAATCCTGAACGGAAACTTTGCAGATAATTCCGGATGTGCGGTGTGAGATATGCGTCAACTGTGGTTGTGTCACCGCGTGCCACCATTTTGACCATCGGCATAACTTCATGGGACAGTGATATTTGCTCAAAACCGATTTCACGGGCAATCACACCGATTTGACGTTCATGTTCCGGAAACGCGTAAGCGTGCAAAAAAACCACTGCTACCGCGCGTATGCCTTTTTCAAAAACAGCATTCAATTCTTGACGCACAACCGCCAAATCCGGTTTTGCCAAAACAGCAAATTTCTCTCCGGTTGTACCTTCTAAAATTTCTAATCCGCTATCGTGTGAGGATTTTTCATCTTCCCTGACAATGCGTACACGTTCATCAACCTCAACCACTTCTTCATAAAGCAAATCAAGTTTGCTGATTTCCAGATCAAATATCTTGGGGCGGCTTTGATTTCCAATCTGCAGCAAATCGCGGAATCCTTTAGTCGTAACCAGCGTCGTTTTCGCACCTTTACGTTCCAGAAGAGCATTGGTGGCGACAGTAGTTCCCATCCGAATCCACTCAATCTTATCTGCATTAAAACTTTCTTTTGGGAAAGTCTCACCCGTCACTGCTTCTAAAATTCGGCGTATTCCTTCACGCGGTGCGTCCGGATAATTCTGCGGATCTTCGGAAAGTAATTTTACCACTCTGAACCCAGACTCGCCAGGGACCTCCGCATAAACATCTGTGAAGGTGCCGCCACGGTCGATAGAAAAACGGAAGGAAGAAGAAACCATAAATTGATTGAAAAAACTTATTTAGTTCTCATGATCCATGTTTTCCATTGAACCACGGAGAAACTCCAATTGAGTCAAGAGAGTCTGCTGCTGCTCTTTGGAGATTTCCTGCCAGTTTTCAGCAATTTCCTGCAGAATTTTTCTGAGTTTGATTTCTGTTATGGAAGAGTCCGGAGAATCGAGAGAAGTGATTGCAGGCAGGAGTTGGCTGAAGTGAGAACTTTTTTCACGGTTCAGCAATTCATTATAATTCCAACCGAAAAGAGAAGAGATACGTTTCAACAAATCCGGATCAGGATTTGCAGTTCCGGATTCAATCTGTTCGTATAATTCTGGATTAATTTGCAGTAAGAGGGATATGCCCTCCACATTTTGATCCGCATTCATTCTCGCCTGACGTATTTGTTCGTGCAACGGAACCGGAGGAGGGACTTCCGGAATTTCCAGTACTTCCTGCTTTGGTAAACGTGCCTGGATTTCTCTGGCATGCAGCAGAGGTGGCCGATTACTGAGTAGGACAGAACTCTGGGAATTGATTTTTTGCAGGATTTGTTTGTAATTCCATCCAAACAGCGAGCATAATTTACGCAGAAATTCGTCAGGTGGTATAACACCGTTTTCGAACTCCTGATAGTAATCTACAGAGATGCCCAGTAAAGTCGCTATACCCAACTCGTCCTGTTTAAAAGCCTCTCGAGCATCCTTGATTAATTTTGCTAAAGGAGTCGGCGCAGACTCAGCAGAATTATTTTCTACTGAGGAAGACTGCTGATTTGGCTGGATAGTTTTGCTATTTCTCGCGGAGGGAGTAACGTCGGCAAGTCTTTTGATTTCCTGATAATTCCACTCAAACAAAGCACAAAGCCGTTGAAGAGTTTCATCCGGAGGAATCCAGTCTTTTTCCAAGCGTGCATATTCTTGCGGGTCCATCTGCATCAGCAAGGCCAGCCCTTCAATACTTTGGCCGATGTCTTCCCGGAACTCGAGTATCATTTCGTTCAATTTAGACATTTTGCGCTGCTGAATTAAAATCCCGTTAATTAATTAAAAGTTCCCAATTAGCGACCTTTAACATCCAGCATTGTTGTATGCCGCTTCAGGGTTCTCAAAATTAAATATACCGCAAGAGTTATCCAGAAGAGATTGTTCCACACAGGTACAAGATAAAATCTCTGCTCAACTAAATAATTACCTATCAGATCAAGAATTGAAAAACAGAGAACAAGAGCAAAAAGGCTGGAATATTCTCTACGTAAAATATTTTTGAAGGAAAATTCTAGTGAAGGACTGTCCCATTTGGAAAATGCCGGAAAGAAACCGGGAGTAACTTCTGACCATTTTTCAAAGTCTTCTCCAAATTTATCCCTGATAAAATCTTCTTCAGCAACCATGATCCGTTCGTAATAGAGAGCAAATGACAAAGTATAAATCACCGGCATCCACCAGACAAAAGGGAAAAGCGCTATTCCGAGTCCCATCAGGTAATTTCCCAAATACAGAGGATGTCTTACAACAGAATACCAACCGGTTGTATTCAAAACTTCAGCAATTTGCTCCCTGGTATTTCTTCCGGACGTGTTTTGCGGCGTGTGCCCAACAACCAGGATTCTGAAAAACAAACCCAGCAAACCGACAAACAGACTAAAAAGTCCCCAAATTGTGGTCATTTCACGATCACCTCCTACATATTCGTATTTCGCCATTGCAGGAATGAATATTAAAATTATGATAATTGGAAAATAACTCCGCCAGCGAAACAGCCAGTAACCTGTGGAAACAAGTTTTTTTTCAAGCTTCATATGATGACTCCTCTATCTTTTTTAAGATTGTTTGTGTAAATCAGGCCCCTCTAACTAAAGACTTATCCGGCAACAAATAGTTCTTAATGCAATGATTCTTCCAGCAAAAACTACAGTCGAAAAACTTCCGGCAGGAGATCCGCACAGCGCCAATATTAATTAAATTTACTGCTATTACTGTGACAAATTTTTTCACAAGGTAAAAGGCATAACTCTTGGATTCACTTTCGCTGGGGGTGTTCCCAAATTTTAAAACTGCCGAGCATTTATTTATTCTTAGTTCAGGTCTATGAAAATAAAAGGATTATTAGTTTTTTTAGCGGTTTTACAGATTTTTTTCTCAAGAGAAGAATCAGTGCTGGCTGGTGGAGAAAATTTTGGACTAGGCCCCCTTGAAATTCGGCCTCAATTTTTGGTAAACCAACCTTTCCTCGCAATGTCTCCTGAAAACACTTTGACATTAAAAGATGGAGAATCGAGATTGTCTTTTGGATTGGAAATCTCAAACACATTTGTCAATACACAAGGACCAACAGGGCAAATCACAAAAACAGAAACGGCAAGGGGTCTTACTTTAACAGATTTTTTGGATAAAGACGGTAATACAGTTAACGGATTCAGTCTGTATTTGGACGCAGAGAGCAAACGCAAAAAAATCAAATACCGCTATGGCTTATCGGATTCATTAGAATTTAAACTTGAATTACCGTTTGTATCATTAGACGGCGGAACCATGGATAGTACCATCGAAAGTGTACACAGTATGATCGGGATTTCAAATTTCAAGAAAGGAGGCGCCTACCGTGCCCTGTCTGAGCGCAACCAATATGACTATTATGTTGTCAAAGATGGACAATTTGTCTTTGCGAGTACAAAGCAGATCTACAACGTTAGAGGAGAGCCAAACATGGATCTCAAATGGAACTTGTCAGAAGGCGGCAAGGTTATGCCGGCTGCAAGTATTAAACTAAGTTACAAATTCGCCAACACGGACCGCAGCGGAGAACAAAAATTAATTCGCAGTGGCGGTGTTGACTGGGGACACTATTTTATCCTTTCAAAAGGTTTCGATAACTGGATTGTATATTTTGGTGACGGTCAAACCAGAATCGGTAATGATCACGGATTTGCGTCTTCTCTGTTCCACCGTTTCATGTCAATGGAATATCGCTTTTCGGAAGAAGATTCTTTTGTTTTTCAAACTGTTTCACAAAGCAGTATTTTCCCGACTTCCAGTGCAAGCTCCCGCTCCACCAGTGAAGGAGACCAGGAACAGCGAAACTCTAACCTGAGCGTTCCAACTAGTGTTACCGCATTTGGTTACAAGTTTCTCTCAGACTTGATTTTTTGGGAAACCGGATTTGTGCAGGATTACAACAATTTTGGCAACGAAACTGATTTTGTCCTCTTTTGGGAAATGGGGGTTCATTGGTGAGATTATATTCAAAACTATTGCTGACTAGCGCATCTTTGCTTCTCTTTACATTTACAGGATGGAGCGCCGAGAAGACCGTGCTTTACTTTGCTCTACAATACGGGAATCAGGATACTGGAAGCCCTGCCCCGGTAGTTGGAAGTAAAGATGCATACTTGTCGACCCTGGAGAATATACATGGTCCCTTGAAAGAAAATCGAGAGGTTAGCCCAAAAGTTTTATCATTTGACTTTTACAAGACAAGTGGTTCTTTCGCCAGTGGATTTGGTCTTGAAGTGCACAGTTACAGCAAATCATACAGTTTTGAAAATGACGATTCTTCGGTCAACTTGTCTGCAGTCGGTCTATTGTACGGTTTAAATTTTTATTATCGGGGAGATTTTTGGTACCCTTTCATGGGTTTTGGGACAGGTAATTACTCAGTAAAAGTAGAGGAACAATTGACTACAGAAGGTTCTACAACTTATGGAACCGTTTTCGGACAGGTCGACAAACCTTTTTATTACAAGTTCGGTGTCCGCATACCTTTAAATGGAATAGGTATCGTTTTTACTCAGCAATACATTTCGGCTGACTTAAAGGTAGAAACAGAAAATAAACCTCTCTCCCTCGGTGGTACTGCTTCATTTATCGGTCTCTATTATGCTTTCTGAGTTTTACCTCAGATTATAAAATAAGATCTCAAAGAAACAAGACTAATGTCATTTCGACAGTAGGAATAAATATGAATGATATGAATGGGTTTATTTATATAAGATTTCTCGCTTCGTAAGCAATGACACGATTTAAGGACTTTTTAAGAGTGCACCAAGCTTGGCTGAAGAAGAGATATTTTTGAACAGGGGATAAGAATTTAATTGGAAAAGGGAGATAATTTGGTAGGAGAAAAAGCGAACCATGAGGGCCGATAGCGGCCCTCAAAACACTAATGAATTAACGTTTCATGTTAATCAGATCCTGAATCATTTCATCAGAAGTAGTCACTGTTTTCGCGCTTGCCTGAAAGGCACGCTGCGTTTCAACCATTTTGACAAATTCCGTAGACAGATCAACGTTTGATTGTTCCAGACTTTTACTACGTATTTCGCCTAAGCCCGCAGTACCTGCCTCGCCTGTTACTTTCTTTCCGGATCCTAAAGTTTCTTCCAGCATGTTATCACCAACCTGAGCAAGTTTTCCAGGGTTATCGAATTTGGTCAGCACGATTCTACCAATCGCACGAGTATATCCTGCATCAAATACCCCGTTTACTGTACCGTTATCTTCGAGAAAAATACTTTCCAAATTACCTGCCGGATTTCCGTCAGCACTTGTTTGAAGTACATCATATTTTCCAGCAAACTGAGTGATTCCATCTAAACCTGATCTTGGATCTGTTGGGTCATCAGGGTTAAATCCATCTCCTAGATTAAGACCTAGAACTAAAGGACCACCTCCACCAAATGGAACTGCAAATTGTGGAACACCTGTGTCAGGGTCAACTGGTTGTGGAATTAATCGTGGGGGACCTGCCGGCAAAGGATTTCCGTCTGGATCCACTCCTCCAGGTTGTGCTTCAAAAGAGCCACCGGTTGCGGCAATTAATTTGCCGTCATCCGTAAACTGCATAAATCCACCACCTACTGCTACCATAGTACCAGGAACTTGTCCTAGTGAAGCCCCATCAAACATTACATAGTATTCCCACTGGCTACTAACCCCCGTTCCCGGAATTGGCTGACCAGTACCAGGATCAATTTGTTCTGGCAGGTCTGGACGTTTTCTCATCGCAACAGTAGCAGCATGAGTATTTCCAACTGCATCATAGACTGTAGTTGAGGTTGCGAAATTATACATATTATCAGTAACATTAGTCGGATCAACTGGGACATCTTTGACAGTCGCATTAGAATCAAGGTTCGCCTGTAGTGTAATTCCTGATCCTTTCATACCATCCCCGGTTGGCTGAGGTGCATCGACTAGTCCTAGGACTTGTAACGCACCAGGGATGCCTTTACTTTCTCCTGTAATCCTGTCCACTTTCAGGGCTTGTACACGTCCTCCACGCAGAGAGGATAGGAAGCCCTCCTTGTCATATGAAAATTGACCGTTTCGGGTATACGATTCTTTGTCCGTACTGGGATTAATGATTGTAAAAAAGCCACCACCCGCGATCGCCATATCCGTGGCGAGAGTAGTAGTTTCAAATGCACCCTGAGAATAGTCCATCTCCACACCACCAATTTTCACTCCATTACTGGCTTTGGTGAAGGCAGAACCTTGCGGCCAGGAATTTCCCATTAGGTCTTCAAAAGCAACTTTGTTGCTTTTGAACCCAAATGTATTGACGTTGGCAATATTATTACCAACAATCTGCATGGTTTTGCCCTGAGTTTTTACCCCACTGGCCCCAGTAGCTAATGATCCAAGTAACGCCATATTATTTCTCCTTAAACAATATTAGAAAATATATCAGGCGATACACTCCATCGTTTCGCATAGATATGATGAAAATAGTTAAAAGTTAAGAAACTATTCATTTGAAGTTGAACTCTCAGGTTCAACCGTTCTTATTCTGAATCCTTTGAACTCCATACTGGAGTTTTACGTGTCATAAGTTCTGTTCTGACGGGCAGAGGCACCGCGCTCTGATAACGCAATTTAGATTTATTACCCATGCCGACTATTTCCTTCGCCTGCACCCACTCGCCATTGATTTTCAGCAGCGGATCACTACCTTCAAAACGTACCATTGAAACTTGCCCGGACTTGGTTAGCGTAACACCTACCTCTTCTCCGCCGTCTGTTCTGGCGAACACGTTGTAGCTGTAGTTTCCATTCGGCATCATGTCACCGTCATTATCGCGTCCGTCCCAGGCAAATTCATGCGCGCCCTGTGCTCTGCTTTCGAGATTTATTTCACGGATCATTTCACCTGTTGAATCATGCACAAGCAACATCACACGTTCGGCACTACCGTCCAGCTTGTAAGTTACAGGAATAGTATCACCGTTATTCAAAGGTATTTCCCTTGCGCCTACTTCCACATCTTTACCCAACAAGCTTCCTGCAGTGGAGCGTGCGATGTGTTGCTGAATTTCCATCATCTTTGCAGTCTGGCTGTTTAGGTTCTGTAACTGTTCTACTGTTCCCAGGGCTGCCAACTGTTGCATCATACCTTCGGAATCCATCGGATCCAGTGGATCCTGATTTGCCATTTGAGTCATCAGTAAATTCAAGAAATCCTGTTTCCCCAGTTCTTTACCGTCATTGCTGCTTTTAGCCGCGTGGTTACGCAGACTGGTTGCATTGATCTGCAGAGCTTGTTCAACATTGTTTCCGGTTTGCATAATTACCTTTGCTCAGACGTATAGATTGAGTCCGGAATCATTCCGGTTTCTAACACGCGGTGTTTCTTCAACATCCGCAATTTCTTCCTTTTTTCCTCTTTCCGCTGAATTCAAGTCATCTTCAAACTCATAATTTTTACGATCACCTCCGAATTGCGAATCACGTTCGTTGATGTCAACATTGAGAGCTAAATCCTGATAAGAAAATTCCTGATCCAAAAATCTGCTGCGCAGTGAGTCAAATCCGGATTCCACCAATAGTTTTGCTTGAGGATTATCAACACGCATATCAATCAAGAGATCCGCTCCGGATTGCCGGATTTTCACAGTTATTTGTCCCAAATCTTCCGGATGCAAACGCAGGGTCATTTCTTCAACACCATTGCCGTTTAGAATCCTGACTCTACTCACCACCTGCTCCATGTTAAAAGGAAGGTCAGCACCGCGTAAAGGCTCCGCTGGAGTATTAGTAGTTGTTCCTTTAACCATTGTAGTTCCGGAAACTTCTGCTAATGAGTTGATTCCTGCAGACGAAACCGTGTCCGCTGAAGATTTGGAACTGGCAGGAAGTTGAGTGTCTTTTGCGGTCAATGTTCTAAACTGATTTAAAGGCTGTTCCGATCCCTTTTCTGAAACACCTGTCGTAGTCTCTACTCCTGTCAATTGGAAATTTTCTACAGTTTTTGTTTTCGTTCCGCTTTGAAGTTCTTCTGCTAATTTAAACTTTTCTGTTGCTTGAAAACCTACTTCCAGTTTTGTTTTTGAGTCACTTTTAAATGCTTCTGCAAGCTGAAATTTCTCAGACGTCTGTAAGCCTTCAACTGCTTTTTCCCTGACTCCGCCCTGAAACTTTTCTGCAAGCTGAAATTTCTCAGACGTCTGTAAACCTTCAACCGCTTTTTCCCCGGTTCCGCCCTGAAACTTTTCTGCAGTCTGCAATGCTTCGTTTGTTTTAAACTTTTTTACAACCTGATGACTTTCCGACGCTTTTATTTTTTCCGGAGTTAAAGGTACATCGCCTCTTTTAAGTTTCTGTAGATAATCTGCATCAAGACTTTCATCCTGAGTACCTTGGCGAGAAACTGTTTGCAAATTTTCTTGTAGACTCTCTTCCTGATTTTCAAGAATTGAACTTAGATCCTGAACAAGCGCATTTTTACCCTGAAGCGTTTGATTAGAGTTTGGCTGCAATGCTTCGTTTGTTTTAAACTTTTCTACAACCTGAAGACTTTCCGACGCTTTTATTTTTTCCGGAGTTAAAGGCACATCCCCTCTTTTAAGTTCCTGTAGATAATCTGCATCAAGACTTTCCTCCTGAGTACCTTGGCGAAAAACAGTTTGCAAATTTTCTTGTAGACTCTCTTCCTGATTTTCAAGAATTGAACTTAGATCCTGAACAAGTGCGTTTTTACCCTGAAGCGTTTGATTAGAGTTTGGCTGCAATTCCGGTGGTAATTCACTTTTTTTAACCCCAAGCTCACCTTCATCTAAAACTGACTGGCTGGCGGATTTTTGCAAAACAGTTTGCTGGTCACTCGCGGAAAACTCTGCATCTGCTTCCAACGGAATTGAATGACTCAGATTATGTTGATCTTCCGCAGAAATTCCTTCGCTATTTCCGGGAGATTTTACTTGATGAAAAACAGTTTCCAGCAAAGGATCAGTGAACTCAGTAGTTGATTCTTGTAGTAAAGACTGGAGCCCTGTTTCAGCTATACCGGATTCCGGAAGAACATCAACATTGCTCCCATTAACTACAATCCTTGGATCAACAACCTCTATTATTTCTGCTGAAATCGGAGTTGATTTTTTCAAAACCTGAGTCTGCAAAGAAGAGACATCTTCGCTCCAAAGATCATCTCCCAGTATTTCCAAAGGCATATTTGAGTTATTAACTATGCCAAAATCTGTATCCGCTATTTCCGGATCAAGTTGACTTTGAGTCAATAATACTGAATTGAGTGACGCAGACAAGCCATCCTCATCAAGAAGTTCCTCGAGCAGTTTTTCATCAAGTGGAAGTTCTGTCAGCATTTGATCGAGAGTGGCATCAAATACTTTGTTTTCACCTTTCTCTTCGGATTCCATACCAAACTCAGTTGCTGCTACTGCCTCATCAGTTGATGGTATAACAGCTTTTTGTCCAATTGCTTCCATAATAACTATCTCATTTTTTTCTTGTTATCTCTTCAATCATGCTGGCTGATTCAGCCGCGCCCATACTGGAAAGTATTAATGATGCCTGTTTTTCTTTCATTTGCTTCAGGATGTTGACGGCAATTTTTCTCTCCAATTTTCCCAGTGATTGTGCTGCAGTCCCTGCATCCATTTTTGAGTATAAGGCAACTGCCTTTATTAACTGCGCGTCATCCTGAGTTTTCTTTTTAACGATGTCCTTTTCAATCTCCTGTTGAAGTTTTTCCAACTGGCTAACCTGACGTTGAATATCCTCCTGCAGAGTTTTAAGCTGTCCTTCTCTGCGATCGAGCTCCACACTTCGCATACGTAAACGATCCTGTTGTTCCGCGAGTCTGGTTAGAATCTTTTTCTCGGTCTCAGTAAACTTTCGAGGTTTCTTTGCTTTTTTTTGGACATCCGCTTCAACCGCGCAAAAATCAAGTCCGTAATCCGCGCAGAGAGCACCGAAGGATTGTTTCAATTCATCGATGCTTGTTGGTATGCTATAAGCGGGCCTTGCCAACAAGACAATCACAATAAATAAATATAAGAATTTGTAATCATTAACAATATTTAATATTTTATTCATGACATTCCTGTTGTTAAACAATATTGATATGTACGATAATTTTTTATTATTGGGCAATATTTTTATTAATCTTGAAGATCCCGCCGATAATTCTGGGCAATTTCATCCGCCTCCAAACGCTCAAGACGTTCAGTTTCAACTTTGAATTTTTCAATTTCTTTTTCCTTTAAAATTTCCAGTACACGTTTTTTTTGAGTTGCTTGCGTCAACTCATGCCGTTTCAATTCCACTACTTCCAACTGCTCATCTAGTTGAGCTTGAGTGAGTTCCAGATGCTGTTTGATTCGTTGCTGAAAATTTCCACCCATTA
>Ga0209752_1001511_pt1 | contig 11188 bp, 6 predicted proteins | sample METZYME_3_250m_FD_187548 | JGI IMG/M metagenome (GOLD analysis project Ga0209752, IMG submission 187548) | Marine microbial communities from oxygen minimum zone in mesopelagic equatorial Pacific - METZYME_3_250m (SPAdes) (version 2) | ecosystem: Environmental > Aquatic > Marine > Oceanic | place...
CAAAGCACAGGGTAGTATACAGTTACAATGAAAATTCTGACTTGTCGGAAAAACTATTTTACAAGAGGAACGATTCCGACTGGGTTGATAAAGCCAGGGCATCGGTAGGGTATGACGATAATCAGATCCCGGTACAGGTCCTGCTGGAAAAAAAGGACAGTACTGATGCCTGGGTGAATGTGTCCTTGCGGGAGAATACGTATTCTGATAATGGCTTGCTGACAGAAAAAGTGCAATCCAAATGGCGAGATGAGAACTGGCTGCCCCGCAGGCGGTATGAGTACAATTACTCAACTGACCGCGGAGTCCTGTCAGCGGGAGCGCCTGCTGCCCTGCCAAAAAAAATTGTATTATCACAGGCTTATCCCAATCCGTTCAACCCGGCGACAACCATCAGCTATCGTTTGCTGGATGCAAATCATGTACGGGTAGATATATATGATATGGTTGGCAATAAAGTCTGCACCCTGGTCAACCAAAGGCAGGACGCTGGCACCAGGTCAATCCTGTGGAATGCTATCAACGACCGGGGTCAGCCCGTTGCCGCCGGCGTTTATTTGTATACGGTCCAGGCTGGGGGGGACTGGATATCGAAGAAAATGGTATTATTGAAATAATAATTTCCTCCCTGTAAAATAACCCTCATTATTTTGAGGGGCAGATGAGGGTATATATAAATCAATGCTCTCTATGATTAAATGCGTGCTGATGCAGTAGTATAATTTTTTCTTGCCTGTTTTAATATTAACTATAACAAATTTTATTTAGAATACCATTCACCGTGATAAAACCAAAGACCAACGTGTCCGATAAGGTCCATACGGATGATGTTTCAATATTGATCCTCGCGGAAGTCTATGGCCGCTATCCCAGCCCGGTTTCAGTGAAAGGCCTGGCAGAAGAGTTGAATAAAAGCCAGCGATCCATCCATTCCAGAATCTCGAAGATGGTGGAAAGAAGCACGCTCATCAAGGTGGACAGTGGAAAGAACGGAACAATGGTACAGGCCTGTGTCTATGAACCGGTATCTCGGATCCTGGCAGAACAGAATGGGATAAAACTGGCCCTGAAGGCTTTGAAAGAAGCCAGTCTTAATGGAGACGAGAGCGTCAATCAGAAAAAGCGCATCCTGCAGCGCATTTTTCAGGAATACCTGGAAGAGGTGGGGGAACTTATTGACCGCTGGCAGTCCCTGGGATTGTTTGAGCAGCTGAAGGACAATTAATTATATTCTTTTGCGGTGATACTCCGTAGTATTTAGTTTCCCTACCGGGAAAATATTACTACTGCATTGACTACTCACCTGCGTTACTTTCTTATTCTTATCCTGACCTTGTCCGGGTTGAATCGGGCCGACCCTGATCAAAACCAGATCGCTGGATCCGATGGCGAAAAACTGGTTGATTCACTCCGGGTGATGAAATTCTCCTATCCGCGCGAATCGATCCAGTTTGCCTATGATATTCTGGAATTCTATCCAGAACGCCGGCCCAACCGCACCATTGCTTCTGTATTCTCAATTCTTGGTGAAATTTCCATGAATAAAAGTCTACCGTTGCAGGCCCTGGAGTATTTTATGGAAGCTGAAAGGGAGTTTGATGAAATTGGGCGTTTGAAAGGTTTTCCCTGGCTGATGGTGAACATGGGTAATGTTTATTTCCAAGAAGGTCTGATGGAAGAAGCCCGCATCAAATACATAGAAGCCTACGATGTATTTTCAAACTATTATTTTGAAATCAATAAAAACAATAGCCTGGCAGGGCAGGCTGTAACCCAGAACAACCTGGGTTTGATTGAACAGGGCCTGAATAATTTTGCCAATGCCCTGGTACATTTTCAGCAGGGTCTGGAAGTCCGCAGGGAATTGGGCAAACCATTGGACCTGGCCCATTCCTACCTGAGTATTGGCCATTTGTACCTGGAATGGGGTAAGCTCGATTCATCCGTTGAATACTTTAACCGGGCAGACGCTATCTCGCTGATCTACAAATCGCCAGATGATGAGCAGAGCGGGAGACAGGGATGGGCAGAAGAGATCAATCCCCAGTTATCTCTGCGCTATGCCGGCAAGAGCCAGGAATACCGAGGCGAGTTGCAAATGAGACTGGGCCAGCCAGCTAAGGCTTTTATTTATTATAAGAGAGCTCAAGAATATTATAAGTCCTGGCCCATGGATTATATCCAGCTCATGGCCCTTACTGCAGAGTCTTTCATGCCATTAAATGAGCCTGACTCCGCCCTTTGGTACCTGCAGAAGGGCCTGATGAAAGCGGCGGGACAAGGGCTGATAGGGCAGGAGCTTAGTCTTCTGGAAAAGAAAAGAGAGCTCCTGGTTACGATTGGTGATTACGGGAGCGCAAATGCGGCAGCAGACCGTATCATTGTCCTGAAAGAACGGCAGATGTCAGTTCAAATGAATGACATGCTGAACAATTTAGAGTTGAAGACTGCCTTGCGCTCCAAACAACAGGACCTGAAGCGGGAAAAGAACCGGGTCCAGAGAAACCTGCTGATGACTATATTTGGATTTGTTGTATTGATCCTTGTGGTCCTGAATTTTCGCAGCAGGCATATCGCATCACAGCAGGAAAAGCGGATTATGAACCAGGAAAAACAGGCAGCAAATAGGCAAAGGCGTATTGCTGAGCAGGAGTCAAAAATGACCCGTATAGAGCTGAATGCCAAGGAGCGGGAACTGAGTTCCATGTCTGCCTATATTGTTCAGAAGAATGATCTTTTACATACCCTAAAGAAGGAAGTGGACTATCATATAAATCTGCTGTCAAAAGAAGAGCAAAAAATGTTCCGTAGCTTGCGTTCTCAGCTAAAATCAACTATTGATGCGGATACGGACTGGAAAGAATTCGAAAAAAAATTCGCATCTGTCTATCCCGGACTCCTGGAGACGCTGGTAGACAATTATCCTGAGTTGACCTCATCCGATCTGAAAATCTGTTCCTACTTGCGCATGAACCAGAATACAAAAGAGATGGCCGAGCTTACGGGACTTTCCGTGCGGGCCCTAGAAAGCAGGCGTTATCGACTACGAAAAAAACTGAACCTGGACCGCAGTATTGACCTGGTCACTTTTCTACATTCTATAGATATTTCTAAAGACGCCCAGGCGTAACCCTTATCTGGTTTCGGTGCGGAAAATACCGCTATTGCGTATTATTGCCGTACCATTTTTCCCTTGTAGAATTTATAATATCAGCTATGAGTTCTGAAAATACATGGGTCAATTTCTTTTCTGAATTCTCCAAAAGTCAGGGGCCTTTCATCCAGACATTGACCATAGCATTCCCAGACCTAAGCTCTTCCCAGTTCAGAGTTTGCAGCTATCTGAAGGCTGGGTACAATACCCGGGAGATTGCTGAAGAAATGAATCTTTCCGTCCGTTCTGTTGAAAGCCATCGTTACAGGTTGCGAAGAAAACTGGGTGTGAGCGGATCAGAAAATTTGGCTATGCACCTGCATAGTTTGCATTAAAATATTTATTAAAGAAATAATGCGTAGTAATTTCGTTGTATTAAATACAATAAATAGTTTTAAGTCCCATCATTTTATATTACATGTTTATCCGCAAAAAGAAGAGATGATATTATGAAGAACCTGTCTCCTTACTTTGTATTCTCCTTGGAATATTCTAAATGATTTTCAAAAAAAATTACTTCATTTATTTCTTAGCCAGTCTTGCTGTCATATCCATTATGAACTGTGATGATGCCAGTATTGCCTTTCCCGGTAATTATAAAGACCTGGATCAGAAAAACCCGATAAATGGTAGTGTTAATTGGTATGAAGGGTATGTAGGGGAGCAGGGCAAAGGAAAGGTAGATGAGAATAGCCAATCCGGCGTTCCTATAGGATCGCTCAATGTTGAAGATGAGAATCCGGATGACGAGCATTCATTTATAATTGTTGATCAGACGCCGATTTCATCAGCCTTTTCTGTCGCAAAAGTAGAGAACGATTGGGTATTAAAACTAAATACCGATGCCCTTGATTATGAAGCACTCATTTCTAGTAACCAATCCAGTGATTTAACTGTTTCTATCAGGGCGACTGACGATAGTATCGAAAAATTATCAGGTGATTTTGAGACTATAATTTCTGTAATGAATGCTAATGAAAAACCAGGTTTTACAAACACCTGGGTCATCCCAACATCTGCTAATGAAGGTTACCCCTATGGGTTTGATATAGACTGGGATGATCCTGATGCAGGTGATAACCTGGTATTCACAGTCACAGCAAAACCAGGTTGGATTTCCTGGGAGAGTGATGGTGTTATTTTAGGAACTCCAGCTCAGAGTGATGTTGGTGGCAACAATGATGTTCGGCTTGTGGTCACGGATGAAGGCGGCTTGTATGCGCAGTATGACTTTTCCATTAACGTTATTGGCAACCAGGAACCCTATTTCACAGGTAATAGACTGACAACTGCATTAGGTAACCTATTATATGAGCACCAGGTGACCTGGCAGGATCCCAACCCCAATGATAATCTAACCTTTACTGTAAACTCTCATCCTGCCTGGCTTTCCTGGAATGCTAGCGGGAATTTAAGTGGGTTCCCAACCGAGAGTGATATTGGTGCTGCGAATACCATTGTAATGACAATTATGGATCAGTTAGAGGCTTTTCAAACATCAGAATTCAGTATCAGTATAACTGATATAGTCACAGATGACTTTTTGATTGAAGATGAAAGCTATATCAACGTATATGCCAAAGTATTTGACCTGAGTCCATCCCAATCAGAAGATGGGACGTTAGACCTCGCAAATTCCGAAACGATTTCAGCCGTTTCATCTGGGGAAAACTCGGATACTACAGATACGACAACTGTGCCGGGCACAGTATATACCAACCAGGTAGAAGCTACTTATACATTTTCAAGCTCTGACGTTGTCTATACATATAGTGTTGATCCCAATCTCAGCCGACAGGCCCGAGGTGAATGCACAATGGAAGGAAAATTATTCGTATCATCTCTTAGCGGGTTTCATTATTCTGTAGACACAGGCCTGAATAATACTGGCGAAGATGGACAGACCCAATTACAGGTATATTGCAAAAATGTACATACGGGAGTTTATGAATATAATTCTAACAGTAATTATAATGATGCTACTGACCAAAAGGTTTTCGTTAAATCTGGCGATCTAACCAGCCCCGGCAGGTATGAGTTTTATATAAAATTTGGTATTCGTGATTCGAATGCTAACACGGTACAGGATATACCTGATGCAAATTTCACACTAACCCTGGAAAAAATTTAAAGAGAGGAAATTAATAATGAAAATTAGACAAGATATGAATGCCAGAACAGCTATGGTATATGGCGGAGCAGCATTTCTTTTGGTGATTGTTGGCTTTAGGTCAATCGTGGCTACTATTGATCCTGATCATATCGGGGTCATGACCTACTTATCGATTGTTGCCATTTTGCTGGAATTTGTTCTGCTTATTTTTTATGCTCAAAGTATATATAATCTTGGGGCTGATGAAGGAGGGGACAGTCACGGGAAAACCAGCAAAAATGTTGCCACTATGGATAGCAAAGAATTGTCAGAACTGACTGCCGCGGTAACTAAAGTTGCGGAGATGGGCGAAGGCTTATCGAATCTTGCAAATGAGAGGCTACGCAATGAAGTGAAAAAAGAAGTAAACGAGATCCTTACCAGGGCCATTAAGAAGTAGGTTCAAAGTTATGAAAAAAGTTGAAGTTTATTTCCTGATAAACCTTGGTGCTATTTTAAGCCTCTTTGCAATTGAAGGGGAGCTCTCTATATATATGCGGCGTCAGAATGATATTCTTCTCACTGCTGCTGATGATAAGCTTAAGACACTGGTACAAATCAATAATGTAAAGTCAAACTTTGAAAATGAAGAGTTTTACCAGTTAACGTTTGATCTTGATGGGGAATATGAAAAAGGCACTGTTGAATTTGAGCCCAGTTTTACTACTCCCATACTTGATGTGAGTTCTGGCGGAGACGTAGCTATAAACGATTCTATGATCTGGGAGCTGGATTCTGTGAGTTATGAAGCCTTGGAAGGCTCAAAATATGCTCTAAATGTAAAACTATCATCGGTGAGTGATGAATATATCAATAAACCCTATGATTTAAATCTAGGAATAAAATTTATCCCTGATATTTCAGAAAAAACTGTGGATAACTGGGGTGAAGCATTTGGTGATTATAAGGTTGCTGATAAGCTCTATAATATCATCAATGAAAAAGTTTCTCGCGAAGGAAAATTTGCTATTGAAAAGAGATTTGATTCCCCGGTGACGCTTATTTACATGGATGGTCTTCAGTCAGAATTTTTTGTGCTTTTCGATAAGGAAAAGTATACAGTTTTAAGAGGTCTTAACTGGCAAATCCCCTTCAGTGTTGGTGGTGTGAACACGGACAAGGATTTTTCCGTCTCGGTAGAAGGAGGCAAAGATCTTGTGAAAGAACTTGTAAAAGGCTTGCCCAGGACTTTCCTTAAAGGAATGGGGAAAAGTGACGGCACCATTGAAGTGGTTGGACTGAGGACAAAGGATAAAAAATCAAGTCTGGCCAGCACAGAAGTTGTTGTTGTAGACCCAGCATATAGTACACCCGCGGAAGAAAGTGAAATCTATACTGGTGAACAGTATGTTTTTGACAGCAGGGTCAAGGATGTGGACCGGGATCGAATCTCCGTAAAAGTCTCCGGCACCGCAATGGGGGCGAATGTCTACAATTCATATAGAGCAAAGTTTACTCCTAAGAATGAAGGGAAGCTTAAACTGGAAACATTTGTTGATGGTGTTGCTGTACGTAATCTTGTGCACAATGTGAACGTTAAAAAGATTCCACCACCTAAGCTTACCTTTAAACGTTTGGGGAAACGTACCAATAATATGCTGTTGACTGTTACAACATATGGCAATAAGAATGGGAAAAATAAGGTTGTGCCGTTGTCTGGTGTATATGGACGGCTTGAAGAAGAGCAGAAGGAGAAGAGAGTAGGAAACAGAAGAGTAGTAAAATACAGCTTTGAGATGGATGAACCGCAGTTTGGGACCACAACCACGATTAAGATTAAGGTGATAGATAAGTATAAAAAGCAAACAGTCTCTGATAATGAATTCGAATACTATGATAACTAGGAAAATAGCCGGGACTTTTATTTCACTGTGGGCAGCGGTGATTTTCTCGCAGGGTGAATCGCTCTATTGGGAAGTGGCGGACCCTATCGTGAACAGTGAATTCATCGAAGCATACATTAACAAGCTGATAGAAACTGATAAATACGAAGACAATACGATCCAGGCATCTCATTCAATCATTATCCATATGGCTCTTATGCCTGATGCAGTTGAACTTAAAAAACTGAAAGCCAAGAACTATCAGATGGGAGAATATCAGTCCTTCTTAATGGATCAGGTAGAAAAAATGGATCCATCTCTTGTTGAACATCTTATGTCCAGGGAATATAAATGGAAAGATGTGAGCAGGAGGGACCTCTCCGAACTGGAAATGTTTAGTACTCTGGATAATGTACTCCAGGAACGAAGTTTTAAGGATGCGAGAGATGCGTTCTGGTGGACAAATTCCCAGTTTGACGTTTCTACCGCCATGACTGCCTTCATCCGGCAGAAGACAGGCAGCCTAGCGTTTCGTTTGGAATCTGGCCTGCCGGTTCTGGGTCTATATCGGCACCTGTCAAAAAATCTAAACCTTGGGATCTCCAATGATATTGCCAGCACTTATATTATCATTCCCGGTGTAACCACCACTAGAATTGCTGCAGGAATTGAGCATCCGATCGAGAGTGTCTATGGGGCGGGCTTCAAATTTGATACCCATGCACTTGGTGGACAGATAAATTACATGGATGTTGGCGTTGATTTTGAAGCAAAAAATACTTACAGCCGTAAACACCTGGTTATACCGGCTTCCAGCGGAGTACTGTACTGGAGCAATACGTTCGGCCTGAACAGGAAAGTACTTACAGAATATGGTACTAGTGTAAAGGATCAGAAAAAGGCGAAAGAAAATGCTGCCCGGGAACTTTCCAGGTCAAGACAGTGGAAAACAAAAAAAGGGACCATATATCAGGGCCGTTATGTAAAAGTTGAGAATGAAAAAGCATATATTGTCATGGAAAAAAATTCCCAGGCCCATAAGGAAGCAGAAAAGGGACGCAAGTGGACCTCCCGATCTGGTAATGTGATCCATGCATCGTTGGATCAGCAGGGCAAGACCGAAGTGATCCTGCTTAGGAAGAAGGATAAGAAACCAGTAAAATTAAAGATTGCTGATCTGAGTGACAGTGATCAGAAATTTCTGAAGAAATTGGTTTGGGATGGTAAAAAGGTTGGATCTCTATCACTGCAGTCACTTAGCGATGAAGATCAAAAATTAATACGTATCGCGAATGCTGTTGTTCGAGAAAGATCGGGAAGGGGAAGAGAAATCAAGGTTAGCCAGCCATTTGCTTCTTTAAGGCTAAAAGCTGGTCTCTCTTTTACTCAGTTTATTCATGGACGCATAGATTTGGCTAATCCTGATGTAATCGATGATGTAGATATTTTTTCCATAACGGACAGAATTAACGGGGCAGAAGCATTAGGATTTTTTGTAAAAGTGGAAGGAGTAACGGACAATAAAAAAAGCAAATCCTATTTCCAGTTTAATTCATCGGGAAGCGGGTTTAAGTCTCTTGGTTTTGGGCTAGAACATAATGTATGGAAAAGGGTCAACCTGGGTGTGGACTGTGTTCTTTATCCTCGGGGAAGTGGTATTGAGTTTCGGTCCGATAAGGAATATCCAGATAAAACCTGGACATGGTATCCGGGAGGTAAAGGTGGTGTATTGCTTTTTGCTCCCTATATGGCGATCCAATTTTAAGGTAGGGTGCATTAAATGATTGAACATATTCGTTCCTATTTTATAATTGCTGTTGCCATTGTTTTATTGATAACTGCAGGGCGGGCTGAAAATGTCCAGGCGGTGAATGATAATAAGATGCTTAAAGAGGATGAAGCAACGATTATTGATGTACTGAAAAATGATAAGTTAGACAGTCGTGATAACCTAGATTTGATTATGCTATCCAAACCTAGTCTCGGTACTGCAGAACTTCAAGGGTTTAATATATCGTATATTCCCAATGCAAATGTAAGTGGTACTGATGAATTCCAGTATTCAATTGATGATGGATTTTCTTCTGATACAGCAACAATTAAGATCACTATTGTTCCAATGAATGATGTGCCAATTTCTGTAGATTTGGGTAATAACAGTGTAGCTGAGAATGGGGCTGACGTGGCCCTTATAGGAGAATTATCCACGACAGATCCTGATTTAGATGATTCTTTTGACTATTCTTTCTCTGATGGAGGAGAAAATGATAACGCATATTTTGAAATCAAGGATAGATCCATTTATTCCAATATAAGTTTCGATTATGAGTTGCGAGATAGTTATAAACTTATGGTAACCAGTAAGGATAGAAGTGATAAAAAGGTTACCAGTGAAATTGTAGTAAATATAATTGATGTGAATGAAGCACCGAGATTTATAGAAGATCCTGAGATGACAATTTCTCATCCAGAGGAGAATGAAAAAATAGTTGCCAAATTGATGGCAGAAGATCCGGATATTGATCAAGATTATGTTAAGTATAAGATTGTTGGTGGCGATGATAAAGGACGTTTCAAGATTCTTCGTAGCGGAGAATTGGCGTTTCTCAGGGAACCTGATTATGAATCACCCAAAGATGCAAATGGGGATAATACCTACCATGTCGATTTTCGGGCAACAGATTCCAAGGATAAAAACCTATTTGTTGAAAGGTCGGCATCGATAACTATTACGGACGAGGTAGAAAAATCTATCGAGAGCCTTGATAGCAGGAAATATATTGCCTGGACCGTAGATCATATGCCATATCATATCTTGATGGAAGATGCTATCGATGATTATATAAGACTACGTTTTGCAGCCGGGGCAGATGATGATGGCACTTCATCCATTGAAGATGGTGAGGATGAGATTATTAGGCAAATGCGCCCAAGTGATCAGATTATTATTGTGCAGGAAAAGGGGAATACAGAACAGATTCATCAGATTTGGTATGGTAATGGTGTTAATTATACAATTATTAACCGAGAAAGAGTTGACTGGGTTTTAAGCCAGGATATTCAGCAGGTGCTCATAGAAAAGAGTCAGTATCTCAATAGTGAGTCAGAGGTCGTTTTCTTTCAAAACGAAAGTGAAAGACTTTTGGCAGGCTACAGTTCCAAATTCGCTGTCTGGCATCCAAATAATTTTATGATGTCCTTGCAGGGATTTTCCATGCGGTCCAACCTGATCCAATATGCCGCAAATATGTCTGTCGGCAATGAATTGATTGGATTACCAGGTGTCACCGCAGGATCTACAGAACTTGGTGTGGCCACCCGAAATTCAGAATTTGGCTTTCGCTTGCCAGTAGGTTTTAGTCTAGGCTCGCTAGGGAAGTTGGATGATCCAAAGTATCTGAGCTCCGATTACCCAGGCCTTTATAGTAAAATCAATATTGATAATATGTATTCAACGCGAACCGACTTCCATGCTTTAATGGGTTTCTCGTTTTATCCTAAGACTATTGGGAGCCCTATTAAAAACACGAATTTTTTCAATACAGATACAATGAAGAAAGAAGATCGTTACGTAAATATCCTGGATATGTATGCCTTGATGGCTACCACGGTTGAGGTCCCTCTACAATTGCCATTTTTTGCTAAAATGACAGCAACTCCCGGATTGCACTATCTGAAAGTTGCCCATAGAAGTAGGGGTGAAGAAGGGCTATACGATCGTACCTTTTACCAGTCGGGATCAAAAGTAATTGATATTGATGAGGGTCGTTCATTTAGCCGCTACTGGGGTTTATTCATTCGTTTTGATATTCTTGGCAATATTGGCCAGAAGCCAGAATTCCTTGAAAGGGTGAAATATTTTGATTTTATCAATATTAGTGACGTTCCTTTTTATGAAATATCCTTCCAATTGATTTCTTCGCTTAATACTGTTACAACTTTAAACTTAAATATTTATGATAACTTGGCATTCACCATCACGAGATATAATACTACTGGCGATATTCAAGGGGGATGGCTACCAGATAAAAACACATGGTTCGGACTTAAGTATCACGG
>Ga0209752_1001512_pt1 | contig 11186 bp, 7 predicted proteins | sample METZYME_3_250m_FD_187548 | JGI IMG/M metagenome (GOLD analysis project Ga0209752, IMG submission 187548) | Marine microbial communities from oxygen minimum zone in mesopelagic equatorial Pacific - METZYME_3_250m (SPAdes) (version 2) | ecosystem: Environmental > Aquatic > Marine > Oceanic | place...
AGTTTTCGACGACATTTACTGTCCGAAGGAAGAGACGTTTCAGTTTCTTGAGGATGTACTCACCGAAGTTATTGCGTTGTTTCCAAGCACCTATATCCACATCGGTGGTGACGAAGCGCCAAAGACCCGATGGGAAGAGAGTGCGTTGGCCCAGCAGGTTATCGCGCGAGAAGGGTTGGCTGACGAGGAAGAGTTGCAAAGCTATTTCATTAGACGCATCGAGTCGTTTCTACAGCAACACGGCCGACGATTGATCGGCTGGGATGAAATCCTCGAAGGAGGGCTTGCACCCCAAGCTACGGTGATGTCTTGGCGCGGCATGGACGGCGGAATCGAAGCCGCCCGTCAAGGCCACGACGTCATCATGACACCAACGAGCCACACATACTTCGACTACTATCAAGCCGATCCCGAAACTGAGCCATTAGCCATCCGTGGGCTCACTACACTGGAGAAGGTCTACGACTTTGAGCCGGTACCTAGTGTGCTCTCGCTGGACGAGGCGGCGCATGTCTTGGGAGCTCAAGGGAACGTTTGGACAGAATACATGTCAACGACTGATTACGTTGAGTATATGGTCTTCCCGCGGATGCTTGCATTGTCAGAAGTAGTCTGGTCACCGAAAAACGCCCGTAACTGGGAATCCTTCAGCCGCCGGCTCCCCCACCAACTTCAACACCTCGATAAACTCGGGGTCAACTACCGTCCAGTAACAGCACTGGCCACTCCCTAGCAAACTCACCGCATCTGGAACAAGCCGAATAAATCAGAACCTGAACAGCCGCGTGAACTTCACAACGAAAGAGCGGTTCTCAAGCCGCGGGAAACCTTCAAGACCGGTATCCCGGCCATCGCTGTAGACAATAAACAGGTCGCTACCAGGTTCATATTCCCATCGAAAACGAATGTTCGTATCGACCGCCTTACTGCTTGAGTTGAACTGTAGTAGCGCAGCTAAGAACATCCTAGGGGAAACCGTAAAACTCGCACGCGTGCCTAGTAAGGTCGTTGTAAACGAGCCTTGGGGCAAATCAACGTCACTCACTGAAATCCGTGGTTCAATAGCCAGTTGCGGCGTAAAGACCGCACGCCCTTGGTAGCCAACATCGCTGCGCGTGCCACCATAGAAAGTGCCGCGAGTGTAAAAGAGCCTACCCGACACGCGTCGCTGTGCGCCAAAATCATATTCGGTCCGGAGGTGGCCAAAACTGTAACCACCAACAGGCAGGATGACATCAGAGGTGAGCTTAAACTCTTCCGGTAACCCTTCGAATGAATCCGTGTACTGCAGATACCACTTATCGCTGTTCTCAAGCTCCATCTCTAATCGTAGTTTGCTTTCACGGGTTTCAAGAGTCCCCGTCATATCCGTGATGTAGTCAAAGCTGCCTTGATAGATCATTCGTCGCAGCCATGGAATTGAGCGAGGTCGAGGACTAAACCGGAACTGAGCAAAGTTTCGCCGGAAGTTGTCACGGCGTACGAATCCGATCTCCGGGTTAAAATTCTTGCCGACAGTGAGATGTTCGGCATTAAAACCGTAGAGGTCACCGGTGTAGTCGAACTTGCTCCGGTAGCTCGCATTGGACTCGGCGAGTCCTGGCGTCTCGGTTTGAGCGTAATAGTTTGTAAAGCTAATATTTTCGTAGAATCGGAGGTTCAGATCAGCACCATACACCTGATTGACACCCGAACCATCTTCAAGGCGGCTTCGGCGCGTGTAAATCACGCCAAAATTACTACGCCGCAGCATGTCCCGCTTCACCCGAACCACGGAAAAATTCGTTGAGAGCGCGTCGGCCGAAGCGGAATCGCCGGTCTGGATGTTGAGTAGCCCAATTGAATATGGACCCGCTCGGCCAGTTACGCGTCCACCGGCGCGAATCGGGACTTCACTCCCACCTTCGAGACCAATACGCCGACTAAAAAACAGCACTGGCGTATCACTCGGAGGCCCTCCCCAATTGACCGCGCCCGTGTCACCAAACGAAAAAATTCCCTGACCTTCGAGAAAGAACTCGCGTTTTTCCGGGAAGAAAAGACTGAACCGCGTCAGATTCACCTGTTGTTCATCGGCTTCGACCTGGGCAAAATCAGTATTCACGGTAAAGTCGGCGATGAGACTCCGGGTAAGTCCATACTTCACATCAAGACCGACTTCACCAGTAAGGTCATTCGATCTGACCGGCGTCACCGTCTTGTTAGTGAATGCTCCGGAGATCGCGGACGGCTTTATCTCAAGATTTCTGATGGTGGTTGGAGGTTCAATGCCCACTAGCGTGGCAGCTGCTGACACCTGCAGCATTCCTCGGTAACCGAGCGACGCCGGCACAGGACTCAGGAACGAAGACTCGTTCTTCCACTGAACCCGACGTGAGACATTGATCCCCCAGGTCTGCTCGCCGCCACCAGCCTTGAAACGCAGCGACTTGAATGGAATCATCATCTCAACCATCCACCCCTGCTCAAAAAAGCTCGTTTGGGCGTCCCAAACAGTATTCCAGTCAAGATTCACGGCGCTTTCGTCAGTGACCAGGTTGTCCATCAATCCGCCAAGTGGATTTGTGGAAAAGTTCATACCGTTTCGGCCATCGTGGAAGGTGTCGAAGATGACTGACAAGAGTTCGTTGCGCCATATGGCGCGCGCGTCTCGAGTCATTTCATCGGCCACCATTCGGTCCGGTTGACTGTCCCAGCACCGCGCTGACACATAGATGTTGTCGTCATCAAACAGAATCCAAATTTCTGTCGGTTCGGTGGGCGGGGCACCTTCATCTGGTAATTGCTGGATGAAGCCGTCTATCGCTGGCACAGTTTGGTAGACCGGGTCATCGAGTCGGCCATCTACCACAAGGGGATTTGAGATGCGCACCGCGCGGACCGTCACATGGCCATCGGCATCCTGTGTCTTCACAGCAGGTGCTCTAGGCGCACCGGCTCCCTCAACGCTCATCGCACTACCCGACTGGGCCTGAACGGGGCCGCTAACAGCTGAAACCGAGAGGGCAATCAGGAAAAAACTAGGCTGGAACCAGGGCGAGCGACGGCCGGCGCCGCCGTGTCTTCTTCTACACACCGCTTACTGAGAACGCTGACAGTGAAAAAGTAATTTAAACATCGTCCTAAACCAGAATCAACTCTACACCAATATAGGCCCATTTTTCCAATATCTTGGGTTTCGCCTGAGGCCTTACGCTATATCTTGTGTCATTTTCCTTTACATTCCTGCACTTCTATGATTTCATCCCACCAAATCGTAGTAGGCGGCGTCGGCGTCGGCGAGTTAGTTTTCCGATTTTCGGGACCACAATTAGGGGGAAATTAATGAGCACCGATCGTATCCTTCTCGTTTTGATAGTCGTCGTTTCAATCCTGACGGCCATTCCACAAATAGCTAGTGCATTCGCGATGTGGGGACTTGTCCTCGTACTTCTCGGATTAATTGCTGGTTTTATGGGTGGATATGGTTCAGATATGACGTCGCGAATACTGATTTACGTAGTCGCGGCGACATTAGGTAGCATTTCCAATAGCCTGGACAGCATTATGGTTGTCGGGCCTTGGCTAAATGCAGTTCTGGACAGCATGCAGACTGGGATCCAAGGCATCGCCGTAGCGGTCTTTATACTAGCGATGTACGAAAGGATCATGCCTGCCCAGCAGTCCGGCGGGTACCATCCGTAGGGCAGATTCGATGCGGGTCCGGCTCGGCGCAGGGAATCCCTTCCCGTTGCCTGCCGGTGCCCGCGTCCCCTTCCTGTTTCTGCCAAGTTCGCACGTGAGTGCGCCCTTCCCAGGGGCGCACAGTGGATGTGTGTCCGTTCGACCTTTGACCTAGTCATCCACTGAAGTATTAGCGACTTGCTGGCGGGGTCGGAGGAGCAATTCGATCCTGAATTGCCTCTACTGTCCAATGGGCCCGAGCCAAAGAAACACGCTCTCCTAATTCGAGCGCCCTTCCAAGATTGGCGATTGATACACCGTCGATTTCCGCTTGGCCAGTTTCAACCCGTTCAGCCCAACGAACCGACCGAGGGTCATCCAACATCATATTGAAGGTAATGCCAGCATCATCATGCAAGCCGTCCCGCGGCGTCCCCTCCTTCGTTACCCCAAGGTCCCGCAGGACATCAGGAGCTTCTGGCGGAGTTCGGTAGTACTCTGGAATATGGATCACTCTCGCCTCCCCATCCCACCGGGCTGTCAGAACGTCGGCAACGTTCGCCATACCCCGCTGATTCCCACCACTGTCGCCGATTAGAACAATGTGTTTAAACCCGTGCACCTTCAAACTGTGAGCGACATCAGTGAGCACGGCTTCAAAGGTCTCTTGCCGAAGACTTAAGGTTCCGGGACTTTGCATGTGGCCACTTGGTGGATCGATCGCGCCTTCGGGCACCAACTCCATGACCGGAGCACAAATCGCGTTACCGAGTTCACGCGCAATAGCCGGACAGTTGGCACGCAAAACATAGTTATGTTTCCCAGTTACGAGCCACGGACCGTTTGGTTCGATGCCACCGGTTGGAATGATTACGGTGGTCTGTCCCGCTTGGAGGGCATCGCGTACGTCCATCCACGTCATCTCTTCCAGCCACACCGTGGCTGCCTTCGACAACGGGTTGGCCGTATCAGCACAGTTGAACGGATTTAGGTCACAATTGCCGCCACCCATCGACCTTGGATTCGGCACTGGACGAGCCCGACCCTGTGACCGAGGTGGGGACGCCCGGACGGGAACCGGCAGTGTTCCCCTGTTCGCGATCGCCTTGCGAATGGCCGTGACCGTTTGATCCGCACGAAAGTCAACGATCTCGCGCGCAAGTTCCAGGGAGGTAACTCGGTCGGCGATCGAGACGCCATTGATGATCGCGTGGCCGGCCGCAACTCGCTGCTGATATCGCACTGACCTGGGATCCGCATAAAACATGTTCAGCGTAATGATGGGGTCGTCATGGAGACCATCACTCTTTCCGGACTCCAGTCCCCTGTAAGCCATGTATTTCTCGACACTCGCGTAGTCGTAATATTCCGGCACGTGCGCTACAACGGCGCTCCCCTGCCATTCAGCGTTCAGTGCTTCGGCAACCGCGCTTTGTCCACGTTGATTGCCACCACTGTCACCAATAAAGATAATGTTTCTGAAGCCGTGCGTTTTGAGACTGCGTGCAACATCGGTGAGGACGGCTTCAAAAGTCTCTTGGCGAAGGCTCAGGGTTCCGGGACTCCGCATATGACCACTGGGCGGTTCGATGGTGCCCTCCGGCACTAGTTTGATAACTGGGGCGCAGACAGCGTTACCAAGCTGACGGGCAATCGCTGGGCAATTTGCGCGCAGCACATAGTTGTGTTTGCCCGTCGCCAACCATGGACCGTTCGGCTCGACACCGCCCGTCGGAATAATTACCGTGGTTCGACCCGCCTGGAGAGCATCGCGTACGTCCATCCACGTCATTTCCTCAAGCCATACCGTAGTCGCCTCAGGTAGGGGATTCGGCGTATCGGCGCAGTTGTAGACATTCGCCCCACAGTTACCACCACCCATCGAGCGGACATCGGGAGTCGAAGGTTCTTGCGCCGTTATCGGAAGGCCGGTCAATAGGGCCACGGTAAGTACCAAATGTGTTCTCATAAGCATCTCCCCGAGACTTAGTCGCTGCAGCCTGATTATACTGGTCCCCGCACTGGTCATTTAATCCAAACTCTGGTTACTCATGCATCGATGCTAGATATCATAGGGCCGCGAGAGCGCGCTTTTTAAGCGCCGCCTGCATTAGTTCACTCTGAGTGGTTGCACACATCGAGCCCCTGCGATACAAGCAGAACGCCACAAGTCGCGAAGTCATGCCATCAAACCGACGCCAGAAGAGTCGCGAGCAGGCAACTAGGGCCTTCGACCGAACAACACTCCCATCGTCCCTCCGCATGTTTTGGCTGCCTGCAACACTGACCGTCAGCCTTGCCGCACTCACCTTCCTTCCGCGACTTCTAGAAAATACAACACTCCACCGGTCCGTCGTGACTGCGACCATCGTCCTGCTGGCCTGGCAGATTGCGCTCTACCTCCGCTGCCGTAGAACATCAGTGGCTCCAACGCTCCAGGTCGTGCTGCGCCCACAGCATTATGTGCAAGCTCTGATACAGGGAGCAGTGTTCATCTACTGGGGGTGGTACTGGCAACCAGTCTTCCATATGGCGTGGCTGCTGGTGGCACAGTTACTGTTCGCCTACGTGTTCGACATGCTCATCAGCTGGACACGACGTAACAGCTACACTCTCGGCTTCGGACCATTCCCAATTATTTTCAGCACCAACCTATTTCTGTGGTTCAAGGACGACTGGTTTTACCTACAGTTCTTAATGATTGCAGTGGGGTTTATGGGGAAGGAGTACGTCAAGTGGTCCCGCGATGGCAAGCTCACGCACATATTTAACCCCTCTGCCTTTTCATTAGGCTTATTTTCTCTGGTCCTAATCGCAACCAACACAACCGAGCTCACATGGGCTGAGGAAATTGCGACCACCTTGGTTCGCGCACCAAGCATCTACTTTTTTCTATTTCTGATCGGCTTGGTGGTTATGTATTTCTTCTCGATCACATTAATCGCGGGGTCTGCGGCTATCGTGCTCTTTGGGTCGAGCGCCCTGTACTCAGCCGTCACGGGAGTGCCGTATTTCATTGACTCTGAGATCCCAGCCGCAGTGTTTCTGGGTTTGCACCTCCTCGTGACCGACCCGTCAACTTCTCCTAAAACCCCAATTGGGAAATCGGTCTTCGGAGTCCTGTACGGGCTTGGCGTTTTCGGCCTTTACTCGCTTCTTGGAGCACTTGGTGCTCCGACGTTCTATGACAAACTCCTGTGTGTGCCCCTTCTAAACCTAAGCGTGCAGCAGATCGACCGTACGGTTCAATTCCTCCAGGGTCACTCTCCGGCAAGTCAACACGTATCACGCTGGACCGCTGCACGCACCAACCTGGCCTGCATAGCAGTCTGGATCCTGTTCTTTGGCGTAATGACGACCATGGGGCGAGCCGACGGCAAGCATACGGGGGATAGCGTTCCTTTTTGGCAGCGAGCATGCGTGGACGGACGACGTAACGCCTGCGAGCGCCTGATGTCAATTGAGGCTGTGTACTGCGACGATAACTCAGCGTGGGCCTGTAACGAGGTAGGCGGACATTACACCCTCGGAAGGATTGCAACACCGGACCATGAACTCGCGGCCGCTTATTTCTCACGAGCTTGCGAACTGAGATTTCAGGCCGGCTGCGTCAATCTCCTTAATCCAGGTCATTTCACTAGCGCCAATCCGAAGACACTGGACCTACGGTTACTCTTGCGCGAACGGAAACAGAATCTGATGGAGATGAGTGAGAGCGACCTCTATGCCAGAGCTTGCGGACATGATTGGACCTTCGCGTGCATCCCCGGAATCCCCTGATCGGAATGTATCCGAGTGGATAACAGTAATCACCTTAGCGGTTCGACGTCCCTTACCGGCTTAGCACTACTGACCCTCCTCGTCGGTATAGCGGCAGTCTGGTTGTTCTTTCAAGCGCCATCGGCTGGACCGACTCAGCAATTACAACCTACTCTTGACTCGACAGCTGCGGCTGGATTCCGGACGGAACAATGGTTCCTGCCTGACACTGCGATGCTGGGATTCGTGGAAATTCCCGGCGGACCCTTTCTGATGGGAAGCGACGCGGCGGTCGATACCCTCGCCTTCGACAATGAGCGATGGTCTAGTGACCACGCACAGCAAACGGTCGAACTCCCGACGTTTTATATCGGTCAATATGAGGTTACCGTTGCTCAGTTCAGAGCCTTCGTCGCTGCGACTGACTTTCGCGTGGACCCACAGATGCTAGCGAACCAGGCCAATCATCCAGTCACCTCGGTCTCCTGGCCGGATGCGCTTGCGTATTGTCGATGGCTCGAAACTACACTCAAGGAGTCTCCGGAAACGCCAGCCCAATTACGCGACTTACTCCATGACCGCTGGAAGATTGGTTTGCCAAGCGAGGCAGAATGGGAAAAGGCGGCACGGGGAACAGATGGACGCATCTACCCGTGGGGGAATCTTCCGAGTCAGAACCGAGCCAATTACGCTGGGGAAGGCACGACCCCGGTAGGAAGTTTCGATTGCCCAGATTGTACTTTTGGTCTCTCTGACATCAGCGGGAACGTCTGGGAGTGGACGCGAAGTCCCTATCAGCCCTATCCCTACACTCATACGGATGACTTTGAAACTCTTGACAGGGATGCCCTCTGGATCATGCGAGGAGGCTCGTTCATTGATTCAGAGCAGAATATCCGAGCCGCTGTTCGGGGTGGCGCTGACCCAGGTGCCCGCCGGCCATTTATTGGGTTTCGCTTGGTCCTGTCGCACTTTTAAAAATTCCTAGAAAGTTTTCAAAAGATGCTTCCAACGCTCCACCACCACTAAAATTCGTCCGAGGCGTCGACGATGGTATGCTCAACAAGGTGATGGCGTTTCAATATTTAACTATCTTCGCCCTCGTCTTCCTAACCATGGCCTGCCGGTCGACCGCAGTCGACCCGTTATCGCCCGACGTAAATGGCGGTCAGTCCGCGATTGGATCATCCGCGCCTCTCTTGCAGGGTGGGGCTCCAGGGGAGCCAAACCGCAACATCACGGTCGAGGAAGCAACGGACCTCTCCGGAATCCAGCACACAGCAGCTGATGTAGAGTTTATGCAAGGCATGATCGGCCATCACGCGCAAGCCTTGGAGATGACTGCGCTGCTATACGACCGGTCTACCTGGCAAGACATCCGCATGCTTGCCCAGCGAATTGACGTTTCGCAGGCCGACGAAATCAAAATGATGCAGGGTTGGCTAACGGCCCGTAATGAGGGGATACCCGAAAATGCCGCACACCACACGCACGGTACGATGTTAATGCCTGGGATGCTGACGCCAGACCAGATGGCTGAGCTTGCAGCTGCGACCGGGTCAGACTTCGACCGACTGTTTCTTGAATACATGATCATGCATCACCAGGGCGCGGTGATTATGGTCGAGGCGCTGTTTGCGAGTCCCGGCGCGGGCCAGGAATCGCAGATTTTCAACTTTTCTTCAGACGTCATTGCCGACCAGAGTATGGAGATCACGCGAATGCGCCGTATGCGTGGCATGCTCGAGGATAGATAACCCAGAACGTTTTCCAGGAACCCAGAAACCAACGAGGTCCCGTATGACAGCGACGATGATTGCCTTGCAACGACACCACCATAGCCTGACAAGACTCACCTTAGCACTCGGTCTCATTGCTGGGCTGCTCATGGCCAACCAAGGGCTCGCCCAGGAACGACAGGAAGATCCCCGCGTCGGCCTTGCGGCAGGGTTTCTTGATGCGGGTCAAGCCGTACACAATATGGAGTTAGTAAGAAATCTACCGAAGCCAGATGGTTTCTACGACCCCGAACAACCTTCGGGCGCACCCAGAACGCCACCGCCGCCAGAACCGGCAGAGGGTGAAGAGGTGCCAACTAATCCTCCAACGCGTCCTCCGCAAGGCCTCAGCTACACAAACTCGGATCTCGCGTTCATCGACAATTACATGTTTGTCGGTAACTATCACGGCTTCAATACATACAGCGTGGAAGACCCTCAAGAGGTGGAACGCCTCGCTTCATACGTGTGTCCTGGTGGTCAGGGCGACGTGTCCGTCTACGGCAATTTACTGTTTATGTCCGTTGAACAGACCAGGGGCCGGCTCGACTGCGGGGTCGGAGGCGTCGAAGAACCGATCAGCAGTGAGCGATTTCGCGGCGTTCGTATTTTTGACATTAGCGACATTAGAGATCCGCGACAGGTGGCCGCGATACAGACCTGCCGTGGTTCACACACACACACTGTCGTGCCAGACCCAAACGACCCGAATAATGTGTATATATACGGACAAGGCACCGGCTCCGTCAGAGATGGCGAGGAACTCGCCGGTTGTATTGACCTAGAACGGGAAGGACGCGAGGTCATTCAGGACCCAGACGAGGAACCGGACACAGCGCTCTTTAGCATCGACGTGATCCAAGTGCCGCTCGGAGCACCTGACACAGCTCGCATCGTCAATCGACCCCGTATTTTTGCCGACCCTGAGACAGGTTCAATCGCTGGCCTCTGGCAAGGCGGCGACCATGGTGAGGGAACGCAGAACTCGCGGATGACCACCCAGTGTCATGACATCACCGTGTTCGCCGAGCACGGTCTTGCGGCAGGTGCGTGCGCCGGGAACGGCATTCTCCTAGACATTAGCGATCCGGTAAATCCCGTACGGCTTGATGAGGTTGTGGACCAGAGTTTCGCTTACTGGCACTCGGCGACCTTCAACAACGATGGTACAAAGGTCGTCTTCACCGACGAATGGGGCGGTGGCGGCCGACCGCGGTGCCTCGCCACGGACCTGCCGAGTTGGGGAGCCAATGCAATCTTCGATATCGTTGATCGCGAGTTGGTGTTCAAGAACTACTACAAGTTGCCGGCGCCACAATCCGAGCGTGAAAACTGTGTTGCGCACAATGGTTCCCTAATTCCGGTCCCGGGACGAGACATCATGGTTCAGTCGTGGTATCAAGGTGGCATCTCCGTATTCGACTTCACCGATTCGGCAAATCCGGTCGAAATAGCGTTCTTCGATCGCGGTCCTCTTCCCGGTGAGCTTGGCACCATGGGAGGCTTCTGGTCTAGTTACTGGTACAACGGCTACATTTACGGTGCAGGAATCGCCCGCGGCGTCGATGTCCTCAAATTAACACCTAGTATGCACCTGTCACAAAATGAGATTGATGCGGCAACAGAAGTTGAACTCGGGGTGTTTAATGCGCAGAATCAAACAATCATCGAATGGACCCCAAGTCCAGCGGTGGCAGGAGCTTACCTGGACCAGCTCACCCGTCGGAACGGGATCCGGGCTGCACACGTGACCACTCTTGATGGTTTACTGGGCCAACTCGATCAGCCCAGCGCTGAGCTACCGGACGAGTTGGATGCGCTGGCGACTGAGCTTGAAAGTGATGCTAGGTTGTTACCAAATAACGCATCTAGACTGCACTCCCTAGCAGAAACCTTACAGGACTTATCAGCGAGTTTGCGCTAGAAGAGGAGATTACGGAGACGTCCAGAACGTCATTTTGACCGCAAAGATGTTGTCACCGGCAG
>Ga0209752_1001517_pt1 | contig 11166 bp, 5 predicted proteins | sample METZYME_3_250m_FD_187548 | JGI IMG/M metagenome (GOLD analysis project Ga0209752, IMG submission 187548) | Marine microbial communities from oxygen minimum zone in mesopelagic equatorial Pacific - METZYME_3_250m (SPAdes) (version 2) | ecosystem: Environmental > Aquatic > Marine > Oceanic | place...
AGCGAATCGATGAGCAGCGAGATGCCATAATCGCGCTTCACCAGCAAGTGATGCACAAGGTCTCGCCCAGCGTTGAAGAGCATTCCGAATCCTATGAGGAAAGGCAGCTCGCACACGCGATGATGAGCCACCCGAGGAGACCCCTCGACCTCGATGCGTTCTCCAACGGACTGCGAATCCAGTCCATGCACGCTGAGAAGATGATGGACAGCCTGCGAAATCGTCTCATGAGGGACTTCGCAGCCACTCGGGGAACCTTCGTCGCTGCCAAGGAGAGTACTCCCCTACCTTGGTGGATGGCTCGATAATCAGAAGCGCAGGTCGTCGTCTTCCATCCCTGGGAGCAGGCTGCTCAACTCGGCAAACCTGCTAAGTGCGGCGATTCTCCTGCCATAGATGACGAATCCGGAGACGCCAATCAGGGAGAAAGTTGCCCCGAGGATGATTACTGGGACAGAGTACTTGGCAATCACATCGACGCCGACATCGACAACACCGAGCGTCGAGCTCATCTTTCCACCGGGGATTCTGCGTATGTTGTTCGTCTCGTCCGTCTCGACTATGACATTGTCAGGATCGACGACGACTACGATATCATGGTTACCGGCTTGGACCATGTACAGAAGGGTAATCGAGTTGGGTTCCTCCGTATCGTCCTCGGCTATCGGCATTATCGCCTTGACAATCTGCCTGTAGACGATGTTGGTCTCCTCGCAGCCGTTCCTCTTGATGTCGGTCTCTGACTGGTCCTTGCAAAGAATGATGTTTACGTCGGTCGCATGCGCATTGCCACGGTTGACAACCTTCACGCTGACCGAAAGCATCTCACCAATCTCACCCTTGGTCTTGGCCGCCTCGACTTCTATGATCTCTAGGTCCGGGGCCCTTAGCCGTAGTTCGAGTATCTGCTCGTTGGTGTCGCACGCGGGTGGGTAGTTGTCAGGCAGGCCGTCCTTATTTGCATCGAGGGTACACGAGTCATCCCATATCGGCGTCTCGTCGTGGTCACCTCCGACCTCCGAGGAACCAAACATCGATTTCGTCTTGATGCCGATGAATCGATCTTGGAGGGCGGCGTCGGGGGCTATGGTGACTATCACAACGACCTGGAACGTCGTGTAGGGCTCCATCATGGGGAGCGTCACGGTGAGGCCGGGAGTGACGAAGCACTCTCCTTCAGGAGGAGCCTCGCCCACGATTATCTCGACGCATGGCTTCTCTCTGGGATATTCAGTCCTGAAGCCTTCGAGCAATGCGAAGTCGATACGCCATGTGCTCAGGGCGTACATCCCCGGGGAAACGCCCCAAACACCTGCAACATCGACAGTGTGGTTGTGAAGCGTCGGTTGATCGGGGATGTTGCCGTGGTTGGTGACGTTGACGGTGAATCTGACAATCCTGCTTGGAGCTGTGGTCTTGATCTTGCTCTCCACGGCTGGGTCGAGAGAGATTCTCATGTCGTGGAACTCCACGATGGTAATGCGCAGAACAAGATTGTCCTGAAGCCTCGTGCCCTCGAACGGTTCCTCGCTGAGTACGTTGAAGGTGATGGTATACTGGCCGGCTAGCGTCTGCTCGGGGACGTTCACGAGGATTGGCACGGTCTGGGACTCGTCCCTGTCCAACTCCTGGAAGAGGATTCGGGGGATATTCATGTCCCAGACGTGCGAGCCGCCGCTCGCATCAACGATGGAGGCTATCGAGACGTCATATCGATCGGGTCCATTACCAAGGTTTTCAATCGTCGTGTCCATTTGGTACGACTGGCCGGGGTAGAGTTCCAGGATGGTGTTGGGTATCGCGGCCTCGAGTTCGTACCTCTGCACGACGTTCGTGAGGATGACCACGGAGTCGCGGACTTTCGGGGATCCGTCGAGGTGCGCCCGCACAGTGATGGACTCTCCTATGCCGGCTGTGGAGTTGTAGGGAGCACACATCTCCGCTGTGACGGTATAAGGGGTGTCGATCTGGGCCCAGTACCTTGGTGCTTTGTCAGGTATGGAATTGCCTCCCGGGGCCTCGGAGAAGTCGAGGTCGACGGTCCAGTGGTTGAATTGCCAGGTCAGAAGGTCAAAGCTCTCTGGCTTCTCCTCGGGAGCGCCGGGGGTGGTGAACACAATGTGCCCGGGAGTGAAATGCTTGGTAACTTCGATAGTGAAGTAAGCGCATTCGCCAGGCAGAACATACTGCTTGGTGTCACCAATCTGGAAGACGATGTTGCCCGTGGTACGGATTGAGACGTTGATCCACAACTCCAAGACATCGAATGTGCCTCTGTCTATGGACAGCACCGGCTCTCCCGTCGACCAACCTTTGAGGTAGATGACGAAGGTCCCCGGGTCCTGCGACTCCGGAACACTGACCTTGAGGTTCTTGGTTGTCGACTGACCTGGGTCTAGGGAGAGTGATGTTGGGAAATCGATGCCCCATCCAAAGGGCAGGGCCCACTCATTCTGGCCTTCTAGGGTAGAGGGGTCGTAGAAGGCGAATGTATCGTAGACGTTGCCGGTGTTCTTGATGGTGATTGAGAACACCGCCGACTTCCCCTGCTCTACATCCACTTGGGAGTGACTGGTGTCTAATTCTATACCGTGAACCACGTCCATCAGAGTCAGTAGTAGTTGCTGGTTGCGAATCGCGGGGTCCTTGTGGGACGTTGCCAATATCGTGATTTGCGCCAGTTCGTCCTGTTTGGCCTGATATATCGTAGGAGCTCTGATTCTGATGTAAAGCGGCACCACCTCGCCTCCCTCTAGGAAAACTGGGGTCGAGTCGAAGACGGGTGTGTTGTTAGTCGCGAAGAACAGTGTGGCCGTCCAGTTGTTCGGGACGCCATCGACGGTGACCGTGAAGGTGTCCTTAACGAGTTCTGCGGGGCCGGGAGTCGGGTTGGCAATGGTCATGTTGAACGTCGTCAAATCGCCGGGTTGGATGGTGTGGTAGAACGTCTCGGCATCTATTGGGCAGTCGTAAGGGTAGCCCAAGAGGTTCGGGTTGCCTTGTACCTTGTCATCACAGGCGAGGGAGACATCGACTAAGCCCGTTAGAACGTGGACGTAGCAGAGTGTGTACCTGTTCGAATTGTGGTCTTCGTTGCACTTGTTGGTGTCGGACCAGCCCAAGTGAGCGCCGCTACCCAAATCGTTAGCGAATGCAGGAGGCATGCCATAGTCGGGAGAAGCCGGGGAGTTCGGTCCTAGCTTGTCTGACTGCCACAAAGTTACAGGTACCTTCTGCCAGGGATCGAAGATCGCCGAGGCGATGGAATTCAGCGGGAAGCCGTCTGGGTAGGCATCGTTGGTGTGGTTTAGCCTCGTGTACATCACGGTCTCGCCTTGTGTCTCGTTGTAGTTGTCGAGCCAAGCGATGTGCACGTTATCGAAGGAGTCGGTAATTATCGCTGGAAAGTGGGAGTTGGCAGCAAATGGCCTATCTGCCGGAATTCCTGCAGGGCCTTCGACATCGGAGATTGCCCCATCTGCAATCAGCTTGATTCCGAAGGTAGGGAGCCCCCCTGGTGCTCCGTTCCACGCTGCTGAGCCTCGCAGCCTCAGTTTGGTGTAATAGACCTCGTAGTTGACATCAATCTCGAATCCGTAGACTCGTCCGTCCTGCCAGACGAGATGGGTGTTTCCGGAAGAATCAATGGAAATCGCGGGATGGAGACTGTAGGCGTCATCGATGGTTATCCTCGTGTCATTGACGACTACGAGGTGGCCGTATCCTTGTTCGTCCTCGGAGGGGCCGAGGTCCTCGGAGTAGTAGCCGTATTGGCTGTTCATCTCTGTTCCCGAGTCCCCCGGCACCCACCCAGGCCATGGGTTTTCGAGGAGCGAGAGAGGGTCGAGGACGGTCATGTAAATCTCGCGGGAGTTGTTGGTCGCAAGGTAAACCATCGCCTCGACCATGATCTCCAACTCGGTGGACGAAGAGGAGGTGGTTGGGAAGCTGTACATCTGGCCGCCTGCGTTGGTGAGTCGGGTTGTCGAGCCGGGGCATGTTCTGGTGTTCAGGCCGGCGCCGTTCGGGCACTGGGCAAGATCCTGCATGTAGGAGCCGACTCCAGTGTCCGAGCCGGCCCAGAGCGGAGTTGGGATGATGTCTGCGATGACGCAAGCGTCGTGGGCTTGGTTGATGCTCTGGGTGTCATCGTTGTCCATCGGCGTGCCGCCGTAGGGCCCCTCGTCCGAAATCGGGATTACGATCTTGGTCGCGTTGGGGTTCCACGGGTGGTCTGCCGAGGTCGGAGGGTTGCCGGGGACGTTGCCTGAGATGTCTCGCCAGGACAAGCAGGCCCAAGTCGAAGCAGGGCCCCAGAACTCGCTGTAGTAGCCACCGTCGGCGGGTAGGTCGACTGCTTGGTTGTTGTAAACCACTTGTGTCAGCTCCCTGATGCCACCCGAGTCGTCCCCGGGAGTTATTCCCAGCGGGAGGTTCCTCGGCCCTTGACTCCCAGAGCCACCGGTCTGGTAGGCATCAGCGCAGGCTCCGCTCGTTGCGGCTGACGGCCAGTTGCCGCTGAGTGCGTACAGGGTCTCGTACACCGTCATGTTAGCACTCACTAGCAGTGGCTTGAGCCCGGGGAAGAATCCTCCGCTAGCGAAGTTGCCGCCGTAGAACACGACGCACATGTCGGCCCACTCGGTGTTCATCGATCCAGAGGTGTCGATGGGAACGGCCATCTCCACCTTTCCTCCTCTGGTGTCGTCCCACACTATCTGAACGAAGTCGTCGACATCGACGGCGATGTCGGGATGGCCCTTGTGGCCGAGAATTGGCGTCAACAGTGTGTCATCGACCTCGATGATGGCTGTCCTAGCTATGTGGTCTATCGAGAGCATCTTGTAGTATATCTGTGGCTGCTGGTAGAACTTCTCCAGCGGCTCGAAGTGGTCCTCCCAAACGATGTGGGGGTTGTTGTTGGAATCGACGTCGATTGCGGGCCAATCACGATTCTGGGGGTTGTTGGTAACCTCGTAGTCGTCGGGTAAGACCGAGAGCACCGAGTCGAGTGACGCGTCCCCGTTCTGATCGTCGAGGGATGGGTCCAGTAACGTGTACATGATCTTGTACTGGCCCGCCTTATCGGTCCAGACGATGTGGACCATGTCATTGTCGTCGACCTTAACGTCGGGGTGCCAAGCGCGTTGCTGACCTGGATCAGATATCTGTGTCTGCTCGATTAGGGTCTCTCCTCTGGGGTCGAGCATCTTGTAGTACAGGTGGTTGGTGTTACGACTCCAAACGACGTGAATGTTGCCTTCGGAGTCAGCATTAAGCGCAATCATCCTGTCATTGTGAGTACCGCTATCGACAACCTGGACTGCATCTGTCAGCACGATATCGGTGGCCGAAGCCGTTGGAACAAAGGCTGAGAGGAGGCTGACTAGCATGAGGGAGGCGAGCGCAATGCTGCTCCTCTTCACTCCTTGATATTCGAGTTGGCCCGAGCAAGGCTGCTGCATTGGACAAAGTCGATTTTACTGAATACTTAACCTAACCCCTCTGCGGTCACTATTTGGGAAATCTTGGGGCTCTCACAGATTCCTGCCTAGGCCCACTCAAGGGGATCGAAGTCCTTGCCGAAGCCACCGGTCTCGTCGGTGTCGATTTCGGATGTCCTAGGCTGGGATTGGGAACTTCTTTTCACAGCGCTCTTGGCAATCCAGTCATCGACCGGTCCTGGCTTGCCAGTTCCGGTTCCAAATCCGTACTTGATCTGGTGGATGAGAGAGAGCTTGGTCAGCCAGACTTTCCTCATCGTATGCATGAATTCGTTCTGGGACAGACCGTCGAACCAGACTGGTCTTGAGAGGTTGAACGCCTGAAGGGGTCCTGCAACCCCGTCACTGCTGCGGCCGACGTGGAGGACCCAGTCGAGGTCTGAGGAGGTCAGATGGATTCGGGTGTCATGCAGCCACTCCTCCCAGCCGTCGGAATCCTCCGAAGCGAGCTCCCTCATCGAATTCTGCTGTCCTTCGTCGACTCGTGTGATGGAGTAAACAAGTGCTAAATTCCTCTTTTTCGGAATTACGACGTTGAACAAGTGGCCCTGCTTGGTTGGGGGGTACCTGACATGGAGATGCAGGATCGCTTGTGGGTCCCTGACTTCGCGAGCCTCCAATCGCTCACTGTCTAACCACGCCCTGATGGCCTTCCCAGCTTCTCGCGGATCCACGGGCTCTGTATGGAGACCGTCCTATTTGAGCACGTTGAGGTTAGAGCGGGTCATCTCTAGCAACTCAACGATGCGGGCACCGTTGGCAGAAGAGGCTAGTTTAGCCCTTCTCCTCGAAGCCGTGAAATCAGTCCAGAGGTCATATCCACGAAGGAAAAATAGATTGGAAATGTGGAACACCAACATGATTCCAATCGTTGTGATGGGAACCATCCAAGTTAGTCCGAGCGCTAGATACGCAAGGGCGAGGGCGATGGGGGGCCACACTAGTACGGGAGAGAACATGGCTGCTAGCATGTGGTAGGTCGTCCTCGCGTCAACCCCCTCATCGGTACGGTTGCCCAGATACCAAGCAAAGAAGGCCTGTATGCCCGTAGACGGGAGGGTGATGGGGGCGGTGAGGATCATGATTAGGAGGCCCGTGAGTCCACTGGCCCACGCGGAGTGGGTCTTGAGAGAAAGGGCATCGAGCGAGCTCGCATCGAGCTCGTTGTCATAGAAGATTCTGGCTGCCTCCCTCGCACTGTCAATTAGGGGATCATTGGGGGTCGAGCGGAGCAGTTCTCTCACCTCGCGTGCAGCGAGGACCTCGTCTCTCAGCGTCGTCAGGGGTGACCCAGACGCATTGGCTCTGAGATGCCCGAGCAGGTGCCAAGCCCGATAGGTCTCCCAATCGGGCGCATCCGGGGTGATAGTGGAGAGTCCTTCGAACAGTGTTTCCCGTAGCTGGATCACATCCTCCGATAGCGGCTCGACCCATTTCCCCTCAAGCAGGCGGCGGCCGTTTTGGGAAGGACGCGATGACTCGATTGGGATCGGTTCGGCAAACTCGACGTAGACATCGGTCCTGAACCAATGATGGCACCGGTAGTGGAGGCCGACTGGCTGGAGGACTGGTCCGACCAGTCCCCTCTCGTCGGCGATGGCTGTCGCATTGAAAGCTAATCTCATCGTTCCCGTCTTGAATCTGTGTAGTCTTGAATCCTGATGCGACTTGCCCTCCGGCATCACCACTGCGTTGTGGCCGGCGGCTATGCAGTGCGTCATGGTCAGCAGAGTTCGGTGGTTTATGCTACGAGCGTACTCCTCATCGGAAACCCCTCCGTCGATCTCTGGTTTGCGAATGACGGGTTGGGCCCCCATCCTACGAGTTAGCCACCCAATCAATGGCATGGTCATGAGGTCGTGGCGCCCCATCGTGATGACTCGGCTATCTTGGTTGTGGACTATCGAAAGCGGGTCGACCAGTCCGTTGATGTGAATCGAAGTGAAGATCCTGCCACCTCCCGAGGGAGGGAGGGGGTCGACCTGCTTCCTGCGGAAGATGTAGTCCCAAGCAGTTCTAATCATCATTAGGATGACATACCAGAACAACGGGCTTCCGGGATGCCTGCCCGAGTGGGCCCAAGGCAGGTCGTTGAGTTTCCTCTTCCTGAGTTTCTTGGCTCCGCTGGACAGTTCCGGCTCGATGTCGGGCGCCTGCTGCATACTAGGCACGGGGGTGCCACGAGGTTGGGGGTCTTGAGAATTCAGCGTATTGTCAGTCCAGAAGGTCGCGCATTGCTGATGCCATCCTCTCCCCATCCTCTTGATCTAAGGGACTGGACTTGAACGGCCATGCCAAGCCGCGGCCGTCTTCGAACTTGGGTATGATGTGGAAGTGTACGTGGGGGACGCTCTGGAAGGCATTGGGACCGTTGTTCTGCAGGACGTTAAACTCCGAGGCGCCGCTGACTTCGAGGACAGCACGGGAGATGCGGGGCAAGACGCATCCGATAGCCTGCGCTGACTCTTCTGATAGCGCGTCCAGAGTCTCCGCCGCCTCCTTGGGGACGACGAGAGTGTGCCCGGGGCTGAATGGGTTGACATCGAGGAAGGAGAACACGTGCTCGTCCTCGTAGACCTTGTGACACGGCATCTCGCCGTTGATGATTAGGCTGAAGATGCTGGGTCCACTCTCTCCCACATTATCACCCCGAATCGGCGATTGCCTCTGCTATCGTAACCAACCCTTCCAACTGCAAGGCTGAGATCAACTCGGTATTCATCACAGGAGATTTGTCCGTTACCCTGATGCCCGCCTCTCGAATTTCACTGATGCTGGCGTACGCAGCAGCGTGTGAGGCGTCGTCGGTTGCGCCGTTGATGGACCTCATCGCCGAGACTAGCCTAGCAGCAACCTGCCCGACGGGCCAGCCATCGGAGGATTGGAGTGAAGCGATGTGGGCAGAGGCTGAGTTCTCTGATTCACTGATGTTAGAGAATCCGCCAAACTGGTTTTCTTGCGCCCAGATAGCTGCGTGGGTGCCAGCTGCCTTGCCTGAGACCAAATCATCGAGTAGCAGGTTTCCGGCCAGCATCCCGTCACCGTGCATGCCGCTGTGAGCGCTCCTGCCCGCAGCATATAGGCCTGTGAACCACATCTTGCCTGGAAAACCCTCGGGAGTGAACCCTTCAAAGGTAACTCGTCCGAACTCGTCCGAGGGGGCTCCTCCGGTCGTAGCAGCAACTCCCGAGGTGATTTGGAAGACGTCGCGGGAGATGTCTAGACCAAGTCGTTCCTTGACCCGGGAAGTAGTCTGGGAGAACCACAATTCGGCCTCCGAATCCATTCCTCGCAGATCGAGGACGCAGGGTTCACCCTCCAAGACCGCCTCCGGTCCCACATCCTCCCCATCCTCCTTGCGAATCCGGCCACCTGAGCCGAGAACATCGAGGGGAATGTGCAAGTCGCAGTCCCTGATGGTGAGTGGGTGTCTAGGGATGCATCCCATCCCTCGGAGCTGGATGCCAACGGAGAGTGCGAGTGCTGAACCCGTGCCGGGGCCGTTGGTGGGCGTGGACCATAGGCCTTGGTGTCCCTCTGTGGCGAGGATGACGGCCTTAGCCTGGATTGATTGGATCTCTCCTGTCAAGACGTTGAGCGTGGTGACTCCCCGTGCCTGTTGGTTGTCGGAGACCAGTTGAATGGGGTGTGTGTCCGAACGCCTATGCACGCCTCGTTTGATGGCCTGCTCCTCGAGGACCCTGGTTATCTCGCGCACTGTGGAATCGCCGCAGCCCGTAAGCCTCGCCACGCTGTGCCCAGGGGCTGAGGAGGCATGCGGCAGGCCCCCTTCCCTCCTACGCAGGACGAGCCCCCAACGCTCCAGTTCAGCTAGCGTCGAGACGCTCTCGCCACAAATCCTAGCGGCCGCCACCTTGTCTGTCGACTCGCCGCCCTCAGCGACCGTGTCGTCCCGGTGTGCCGAGGAGTCCAACTCGTCGATTGAGGCAGCCAAACCAGCCAGTGGGGAGGCGCCCGATGCAGAGCCTACGCCAGAGCCGTCTATCATCAGTGGGACGGTACCGGAATCGGCACAAGCGATGGCTGCTCGCAAAGCGGCCGGGCCCGCACCCAGAATGACTACGTCCCACGACTCCAAGGCAATCGAGTCGGTCCAACGGTCGTAATCTCATGAACGTGACGCCCCGCCCCCGTCTCTGCGGCGTTCAGTCGGCGACCGAGATTGCAAGCCGCCTGACAGCAACAGCGGCCACGAGCATCTTTTCGGCGGCGCCTTCGGGGTTGAAGCCGGAGGAGAGCGAGGTTGTGACCACGATGGACGATAGGGTCGCTCCCTGTGGTCCTCGCAATGTGACTTGGACGGGGCGAGATCCGGCTGTCGTGTTGGGCCATGCAAGACCGATCCACAATACGATGCAGTTGTCAATCAGCCTCCCCAGCACATCGACCAAATCGTTTCCCTCCTCACCTAGTTTGGCCGGTCCCTTGGGCTGCCTGGACAAAGGTGGGTTTACTCGGAGCGTCTGCAGGTGAGGCTCACCGTCCGCTGCGATAATCTCGATTCCTACCTGTGAGGCCTCGCGAGAGTGGTTGTGGACCATTACAAACAGGTCCCCCTGACCCTGAGAGCATCGTGGAGGGATGTCGAGGTCCATGCGCCACATGTTCTCGATTAGGGATGCGTGTCCCTTCATCGCTGAGTCCTGAAGCCTGTCAATCAGGCGAAACAGCCCCGGTTGCCATGCTCTGGTGTGCGCCATCAGTCTGCGTAGGGTCCTGATGCTGAACTTCGAGTCGTCACTAGTCAGGCCATCAATGGCAGCCACCCGGAATACTCGCTTGGCCTCCGACAACAGCCGTTCGTCGTCGAGCAACCCCAGGTGATTGAGGTGTAAAACCCGGAGCAGGTGCTCAACTGCTGATTCTGGAGTCTGGTTTGACCTTACTTTCTCTTCGAGGTCGCGCACCCAGTCGTCCCAAGCGCCTGCTGTCTCAGGGTCGAGATGGGCCACTAGCAAATCGGACAGCACGTGGTCAAGCGTACTCTGGTGGAGGGTCGGTGCATGTAGGGACAGCAGTGGGAAGTCCTCATTCCTCATTGGAATGCCCTGTTCCAGCTTCAATGAGTTAAGCAGGGCGATTACCCCGAGGAAGACCGCAAGGCCATAGAGGAGCGAAGCGAGGATTGTCCCCGTATCGAAATTGCCAACGGAATTGATAGAGAACGCGGCGATCAGCGCGCACAGAAGGCGCGTGCGCTCACGCAGGACTCGCTCGTGCAGGGTATTCAGAATCCTCTCGACCCCGGGATATGCCTCCAAGGAGCGCTTGCCAGTCACCTTGAGTTGGAGGCGGTCTCTAGCAGACATCTGAGCGAACGTCGATGCCAGCAATGTCGGTATGCAGAGCACAGAGAGTGCGATGAACAGAGCGACACCTACTTCGTCGATAGCGAATTTCCAACCTGCCAACAGGAGGGTTGCGTACGGAACCACAACGGCGGCTAGCAGAAGGCGTAGACTTGGCGTCCCATTCAGAATTGCGGCTCGAGTCCAAAACTTCCTTTGCGAATCACGGGTCCTTACACTGCGAGAGAGTGCGGATTCGCCCCCCTGACCGAAGGTGCTGTCCTCGCCGTAGGGGTTGGGTAGCACGGAATCGCTCTTTTCCACGAACGGAGGGGGTGGCTTCTTCTGCTTCA
>Ga0209752_1001518_pt1 | contig 11160 bp, 13 predicted proteins | sample METZYME_3_250m_FD_187548 | JGI IMG/M metagenome (GOLD analysis project Ga0209752, IMG submission 187548) | Marine microbial communities from oxygen minimum zone in mesopelagic equatorial Pacific - METZYME_3_250m (SPAdes) (version 2) | ecosystem: Environmental > Aquatic > Marine > Oceanic...
GCATTGTATTTACAAGCGCCAATCCATTCTCGTTTTACCATGTGATCACCAACCTGGATCGCCAGATACCCCAGGAAGTATACGGTGTTCTTCGTTTCCCGGAAGGGGTGGAGCCGAAGAACCTGCCCCTGGTGGTGGGAGTAGCTGGCAGCATGGCCTGGGCATCGCACCATTATGAGTACATGGAAATGTACCGCAAACAGGGGCTTGCCACCTTTGAGCTTAAAAGTTTCGCCAGCCGTGAAGTGACCTCCACTGTGGGCACCCAGGTAGAAGTGACTACGGCCACAATGATCCTAGATGCCTACCGGGCCTTGAAAGTCTTGGCCCTGGATGAGCGCCTTGATATAAATAAAGCAGCCATTACCGGCTGGAGCCTGGGTGGCGGTGTGGCCCTTTACAGCGCCTGGCAGCCGCTTAAGGATGCCATCAGCTCCAATCTGGGTTTTGCTGCCCATTTGTCTATCTATCCGCCCTGCATCATCGATATGGATCTTGTGGATTTTACCGATGCCGCCATCCACATCCTGGCGGGCGAGCTGGATGACTGGGTCCCCGCAGACGCCTGTGTGGACCTGATTAGTGAAATGCAGGCCTCCGGCGCAGATGCGGGTATTACGGTCTATCCCGGTGCCTATCACTCCTTTGACCGCACTACAGTTCCCAGAAGAGTAGAAGATGGTTATGTGCTCACCGACTGTATGTTCCGGATGCGCAAAGACGGTGCAATACTGATGAATTTTCTCGATATTCCCATGACCACGCCCCTGCGGCAGAAGATAGGCCTGGCTAGCTGTACCGGCCGCGGCCCAACCTATGGCGGCAATCCTGCAGCCCGGAAAGCTGCTTTTGAGTTTGCCGGTGGTTTTATGGCAAAGCACCTGCTTAAATAAAATCTGGTCTCAGGCAGGAATTATTTTTATTTCAGGCCTTTTTTAAATCTTTTAATTTTTCAGATGGATAATTCCGCATTTATTTTAGCGATCCCGTTAATCATCATTTCCCTGCTGAGCATTGTAAAACTGATTCAGAAAAAGGCAGGAAATGGGAAACCCTGGATAAGAATAGAAGAGGTAGAAGAACATGAGTAATCATTTAAGCCTGCGGTCGGGCAACCCGGCCCTGAAGTCCGATACATTCCGGAAACATTTATCCGGCGTTACAGCCGGGACTATGACAATTGAAGGCACGGTGCATAAGACCGGTTTTGCTCTGCTGCTGCTCATGGTCAGCGCTTCTGTTACCTGGGCCAACCCCGGTATGATCGCCCTGGTGATCCCGGCGCTGATCGCTGGAGTTATCCTGGCCCTGATCACCATATTCAAACCCACGGCTGGCTACATTACGGTGCCGCTCTATGCCTTGGCGGAAGGCCTGGCGCTGGGTGCTATATCCTGGGTATTTGAAGCCAAGTATCCAGGGATTGTCGTCCAGGCGGTATTTCTCACTTTTGGAACCCTGGCATCCCTGCTGCTGGCCTATATGTCTGGCCTTATTAAGGCCACGGAGAACTTTAAGCTGGGGGTAGTGGCGGCAACCGGCGGGATCGCTATTTTATACCTGATCAGCTGGGTCATGAGCTTTTTCGGCAGCGGTCTGTCTGTGATCCACAGCAGTTCCACCTATGGTATCCTGTTCAGCGGGTTTGTGGTGGTCATTGCAGCGCTGAACCTGGTCCTGGATTTTGATTTTATTGAGGAAGGCGCTGAAATGGGCGCACCCAAGTACATGGAATGGTATGGTGCATTCGGCCTGCTGGTGACGCTGATCTGGCTGTATCTGGAGATCCTGCGGCTGCTGGCCAAACTGCAGGATAGGAGGTAAGATGATCTATCTGCGCAGGTTGTCATAAGCGATCCAGAAAACGGCGATTAAAAAACAGGCGATGGAAATTGGTATATTATTTTCTACCTCATAAAAGTAAAACCCCACAATGATGCAGATGGGAACTGAGAAGTTGCGGGTGAGAAAATTCATGACACGGTTCAGGGACTACCATGCTCCCGGTGGGCAGGAACCTGGATTTTGTTTGATCTTAATTTGATAACCATTTGCAAAACTGACTGCCGGATGATAATATCACCGGAGTCATAAACCCTTCAGGAATAATATGCAGGAACGACAATTCACCGCCCTTCTGAAAATACTGGATGGCGAACAGCAGATCATCCAGCGCACGGACCAGAAAGCATTTACCATGCTTTCTTTATTGGGCGTTTTTATGGTCTTTTTCATTGTCCATTTTACCAAAATGCAGATGGATACCCTGATCTTTCTTCTCATTGTGGTGTATTTTCCGGCAGCCATGGGAGCACTTTATTTTTTGGTGCGGGTGATTGTCCCCAGGGTTCGGAATGTTGCCCAGGATGCAGCAAGTTCAGATCAGGAACGATTGATAAACCCTACCTTTTTTGCCGGCATCAGCCGGTTTAATTCCCCGGATGAATATGGGGAATACCTGAAAAAGATCTCGGAAGATGAAGACCAGCTCTATAAAATGTTTGCCGGACAGGTTTTTGGCCTGGGACGGATCAACGCCAGGAAAAATGAAAATGTCCGTAAGGCCATGTTCTTTCTGGCCGCAGCCCTGACATCAGAATTGTTAATTATCATGACCCTGGCCTACCGCCGGGCCTATTCTTATTTGAGCGAGAATACATTTTATTATGCCATCGGCGTTCTGGTACTGGCCGTTTTTCTTATCACTGCGATCCGCAGTAAGATGTTTTCACGCTGAATTTCGCCATGAGAGTCTTTTCAACTCTGATTTTGGCAGTTTTCATTTTTGGATGTATAAGACCCGGGACCCCGGGTCCGCAGGGTGAGCCTGGTTCCATGGGTCCACCAGGTCCCAAGGGCGAAAAAGGTGAACAGGGGTCGGCAGGCCAACCCGGGAAAAGTGTTTCCGCAGAAATGCTGAAAAATATCGATGCGGCGTTGGCTGCAGAGAGTGCTAAGAGCAATGAATCTGTTGTGGGTTCTGTGGCTTACACCTTTGGGATAGCACCCCGGATCACCGGATTTGTGTTCCTTACCAATCATGGCAATCTGTATAAACAGGAAAACAAAAACCCCCAGGAGCTTGGCAGTGCTCTGGAAAAAATGGGCAGGGTAGCCAGCTACACAAATTTCACCGTATTTACCAGGACCACATACGGAGATGATATTAAGCAGTTCTTTTCCGCTGCTACTGCCGATGGGAAGATCTATACCTCAGAAAACCTCACCGACTGGGAACTGAAAAGCACCATTAGCCTCCAGTAGCACCGCCATGGAGCTTTTTCAATATTCAGATACTGTTGTCTAGCCTCGAGGTTCATTTTACCGCTATCTTTGATTGCAAATTGTGATGAAAAAATGGGATAATTACCGCTCCGACCTGGCAAACGAATCCTTTGACGCCATCATAATCGGGTCCGGTATTGGCGGCCTGTCTACTGGCGCTCTTCTGGCCTTGAACGGACAGCGGGTTCTTGTCTTGGAGAAACATTTCAAAATCGGCGGCTGGACCCACACCTTCAGACGGGATAATTACGAATGGGATGTGGGAATTCACTATATTGGTGAAGTGCACAAACCCTGGTCCGCAGTCCGGCGGCTTTTTGATCTTGTATCCGATGGCCAGCTGAAATGGTCACCTATGGACGCCAATTACGACCGCATCATTTTCCCCGACCAATCCTATAATTTTACCGCACCGCGGGAACAGTTTGTGGAAGATATGATATCTTATTTCCCCAAAGAAGAGCAGGCCATTAGAACTTATATGACCTTGCTGGACCAATCCGTGAGAAGTGCGAAACCCTATTTTGCCAATAAGGCCATGCCGGACCTGCTGGGCAGAATCACCTATCCTTTTATGACCCGCAAGTTTTTTCAACTGGCCGATCGAACGACTTATGAGGTTCTCAGCGAACTAACGGACAATCAGGAAATGATCGGAGTGCTTACGGGACAATGGGGCGACCATGGCCTGCCGCCAAAGCAAAGCAGTTTTGCCATGCACGCTTTTGTGGTTCGCCATTACCTGGATGGGGGCAATTATCCTACAGGCACATCAAGGAGTATTGCAGAAACAATTTCCGCCCTGATTGAAAAGCATGGGGGCCAACTGGCGGTGAATGCTGCGGTGGAAGAAATCATTATCCACAATGGTGCTGCCGTTGGTGTGCGCCTGGACAACGGGGATGAACTTAATGCGGCCACCATCATCAGCAGTACAGGTGTCATGAATACCTATGAAAAATTGATCGGCAAAGATCAATCGCCTTTCGATATACCGAAATCTTTACAATCTGTCCAAAAAACCGAGAGCTATGTATGTCTGCATATCGGCCTGAACAGGTCCGCCAGGGACCTGGGGCTGACAAATACAAATTTATGGATCTATCCCGGGTATGACCATGATCAGAATGTCCAGAACTTTATTCAGGATCCTGAGGCGGATTTTCCCGTTGTTTATGTCTCCTTTCCTTCCGCAAAAGACGAAGTCTGGGACCAGGACCATGCCGGGTATGCCACTATGGAAGCCATTACCCTTAGTAGGTGGAACTGGTATGATGAGTGGCAAGATTTGCCCTGGAAAAAACGGGGAGAACATTATGAAAATGAAAAGGAAAAACTTTCCAAACGGATCATGGATGTGGTGCACCGCCATGTTCCAGGCATTAAGGATGCCGTTGCCTACACGGAACTTTCCACGCCTCTCACTGTTCGGGACTTGGCCAATTATCAGAAAGGTGAAATGTATGGTATTAATCATACACCGCAGCGTTTCCGACAACGCTGGCTCAAGCCCCGGACCGAGATAAAAAATCTATTTCTCACTGGACAGGATGTGACCACAGTGGGAGTGACCAGTGCTCTTTTTTCCGGCCTGCTCACCGCATCAGCGATCCTGAAGAAAGATCTAACCAATATGCTAAAATCGTAAAATTCCATAGCCTATGATCAATCCGTATATTTTTCGTGAATATGATATCAGGGGGAAAGTCGCAGATGATTTCCCTGACCACGTGGTAGTAAAACTGGGAAAAGCATTTGGTACATTTGTGCGTAGGGCCGGCCGGCAGGAGATCGGCCTCAGCGGGGATATTCGGCTGACGACGCCAGAACTAATGCAGTCATTTAAGGAAGGGGTGTTATCTACGGGCACGGATGTCATTAACCTGGGCATTGTGCCAACGCCTGTAAATTATTTTTCCATGTTCCACCTGGGCGTAGCCGGAGCAGTGCAGATCACCGGTTCCCATAATCCTCCTGAGTTCAACGGCTTTAAACTTTCCCTGGATAAAAAAGCTGTGTATGGCAAGGATATCCAGACCCTGTACCAGACCATTGAGAAAATGGACTTCGAAGAAGGGGAGGGTACGGAGACCCGCTACAGGATTCTGCCTGATTATAAAAAGATGTTCCTGGAGAAAATATTCCTGGATAAACCCATGAAGGTGGTCATGGATTGCGGTAATGCTGCCGGGGCCATCAATGGCCCTGAATTATTTAAGGAACTGGATCTGGAACTGAAAGAGCTGTTTTGTGAGACGGACGGCACATTTCCCAATCACCATCCAGACCCCACCGTAGAGGAAAACCTGCAGGATCTTATCCGGGAAATGAAAACAGGACAATACGATGTGGGCCTGGCCTTCGACGGAGATGCGGACCGCGTGGGCGTGGTGGACGAAACCGGCGCCATCCTGTGGGCTGATCAGCTTATGGCTATTTTTCTACCGGAAGTGATCCAGGATGGGGATGATGTCCTTTTCGATGTAAAATGTTCCCAGGCCCTGGAAGACATGATTCTTCGCTACGGCGGCAATCCAGTGATGTGGAAAACTGGCCATTCGTTGATCAAACAGAGAATGGGCGAGCTGAACTGCAAGCTTGGCGGTGAAATGAGCGGCCATATTTTCTTTGCCGATGATTACTATGGCTATGACGACGCGCTGTATGTAGCGGCCCGCCTGGTACAGCTGCTTTCCAGGTCTGATAAAACACTGTCGGAATTAAAAGCGGAAATTCCGATGTACCATTCAACCCCGGAGATGCGCATGGAAGCGGAGAATGACGAAGAAAAATTCCGGATCGCCGAGCAGGCAATAGCTTATTTTACAGCCAATTATGACTGCATTACCGTAGATGGAGTGCGGATCAAATTCGGAGACGGCTGGGGGCTGGTGCGCTCTTCCAATACCCAACCGGTGATCGTATGCCGTTTTGAGGCTGACAGCCCTGAGCGAATGGCAGAAATACAGGCACTGGTCCTGGGGAAACTCCAAGAATTCGGGTCTCTGAAACCGGGCGGTCATTAGTGTCTGACTTCCAGGAGCTTATTCAATTTATCCGCACCGAGGTAAACCGTGATCTAAAAAGATTCCCCCTTCCGGAATCACCTGCTTACCTGTACAATCCAATCCGCTATACCTTTGGGGGAACGGGGAAACGATTCCGGCCCATCCTGGTTCATCTGTCCGGCCGAGCCTTCCATGTGGATCCAGATTCCTTGATGAAGATAGCCCTGGCTACGGAACTCCTGCATAATTTTACATTGGTTCATGATGATATCATGGATAATGACGACCGGCGCCACGGACAGGAGGCTATTCACAAAAAGTGGGATGAGTCCACGGCCATTCTCACCGGTGACGGCTTGTTCGCCATTGCCCAGATCCTGTTAAATAATCTGCCTGACCGGGCCAACAGTATTTGCTGTTTTTTTAATGAGGCCACCTTGGAAGTCTGCGAAGGCCAGGCCTTGGATAAAGAGTTCGAGAATGATATTACCATATCCGTTGAACAATATCTGGGTATGATTGAAAAAAAAACCGGTTCCCTGCTGGGTGCCTGTGCTGCGCTGCCGGCCATTTTGATCGGCGCAGAGAAAGATACGATTGAGGCCATGGATCAATTCGGCCGGAACCTGGGACAGGGCTTTCAAATCCATGATGACCTGCTGGAGATCTATGGCAACACCGAGGACATGGGAAAAAGCCTGGGCAGCGATATTTCCACAGGGAAACAAACCTTGATGGTCATCATGGCCCGGGAAAACAATTCCAGTGAATGGTCAGAAATCCTGAACAGGGACGGGGTAAAAAATCGCTCCCTGGATGCGGTGCGCAATTATTTTACAAAAAGCGGTATCGAAAAGGATGCAAGGAAGATGGCCAAGGATTATTTTGACACAGCCCGGTCCAACCTGGAAAAGATTGAAAAAATAGATAGATCTGAATTGATCAGTTTCATTGAACTTGTTGAACAGAGGAGCACCTAATGCCCCATAACATTGATCCCGAAAATATGTTCAAGGCCATCTGGGAATTTCCAGAGAATATACAGGAGGCCCTGGAAATTGGCGCGGGCATCACCTTGCACAATCAATATGAAAATATTGACCATATTCTTATTGCCGGAATGGGCGGCTCCGCTATTGGTGGCGACGTTGTTTCTGTGCTGGAAAATGAAAGCCTGAAAGTTCCTTTCCAGGTCGTCCGTGGATATACCTGCCCCAGTTGGGTGAATGAAAATACATTAGTTATCTGTTCATCCTATTCAGGAAATACGGAAGAAACATTATCTGCCCTGGATCATGCCCTGGAAAAAGAGGCCCAGATCTGCGGCATCACCACCGGAGGTGAACTTGCTGAGCGCTTGCACAGTCTGCATAAAGATGTTGTAAAGATACCCGCCGGTCTGCAGCCAAGGGCTGCCCTGGCATTTTCATTTGTACCTATGATCAAATTATTGGAAAAAGCGGGTATTATTTCCTCCTCCCTGGACGATTGGATCCAGGAGGCTGTTCATACCCTTAAGGAGGCCCGCAAGACCTATTCTAAGGACAGGGATACTAATCCTGTCTATCATTTGGCAGAAAGGGTCAAAGAGCGCATTCCAGTGATCTACGCTGATTCTTCCACACTGGGTGTTGCAGCGGTACGTTTAAAAGGACAATTGGCTGAAAACAGTAAAATACTGGCCTGGTATAACGAACTCCCTGAACTCAACCACAATGAGATTGTCGGCTGGGAAAACAATGCGGATATATTTCAGAGGTTGTTTGTTTTATGGCTGATGGATCGGGATGACCATGAACGGGTACAGCACAGGCAGGAGATAACCAGGACTTTATTGCAGGAAGCCGGTGTGGACCAGATTGCAATTTCAGTACCAGGAAATTTGTTCCAGGAACGATTTCTCCATATGATTCATTACGGGGATTGGTTAAGTTACTGGTGTGCAATTCTGCATGGAACTGATCCAAGTCCCGTTGTAAAGATTGCACATTTAAAGCAGGAATTAGCGGATAGAAAATGATCCCGGTTAAAGTCAAGAAGATCTCTTATCACCCTCCCAGCCGCAGTTATGCGGTCATCCTGCAGGAAATCACTGGCGAAAGATGCCTGCCGGTGATCGTTGGCAGTTTTGAAGCTCAGTCCATTGCCCTGGCCATCGAAGTTGTTGACACACCCCGACCCCTGACCCATGACTTGATCTGCGATATGATTACAGGCATAAACGGTGAATTGAAAACAGTGAAAATAAACAATCTTTCCGATGGTGTATTCTATGCCAAAATGGAGCTGGAGACCCTGGAAATTGGCCAGAAAACTATTGATGCCCGGCCCAGTGACGCTATTGCCGTTGCCCTGCGGATGAATACGCCGATCCTGGTGGCACCGGATGTTATGACGGAAGCCAGCGTTTTGGAACAGACACTCACAGAAGATAAAGCCCCGAATAAAAAAATTAAATTATCAGTAGATGTCCTGAAAGAAAAATTAAAATCTGCCATTGAAAAGGAAGAGTATGAAATGGCAGCTAAATTGCGGGATAAGATCAGCGAAATGGAATCTTAAAGAACAACGTTCATCTCTTCCAATGCCATTTTAGCCGCAAGTTGTTCTGCGGTTTTTTTATTTGTACCAAGGCCGGAAGGAAATGTCTGTTTGCCTATTTTAACATGAACTTCAAACGTGCGCTGGTGATCGGGACCGGAAATATCCTTTAGTAAAAAATTCGGGTTGTCGATCTCCTCTGAATGGCAGTATTCGATCAGCCGCCCTTTATAATTAGTGGCTTTCCAGGCGTCATTGCGGTGGGTCCAGACCGTATCCAGGATTAATTCTCTGCAGGGTTTTAAGCCGCCATCGAGATATATGGCCCCGATCAATGCTTCATAAAGATTGGCCAGCTGTTTCTCAGCGATTTTTTCAATGCTCAGGTCTACGCCGGAATCGATCTGAAGATAATCCATGAGGTGCAGCAACGTTCCCATTTGTGCCAGGTAAGGTTTCTGTACCAGGGCAGCCCGTTTCTGGGTCATTAATCCTTCATCTCCCTCCGGAAATTCCCGCATCAATTCCCGGCTGACAATAATATCCAGAACCGCATCGCCTAAGAATTCCAGGCGCTCGTAATTCCTGCGCGGTTTGGTGTTTAAAGATTTATGAGTGAAGGCCTGCGTCAGGTATTGTTTGTTACGAAAGGTATATTTTATTCTATTTTCCAGAGAGGAAACGGGATCGTTGCCTCTGAGGAAAGATATGAATGTGTTAAATATCCTCAATTATACCCGCGGAAACAAAGCACAGCATTATGACCGCCAAAGCCAAACGTGTTTGACAAGGCAGCATTGACCGTATGTTCCTGTGCAGTATTGGGTACGTAGTCCAGGGTGCACTCCGGGTCCGGTGTCTCATAATTGATGGTAGGCGGCAGCAGTTGATGCACGATGGTCTTGACCGTGATCACCGCCTCAATTCCGCCGGCAGCGCCAAGGAGATGTCCGGTCATGGATTTTGTTGAACTGACCTTCAGGCTGTCGGCATGAGATCCAAAAAGGTTGCGGATGGCTGCAGTTTCATTGCGGTCATTGAAGGGAGTGGAAGTTCCATGGGCATTGATGTAATCAATATCCGTGGTTTTTAAACCGGCATCCTGGATAGCCCTCTTCATGGCTTCCCGGGCGCCCGCCCCTTCAGGAGCCGGCTGGGTGATATGAAAGGCGTCATCTGTGGAACCATAACCGGCCAGTTCCGCAAGAATCACAGCGCCTCGGTCGAGGGCGTGTTCTTCCGTTTCAATTACCAGTATCCCTGACCCTTCGCCCAGAACGAATCCATCGCGATCTGTGTCAAAAGGTCTGCTGGCTTTTTCCGGCTCCGTGCAGGATTGCGACAATGCTTTCATATTTGCAAAACCGGCAATACACAGGCCAGTGACGCTAGCCTCAGTGCCGCCAGCGATCATTACGTCAGCATCACCGGCTAAGATCAGGCGCATGGCCATCCCAATAGCGTCAGTAGCAGAAGCACAGGCTGAGGTCACTGTCTGGTTGGGGCCTCGAAAACCCCAGCGCATGGACAAGTGTCCGCCGGCAATATTGGCAATCATTTTGGGTACAAACAGTGGTGAAACTCTTCTAGGACCTCTTGTTTCGATTGCAGTGTGCTGATCTTCCAGTGTCTGGATACCGCCAACACCGGTGCCGATGGTCACACCTACACGGTCAAGATCCAGTTTATCAGGATCGATCCCAGCCATGGTAACAGCCTCATCCGCAGCAGTAATGGCGTAGATGGAGAAGGGATCCAGTTTACGGACCTCCCGGGAATCCAGTACTGATTCTGGATCGAAGTCAGACAATTCACCGGCTATGGTGACCCGGTGGCCTTCTGTATCAAAATAGCTAACCGGTCCAATGCCGCTCTTTCCTGCAATGGAATTAGCCCAGAACTGATCTACAGAATTGCCGTTGGGTGCAAGTGCACCCAGACCAGTGACAACAATTTTACTACGGGCCATCTAGTGGGCTTTACTATCCCTGAATTTTATCAATGTAGCCGACCGCACTACCCACTGTGGTAATATTTTCAGCATCTTCATCTGGAATTTCGATCCCGAATTCTTCTTCGAATTCCATGATCAGTTCTACTGTATCCAGTGAATCAGCTCCAAGGTCATTCACGAAGTGAGCCTCCGAGGTAATAGCCGATTCTTCAACACCGAGTTTATCGATGATGACTTCTTTTACTTTATCAAACGTTGACATTCTGTCTCCTTAGGTTAGTTGATAATTCGGCCGCCATCCACCGTGATGGTCTGGCCAGTAATATAATTTGCTTCATCCGATGCCAAAAATAATGCGGCACAGGCAATATC
>Ga0209752_1001533_pt1 | contig 11110 bp, 9 predicted proteins | sample METZYME_3_250m_FD_187548 | JGI IMG/M metagenome (GOLD analysis project Ga0209752, IMG submission 187548) | Marine microbial communities from oxygen minimum zone in mesopelagic equatorial Pacific - METZYME_3_250m (SPAdes) (version 2) | ecosystem: Environmental > Aquatic > Marine > Oceanic | place...
AATGCCAGATACCGATAGCATAATTTCAACTGAGATAGGGGATAAGGAAGAGTCAATTGACCGAATGCTCAGACCAAAGGATCTGACTGAATATGTAGGTCAAGAGCCGGTGAAAGAACAGATGGACATTTTCATCAGCGCTGCAAAAAACCGAGAAGAATCACTTGATCACGTTTTAATATTTGGCCCACCTGGATTGGGAAAAACGACTCTGGCACATGTGATAGCCAATGAGTTGGATGTCAATTTAAAACACACCTCAGGACCAGCACTGGAGAGACCTGGAGATCTCGCTGCCATATTGACTAATTTGGAAGAACGGGATGTTCTCTTTGTTGATGAAATCCATCGATTAAGTCCCGTAGTAGAGGAAGTTCTCTATCCTGCATTGGAAGACTATCAGCTTGATATAGTCATAGGTGAAGGTCCTTCAGCAAGATCAATAAGATTGGACCTTACTCCATTTACATTGATTGGAGCAACGACACGTGCGGGGTCACTGACATCACCACTTAGAGACCGCTTTGGAATTTCTCAGCGTCTGGAATTTTATAATTTTGATGAGTTAAGCACCATTGTAAAACGTTCTGCCGGGATTCTTAATATCGATATTGATGACACGGGAGCACAACAAATTGCTACCAGAGCCAGAGGAACCCCAAGGATAGCCAACCGATTATTACGTCGTACAAGAGATTTTGCAGAGGTTAGGGCAGAGGGAAGAATTGATCAGCAGGTAGCTACCGATGCAATGGAGTTGATGAAAGTAGATGAAAATGGATTTGACCTTTTGGATAGAAAATTTTTATTAGCAATTATTGAAACATTCGGTGGTGGACCTGTGGGCATAAACGCCATTGCTGCAGCAATTGGTGAGGAACGAGGAACATTGGAAGATATTATCGAGCCTTTTTTAATTCAAAGAGGTTTTTTACTTAGAACACCTAGAGGGCGAACAGCTTCATTTCAAGCTTATGAGCACTTTGGTATAGAGGCTCCTCCCGAGGTTAAAGAAACTTTGTCTCTGTTCGAAAAAAAGTAACGAAGGATCATCTCGTTGAGCATGGAAACTTGTTTAAAGGATATTGTCGATCTTAAACAGTTTGCATTAGCTAAGACTGAGTTTCGATCTGATTGCAGAGATACACTGGAGAACAGCGGTTGCCTAATACTCAAAAATTTTTTAAGACCCCAGGCTGTAAAGTTGATCCGTAAAGAGGCTCTACTTTATCAATATCTTGCGTATTATTGCATCCAGGAACACAACGTTTACCTAACGACCCAAGATACTCATTACGCAGATAATCATCCACGAAATCGGAATCTAAAATCCTCTAAAGGTTGTATTACTGATGACCAGGTGCCAACCGAATCATTGCTCAGGACTCTATATGATTCTTTAGAATTTCGAAATTTTTTATGCGCTGTTCTTGGCGAAGATGCTCTCTACGAGTATACGGACCCCCTATCTTCGATCAATATTCATTATGCCAGTGCAGAACAAGAATTGGCATGGCATTTTGATAATTCATCCTTTGCGATAACCCTGTTACTTCAGCAAGCAGACAAGGGTGGTGATTTTCAGTACCTACGTAATATGCGTTACACCTCAAAAGGTGACCTCGACTTTGAAAACACTCGACAAGTACTCGATGGCGAGCGTGAACCACAAAACCTGAGAATGGAACCAGGTACCTTGGTGTTATTTCGTGGTCAGGAATCCATTCACCGTGTAACCCCGGTAAAAGGCGAGAAGACTCGTATATTGGCTGTGCTGGCCTACAATTCTAAGCCTGGTATCGAGTTGTCAGAGGAGGCACGCATGACATTTTTTGGTAGATTAGGAAGCGAACAACAACCAACCTTATCTGGCGCTCCCTAGGGGAGTTGAACCCCTGTTTCCGCCTTGAGAGGGCAGCGTCCTAACCACTAGACGAAGGGAGCGTTGAGGTATTATAAAAGTATAATCAATTATTTGTATAACCCATCGATACAAACTCCAAACTGAGAATTGTGCATAGTCTTTTTGAATGATGGCAGTTTTTGGTAAAAAAATAGACGATTCAAATATAAATGAAACTAGAGCTTTAAATATTTTGCTAATATAAAGATTATGGCAAAGGTGGTACCACTGAAACTTGAATCAAGATTTGTTGCAATCGAAGGTCCAGTGGGCGTTGGTAAAACGAGCCTAGCTCAACGACTAGCAGATCATGTTGGTGGAAAATTAATATTAGAAGAGCCAGAAAACAATCCTTTTTTAGAGAATTTTTATCTAGACCCTAAATCAAATGCCCTACCCACAGAATTATCTTTCTTGTTTCAAAGAGCGAAGCAACTGGAGAGCATTAATCAAGAAGACCTTTTCTCAGACATAAGCATAGCCGATTTTCTGTTTGAGAAAGATTCTATTTTTTCAGAATTGAATCTAAACACTGAGGAGTTGAATCTTTACAAACAGGTCAAAAAATCATTACAAATAGATCCTCCTAATCCAGATTTGGTTATTTATTTACAAGCACCCGTTGATGTATTGATTGCACGAATTAAGAACAGACCAGGCTCAGTTGACAGCTTGATAGATTCAAATTATTTAGAAAAACTGACCGATTCGTATGCAAAGTTTTTCTATTATTACGACGATGCACCTTTACTGGTAGTGAATGCAGAAAGTATCGACCCAATTCACAATGATGAACATTTTAAAATGTTGTACGAAGAAGTTGTCAGTGTGAAATACGGCAAGCATTTTTTCAATTCTGTCGCCACCGTACTGCCATAGGCATTCAAAACAACTAGCTTTTCAATTTCTCTCTTCTTTATGTTGTTCCAATGCCCACAGAACATGTTCTTTGACCATAGTCGATTTCTCATTTACTCTTGATTTTAACGCGCTTAGGATACCTTCAGTAGATTCAGCATTGCCTAGGGCCACAGCAATATTTCTCAGCCAGCCTGAGTAACCAGGTCTTTGTAGGGAAGTCTCTTGTGTATTTTTTTTCCATTCATTTTCAGACCAAAGAAATAACTTCTCCAAAGGCTGATCCATGAGGGTAGATCTAGGTAAAAAATCTCTCTCTTTGACTCTCTTGGCAAATTTATTCCAAGGACAAATTGTTTGGCAATCATCACAACCAAAAATTCTATTGCCTATGGCTTTTCTCATTTCAACAGGAATGGATTTTCTATTTTCAATGGTTAAGTAAGATATGCATTTTCTTGCATCAAGTTGATAAGGACCAACAATAGCCTGAGTTGGACAAATATCAATGCAAGCTGAGCAAGTGCCACAATGATTGTTTGCAGGCCGATCAAGAGGTAGGGGTATATCAGTAAATATCTCAGCAAGAAAGAACCAGGATCCATTGGATTTATCAATTAAGTTTGTGTTTTTACCAATCCACCCTAAGCCAGCATTCCTTGCCAATGCTCTCTCTAAAACAGGAGCAGTGTCTACGAAATAATTCTGCCCTTGTAATTTTGAGAAATCCCTAATTTTGCCGATTAATATTTTCAGTTTATTTTTAATAGTTTTATGATAATCAAGCCCTAATGCATAACTTGAGATGTATCCAATTCCAGTGTTTTCCAATAAATTTTGAGCCCTTTTTGCATCTCTTGAGAAATAGTGCATTTTCAATGAAATTACCCTAACGGTTCCTGGGAGTAGTACATCTGGGCGGGACCTTTTTAATCCATGTTTTTCCATGTAATTCATGGAGCCATGAAATTTGTTTTCAAGCCACTTGTTTAAATATTTCTCATCCTCATTGATATCAATTCCTGCAACTCCAATGCCATCAAAGCCAAGTTCTTCTGACCACCTTTGAATAAGTTTTTTAAGCTCACCTGGATCTTGCATTCTTTTCTTTCCCTATGAGAGTTTTAGAGTTAAGCAAAGTATAATAATTAGTATGACTATTTCAGGCAATTTTGTATATCCAGCAGCAGAAGTCTCTGAGATAGACACATTGGCAATGCAACTATCAAGTATCCCTGGACTGGTTTTAATGAGACAAGCGGCTGACTTCGCTTATGACAAAGCTATTGAGTTTTATCCTGATACCGCTTCTATTATTGTTATTTGTGGCCTTGGCAATAATGCTGGTGATGGGTATTTGTTTGCAGTTAGGGCTTTAAATGAAGGAAAGAAAGTTCATGTCGTTTCATTATCCTCAAAGGACAAGCTCAAAGGAGATGCCCTGAAAGCATATAAAGAATATACAGAAATGAATGGTGAGGTAATTCCTTGGGATCAAAGTCTTAATTTTTCTGCTGATTTAATTGTTGATGCAATATTTGGCATAGGCTTGAACCGATCAGTGGAAGGTATTTTTCTTGAATGCATCCAAATAATCAACCATTCTTCTATTCCCATACTTTCTCTCGATATCCCTTCAGGTCTCAATGCAGACACTGGTGAGAAAATGGGGGATTCTATCTCCGCAGAAGTTACAACAACCTTTGTTGGCTATAAACAAGGATTGTTTTTAAATGCAGGTCCAGAGTGCTCTGGCGAAGTATTTTTTTCTAATTTAAATATACCTGAGGAATGTTATAAATCTGCTGTACCTGCCTTGACTTTTGTTACTGAGGAATTATCCAAAAAAGTTTTGACGAAAAGACCCCTTGCATCTCATAAAGGTAATTTTGGTCATATTCTTGTGGTTGGTGGTAATCATGGAATGGGTGGTGCAGTCAGAATTGCTGCTGAGGCAGCACTTAGATCTGGCGCAGGTTTAGTAAGTGTGGCTACGAGGAAAAGCAATGTACCCATTGTCGCAAAACTCAGACCTGAAGTGATGTGCCACTCATTGGATAATAATGTAGATAAAATTGATGACTTGATAGCTAAAGCCACTGTAATTGCTGTAGGCCCTGGTTTGGGTTTGGACGATTGGGCAAAACATTTATTTGGGCGTGTTCTTGAGTCGGATTTGCCTCTTGTCGTAGATGCTGACGCGCTAAATATCTTATCCCGTAGCCCAAGAAATAGAGAGAATTGGATTTTAACACCTCATCCTGGGGAAGCAGGGCGATTATTAGGTGTAATTAATCCAGTAATTCAATCTCAACGATTGGATTCACTGGATAAGTTAGTCAAGAAATTTGGTGGAACGGTTGTTTTAAAAGGAAGCAATACCTTGGTGGGGGGATCAAATCAGATACCCTACCTTGTTCGTTCAGGTAATCCTGGTATGGCGTCAGCTGGAATGGGCGATCTATTGACTGGAGTTATCGCTGGTTTACTGGGACAATTTGAAAATATTGATTACCAATTGCTCGCTGCGATTGCAGCAAATGTCCATGCTACTGCAGGCGATCTTGCCGTAGAAGATGGCGAAAGAGGGCTTATTGCTACGGATTTGTTCAAACATTTAAAACAACAACTAAATCCATGAAACCGTTATTGAGTGAATCCGAAACAAAAAATTTTGGCTCCAAGTTGGCAGAGTGTTTTTGCAATTCACCGGCACAATCCTCAGTTATTTATCTCAAGGGAGATTTAGGCTCTGGTAAGACTACTTTTGCCAAGGGATTTCTTAATGGAATGGGTTTTCTAGGGAATGTAACAAGTCCCACCTACACACTCATCGAAATATATAACACAAAGATTTACGATGTTTACCACATCGATCTATATCGTATTGATACCAGAAAAGAGATTATTGAGTTGGAGCTACATGAACAACCAGCCTCATCCAATCCATTTATCTTTCTAATTGAATGGCCTGAAAGAGGCACACCAGATATATTGCCTCCAGATTTGGAAATATTATTTACTCTTGGGGATTTAACGAATCAAAGAATCCCAGATGTGATTTGTAACTCTAAAAAACTAAGAAATATTCTCAATTGTTGGCTAAAGTAATAGCGTTAGCTTAGAAAAATAAAACTTGGTAAGGCTATAAATAAATACAGAAAAACCTATTCATTGTTTTTATTTCTGACTCTAGTAGTTTGTACTTTCAGTGAAACGAACGCTGAGTCGGCTTTAAAAAACATAAGAATTAGTGCCCACGATGGTGATACTCGATTGGTTCTTGATTTATCCAAGCAGACTAAATATAAAATTTTTACCCTAAATCGACCCAACAGAGTTGTAATTGATTTATACAAGGCTAGTAAAATAAGCAAACTGGAATCAACGCTTAATGGAAAGGGCTTAATCAACAAAGTTAGGATTGCAAAAAACAGCCCAACTAAATTAAGAGTTGTGGTTGAAACCAAAGACGTGGTTCTTTATAAAGCTATGACAATACCATCCAGTAGTGCAGAGGATTTCAGGTTGGTTGTTGATGTTAAGAGCATGTATGAAGGCAGTAAAAAAATTGCCACAAACAGTATTAATCAGTCAAAAATGATCATCGCCATTGATCCTGGGCATGGAGGAAAAGATCCAGGTACTGCTGGTAAAAATATTGTAGAAAAACACCTTGTCTTGAAGATTGCAAAGCGTTTAGTAAATACGATCAATGCTGAAAAAAGTATGAGTGCTTTTTTGACTAGAGATGGCGATTATTTTCCATGTCCTCAAAATAGGAAATCTTGCGATCAGAAAACATCTTTAAATGAGCGTCTTGATATAGCAAAAAAAGGAGGAGCTGTTTTATTTATATCCATCCATGCTGATTCTTTTAGAGATTCTAGAGTTCGTGGGGCAACTGTTTATGCTTTATCTGATGCTGCTAAAGTTCCAAATAATGGTGAGTGGTTGGCAATGTACCATGTAAAACGCTACTCCAGAGCTGCTGTTCAATTAAGTCGGGGAACTAATGAGGTTACAGCATTTGATCAAAGTTTAGTGGTTGCAGACGCCGTAATAAAAGAACTTAAGAAAGTTAGTAGGATGAGGAAACTAAGCGTAAGGCAAGCAGCTTTTGTGGTTCTAAAATCCAATGAAATGGCCTCGATACTGATTGAAACAAGCTATCTTTCAAATCCTGGAGATGAAAAATTTTTAATCAATCCAATTAATCAACAGAAAATAGCAGAAGCGATTCTTAAAGGAATCAAGAATTATACTGCTGAGAGTAGAAAAGGGGTCGTCAGAATCAACTAGAATGGAAAGCAGTTTATGGACATAGACATCATACTAGAGCCTGATTTAACACCCACAGAAATAAAGGAACTGGGGATTGTTGCAGAAAATTATGGAATCCGTGCTCTTTGGACCTCAAATTATTTTTCTCACTGGGACGGCTTCTTAAGTTTGGTGCCATTAGCTCAATCAACCAAACAGCTAAAATTTGGACCTTTGGCAGTGAGTCCATTGGAAATGCATCCATTAAAGATTGCCAACGCATTGTTGACCCTTAATGAGATTAGTGATGGTCGTGCACAAATAGCTTTAGGCGCAGGTGAGGGGAATATTACTGCGATGGGTTTGAAGGTGCCTAAGAAAATAGTTTTAGCGGTTCGAGAGTCAATTGAAATTGTTCTTGCAGCTTGTAAAAATCAGCTGAATGATCCCTACCAAGGCGAAATATTTAGTGTCAATTTTCCTTGCGATTACACCTGGGCGAAGTCAAATAGACCCATTGTTTACGGTACTGCATACAAACATATGATGATGAGAATGGAGGGACGGGTTGCGGATGGTGTGTATATTGGTGCAACTCCTCCTGAAATTATAGATTCTGCAATTGAGAATATAAGAATAGGTATTGGTAGAAGGATCAAACCAGATCAAAATGTTCACATTAATAGTTTTTGGGCCTGGCATATTAAGCATGATCAAGAAGAAGCATACCGCGAATCTAGACGCGAATTGGCCTGGAGAGCAAGAAAACTAGAATCCGAACTTTTGAGCCTCTACTTAGATTCTGACGAATGCAAGCTCATAGAAGATAATTTTCAATCTTTCGTAGATGCTTGGTTTGATCGTTCTGGAAATATAAAAAACATCCCAGTAAAACTAGCTAATAGATTGTGTGAAGTCTTGACTTCGACCGGTGGCTTGGAAGATATAGATAAGGAGATAGAAAGATTTAAAAGATTTGAAGAAGCTGGTCAGACCCAACTCTCACTCCGCTTGCATGACGATCCAATGGATGCACTTACGATTATAGGGGAACACATCTTGCCTGCATTTACCCAATAAATAGGGTAAATAAGATATTTGATGGAAAATAAAATTATTACTCTCAAGGGCCCAACCGCATCTGGCAAGACCAATCACGCATCCAAATTGATTAAAAGTTATCCACTGGAAATTATCAGTGTTGATTCTGTTATGGTTTACAAAGGCTTAGATATAGGTTCGGCAAAACCCACTTCTGAGGAATTAAAATTGTGCCCCCATCATTTGATAGATGTCTGCGAACCCACAGAGAATTATTCTGCAGGAGAATTCTATCAAGATGCACAGCAGCTGATTCAATCAATCATAAGAAGAGGCAAGATTCCTTTTTTAGTAGGTGGCACCATGATGTACTTCAGAGTTCTAGAACGAGGAATTTCGCAATTACCAAGCGCAAATCCCACAGTTAGAAATCAGATAGAATCTGAGGCAGCGGACAATGGATGGAAAAAACTTCATCAGAAACTTCATAGAATTGATCCCATTGCTGCAAATAAAATTGACCCTTCAGATAAACAGAGAATACAACGAGCAATAGAAGTTTATAGAATTACTGGCATGCCAATTTCCAGTTTTCATGATGAACATAACAAAAAAATGGATTATCAACGTCTTGATTTGTCTTTGGTTCCCAGTAAAAGGGATATTCTCTATGATCGTATTGAGAATCGTTTTGACTCAATGCTGGATCAGGGTTTAGTTTCCGAAGTAGGGCATCTCTTATCTCAGGATTCTCTGACTTCATCCCATAATTCACTGAGGTCTGTAGGTTACAAACAAATTTGTGAGTTTATTGAAAACAAGTGTACTCATGATGAAGCCAGAGCCAATGCTATTGTAGCAACAAGAAGGCTCGCGAAAAGACAACTTACATGGCTTAGATCTGATGCAGGTAGCTTGGTTTTTGATCCTTTGCACCGAGGATCTGAGGTTGATATTGCGAATAAAGTATCTGAATTTTTAAACTAATCGATCTATATAAAATGATTGCATCCAATGACAAAATAACCAGAGCCCATCTGGTGATCATAAATTCAGCCAAGGGCTCGATTGAATCAGATGTTGAAGAATTTATTTCACTCATACTTTCAGCAGGAGCAGCCATCAATGGCATCACATATGTTGACAGTCAGCGGTTTTATCGTCGTAGTTTGATTGGTTCAGGCAAGATTCAAGAAATTAAGGAACAGGTTGTTACCAAATGCAGTGATTTGGTTGTTTTTAATCATCCCTTGACTCCCTCTCAAGAAAGAAATTTAGAACAAGCCATCAGTTGCAGAGTGATTGATAGAACCAGATTGATCCTGGATATATTTGCACAAAGAGCTGTTACAAAGACAGGTAAATTACAGGTTGAATTAGCTCAGTTGAATCATCTCTCAACAAGACTTGTCAGAGGTTGGATGCACTTAGAAAGGCAAAAAGGTGGAATTGGTTTACGTGGTCCTGGGGAGACACAACTCGAAACCGATCGACGTTTGATTCAACAAAGGATTAAATCAATCAAAAAAAGACTAACTAGTATTGAAACTCAGAGACAGACTACAAGGAAATCGAGAAATAAAATCATGAAAAGTGTGGCCTTGGTGGGCTATACAAATGTTGGTAAATCGACTCTTTTTAACAAGTTGACGGGCGCAAATATATTGGTTCAGGATAAATTGTTTGCCACCCTTGATCCTTCGTTTAAATTAATAAAACTGCCTAAGAAAAGAAAAGCCATTCTAAGTGACACAGTAGGCTTTATTAAAGACCTACCTTATGAATTGATAGATGCTTTTTTGTCAACTCTTGAGGAGGTTGTTAATGCAGATCTACTAATCCATGTTTTAGATGCCACTAACAGACATGTACATCAACACAGAAAGTCTGTGCACGATATTTTGAGTACAATTGGCGCCGACCAAATACCAACAATTTATGTTTATAACAAAACTGATTTACTGAAACAAAATCTAGGAATTATTGATAACACTACACATCTTGAAATTTCAGCCAAAGCAGGTACCGGCATCGATAATCTACTGGCTATTATTTCCAAATACATTAAACCAAAACCGTTTAGGGCAGTTTTACGAATAAGATTAGAGCAATCGAGAGAGAGGTCTCTAATATTTTCTCATTCCAATGTGATTGAGGAGTGTTTTACCGACGAAAATAATTTAGAATTAGAGGTTGAAATTGATGAGCCAAACTTAAATAAATTGAAAAAAAATACAAACATTAAGGTGGTAAAAGGTAAACTAGCCGAACAATCCACATCAGCATCCAAAAATAGGAGTTACAAATAATTATGGCATGGGACGATCAAGGCAACGGAAAATCCCCTTGGGATCCAAATAAAGGTCAACCACCTGATCTTGATCAAATTGTCGAAGAATGGCAAAAACGATTTAACAAACTATTTGGTATGAAAACATCTGGCTCAGGAAAGCAAAGAAAAAAACCACCTATTCTTCTAATAGGGTTGATGATCTTATTTATATGGGTGCTTTCAGGATTGTATCAAATTGATGATTCCGAACGTGGGGTTGTGCTTCGATTTGGGAACAATCTACAGACCACAATGCCTGGTTTGCGATGGCACATTCCCTGGCCCATTGAATCGGTTGAAGTGGTTAATGTAAATGTAGTCAATCGATTTAAACAACAAACCACGATGTTGACTTCCGATGAAAATATTGTTGTTGTTGACTTGGTTGTTCAGTATCGGAAAACAAATCCAGTTGATTACCTTTTCAATGTAAGAGATGCAGATGAAACTCTCAGCGAAGTTAGTGAGAGTGCCATCCGTGAAGTTGCAGGCAAAAGCGATCTCGATTATTTATTGACTGAAGGTAGAACAGAAACGGCTATCCAAACCCAAGATTTGATTCAACAAACACTGGATGATTATGGTACCGGTATAGTTGTGACAAAAGTAAATCTCCAGGATGCTAATTTTCCCTTACAGGTTGAAGACGCAGTCCAAGATGCAATCAAGGCAAGAGAAGATAAGGAAAGGCTTGCTTTTGAAGCAGAAGCTTA
>Ga0209752_1001538_pt1 | contig 11076 bp, 11 predicted proteins | sample METZYME_3_250m_FD_187548 | JGI IMG/M metagenome (GOLD analysis project Ga0209752, IMG submission 187548) | Marine microbial communities from oxygen minimum zone in mesopelagic equatorial Pacific - METZYME_3_250m (SPAdes) (version 2) | ecosystem: Environmental > Aquatic > Marine > Oceanic...
CATTTACTCAGGTACAATCCAACAGGTGATGATGCGATGTTCACGGAGCAGTCTCAGTCACAAATCGACAAAGTCGAAATCGAAGCTATTTTTGGCGCGCCCGAATTTTTGCATTTTCTTGGGGAAGAATTGTATTTTTCCGGTTTTTTCTTGCAGGATATCAATTCCATGGTTATGCCTCAGGATGCAGCAACTTCCTTGATGTTTGGCACAGACACAAAATGGTCTATACTTAAGAAAAACGGAATCCATTTGGGCTTCAGCCCCAGCACCGGAATGAGCTACGGACTTGGTTTTTCTCAAGAAGAATTTGAATGGGCTGCCTATGACTTGGGTGATCAAACAAAAACCTTGAGGGAAAAAGAGGTTAGCGGCCAAGTTGCCAGTCTTGGGATTGGTTACAATTGGTAGTTTAATAATTAGTGTTGATCAAATAGAAGAAACAATTATGAAAAAAATCATTCTCTGGACCGCTCTGATTAGCGTTGTGACGTTATTCATTGGGGCATGCGCAAAAAGGGATGATGCGACCGTTACAGCGACTGCGGTCACTTGTGATAGGACCGCTTCCGGAAGTATAACTATCGGTAGTGATACGGTTTCGTCAAGCTATTTGATGGACACCCCAAACACCCCGGAGACCGGGTGTTACGCCATGACGAGTACAGGCTTTCCGACAGGAACACAGTCCATCAGTCAGCAAAGGATCATCACCTCATCCACATCATTCGTAGATTATGTTGGCTACTTTTCAGATACGGCGTGCGCCACCGGCATTTCCTATCTGTACCAAAAATATTCGAGCCTCTCAGTGGTAGGTGAAGTCACGGGGCTGAGTACTTTAAGTGGAAGCCGACCGAGCAGTGCCTATAAGGTAACATACAAATCTGACTGCGCTACGGCAAAAGGCGAAATAGATGCCGGTACGGAGGCACTCAACTATCAGTACTCGAACACAGGAGTGTACTTGACCACAGGGACGGAACAGACCTTCTCCACAGAAGTTACACAAAGTACTTATAACATCTGGGCAACCGCAGATAATGGAGGTGTGATCTCATTTTACAACGGTGACGATAGCCAAACCGATTATCCCAGTGACTGGAACAACAACGACACAAATTACGTCAAGTAACACAGCTTTCAATTGCACTTTATCAAAAGGGGAGGTAGGCTTGTTAACACAAGCTTGCCTTCCCTTTTTTGTTTTTTTCGCATAAAATGCTAGTCAGATTCAACCATCCCTTTTTTCAGTTTCGCTGGCTTTTTCTCTTTTGCATCATATGGCTCGGACTTTCTGCAGAACTATTTGCCCTGCCCATCAAGACATCAATCCTCAGTCCTGAAAAACAACCTGTCGGACGAGCCCTTGTTTACATTGATTATATAGAATTGCAGGACATGGACGGCACGCCCAAAGGTCGGCTGGGATTCGTCAATATAAAAGGCGGATTCCAGCTGTTCGTGGTGCGCGATGACGGGCAACAGAATTTGGTCGGAAGCGCTAAAAATCGGCGGCTATACGACAAAGAAGGAGAATTGATTGGTCACTACGACTGGACAACTTTCTGGTCTTACGTTTATGCTCCGGATGGAACGAAACTTGGTGAGGCAAAGTGCATTGCTTTCAGGGGTATTTGTTCCGCCGGGATTGCAAGTTTTCTGACAGGACTTCTGGAACAATAGAGACTATGAGAGATATTTGGGAAGAGCAACTGCAGTGGCTTGGTTCGGGAGAACCTTTTGTACTTGCACGGGTGATCCGGACATGGCGTTCAGCGCCTAGAAAAACCGGCGCCGGAATGCTCATCGGAAAGGGGATGAGGGTCGCAGGTTCTGTAAGCGGAGGCTGCATCGAGGGTGCTGTAATCGAAGAAGCACTGGAAGTCCTGGAAAGTGGAGAGTCCCGTCAGCTCAGCTACGGAGTTGAAGATGATTTGGCTTTATCGGTCGGATTGTCGTGCGGCGGTGAGGTTTCAGTGCTTGCGGAAAAACATTGGGCTTTTTCAGCTGATCCGCAGACAAAGGAGGTTTGGAATGCACTTCAAAACTCCATCCGGAATAATTGTCCGGCAATTTTAATTTCACCACTTCCATCTGCTGGCGCATCTTCGAGAGGAAATCAATCTGAGTTGTTAGTGCTTCCGGGCGGTGAGAATATGGGTGGCTTTCAGGAAAATCGGGAAGAAGCCGTTGCTCTGGCAGAAGAGGCATACAATGGACGCGAAAACCGGATTGTGGAAATTGCCGGAAAAGAAGTTTTTATTCAGGTATTTCCACGCAGGGACCAACTGCTGATCATCGGTGCGGGGCACATCTCAATTCCTCTGGTGCGTTTTGCAAAGGAACTGGATTTCCTCACCATAGTGATTGACCCGCGCGGGGTATTTGCCACCCCGGAACGCTTTCCCGTTCCCCCGGATCAGCTCATTTCAAAGTGGCCGGATGACGTCCTGCCGGACCTTCCGCTTAACGAAGACACCTACGCCATCTTACTCACACATGATCCTAAAATAGATGATCCGGCATTGCACATTTTGCTCAAAGAAGATCTGGCTTACATTGGAGCTTTGGGCAGCAGCAGAACCCACACCAAACGTTGTGCACGTCTCAAGGAATGCGGATTTGACGATTCAGCCATCAAACAAATCAAAGGTCCTGCAGGCGCAGACATCGGTGCACAGACTGCGGCAGAAATTGCGCTCAGCATGATCACCGAGGTGGTAGCTGCAAAACATGGGAAACTGTAACTGCTTTTCTTAGCCACTAGACAATCCAACTTTTGGAGCGCTCAATCGCACGGCTCCAGTCTTCCATCAAGCTGGCCGCATTACCTTTGGAAATTTGCGGTGTAAAAATCTTTTCTTCCTGCCAAAGATTCCGGATTTGCGCCTGGTCCTGCCAGACTCCAACTGCCAGACCGGCCAGAAATGCTGCACCCATTGCTGTCGTTTCAAGAATTTGAGGTCGTGTCACATTCAACCCCAACAGATCTGCCTGAAACTGGCACAGGAAATCATTGGCCGCAGCACCGCCGTCAATGCGTAGTTCTTTGACTTCTCCTCTGGTGTCGCTGGCAATGCTCCGGAGAATTTCGGCCGACTGGTATGCTATCGCTTCCAGCGATGCCCGGACAATGTGATTGCGGTTCGTGTCACGAGTCAAGCCAACTATGGTTCCCCGGGCGTAAGGATCCCAGTGCGGCGCCCCAAGTCCTACGAAGGCCGGAACCACAAATACTCCTCCAGAATCTGAAACAGATTCTGCCATAGCCTGAGTTTCCGAAGCATCGGCAAAAAGCTCCAATCCGTCCCGAAGCCACTGCACCAAAGCCCCGGCGATGAAAACCGAACCTTCAAGCGCATAAGTCACATCATCACCGATTTGCCAGGCAATTGTAGTGAGCAATCCGTGCTTCGAAAATACCAGTTCAGAACCGGTATTGGATATCATGAAGCAGCCCGTGCCATAAGTATTTTTGGCCATGCCCGGTTGAAAACAGGCTTGTCCGAAAAGGGCCGCCTGCTGATCTCCAGCCACTCCGGCAATAGGCGCCTCTCCTCCAAATAACTCTGGGTCAACCAGTGCGATGATTCCGCTCGAGGGCTTAACTTCCGGAAGCATTTCAGTAGGAATTCCGAACCGTGTAAGAATTTCGTTGTCCCAGGCACAAGCATCTATATTGAAAATCAGTGTTCTGGAGGCGTTGCTGATTTCTGTTGCGTGAACCTGCCCTCCGGTGAGTTTCCAAATCAGCCACGAATCAACTGTGCCGAAACAGAGATTTTCCTGATCTGCCAGTTTCCGTGCTTGCGGCACATTTTCCAGAATCCAGCGTATTTTTGTTCCGGAAAAATATGGATCCGTCACCAGACCGGTTCTGTCTCTCAAAACACGATCAAAGCCTTCTGCCTTCAATTCCCCGCAAAAATCAGCGGTGCGTCGGCACTGCCAGTTAATTGCAGGACCAATTGCTTCACCAGTTTTGCGATTCCAGGCAATCGTGCTTTCACGCTGATTGGTGATGCCCACTGCAGCAATGTCTTTCATAGACAGTTTGGCTTGCGCCAGTGCAGATTCGATAGTTTGGCGCTGGCTGCTCCAAATTTCTTCCGGAACCTGTTCGACCCACCCGGATTGCGGATAGTGGCAAGCCAGAGGTGCATTTGCTTCAGCGACGATTTTTCCGTTTTCATCGAATAGAATGCTGCGGGAACTGGTGGTACCCTGATCCAGGGCCATGACAATTTGTGACATGGGGCTCCTTGTTTTAATTGATGTAATTAAGAAGAACTACTGCCTGTGCCGCAATTCCTTCTTCACGACCGATGAAACCCAGCCTTTCTGTTGTTGTTGCTTTAATGGAAACTTGTTCAGCAGTAATCTTGAGGGCAGAAGCGAGGTTTGTCCGCATTTTCACAATGTGTGGATCCATTTTTGGTTTTTCAGCAATGATGATGCTATCGAGATTTGTGCATACAAAGCCTTTTTCTGAGGCCAAACCTCGAACATGATTGAGAAGTTCCAAACTATTTGCGCCGTGAAATTCAGAATCTGTATCAGGGAAATGCTGGCCAATGTCGCCCAGCGCGAGTGCGCCAAGAATGGCATCCATGACTGCATGAACTAGCACATCTGCATCTGAGTGTCCAAGAAGACCTTTAGTGTGAGATATTTCTACACCTCCGATGATCATTGGCCGATCAGTTACAAGTGCATGGACATCAAAGCCAATTCCGGTTCTAAACATATTTTTCCACCAGCTTAAGTCAATTTGCTTATCTAAATCTACAAAGACGAATGATTATATCATTCTGCAAATAAAATAGAAATATTCTTGACTGTAATGATGGGGATATGTTAAAAAGTATAGTTTAGCTTCACTAACATTTGCACCACAAAAAAGACAGCAGGTTATGGATTTCAAACAGGCCATCATAGACAATGCATGGGGCGGCATCAGTGTGGATTACGGGCTGTTGCATTTGCAGTTGGCCACACCTGTAGTTGTACTTATCATACTTTTTATAATGATTTATACACTTAATAAACTTCTGTTTCAACCAGTCTTACGTACGCTGGATAACCGTAATGCAGTTATTGAAAAAAGCCAAAAACGCGCAATTCAGGTTAGCGAGGAAGTTGAGCGCCTCAAACAGGATTTTCAACAAAAACTGGATTCCGTACGGACTGAAGTTCTCACCCTCAGGAACGCAGGACACGAAAAAGGCATGGGCTCACGTGAGTCCCTGATCCTGGAAGAAAAAAAGGCGCTGCAGGCAGAGAATGAAAAATATATTGTTGAGATAGCTGGAGAAATTGAGGCCACCAAGACCTTTTTTGCAAAACTGAATAAAGAATTATCTGCTTCCATTAGCAAGCAGTTGCTAAGCTAGCAGAAAGCCCGGCTGCATCCGAAAAACGGCAGCGACCAGTTCATGCCTTCAAGTTATTCAAGCTGTATTTTACAGGCATTGTCCACCGCTTATTTTAGCTATAATGAGTAAATTATTTTGGGGAAAAAACATGTTGCGATATTCTTCATTAATACTCTTTGCCTTTTTCTGCAGCACGGCACTTTACGCTGCCGGAAGTGAAGAAGGAGGTTCTCCGTTAATGGATTTTGTCTGGAAAGCAGTTAATGTTGCAGTACTCGTTGCCATTATTTACAAATTTGCAAAGAAGCCTGTGGGAGCCGCACTCAACAGGTCAGCGGAGTCTGCAAAGCAGACTGTGGACGATGCCAGAAATGCAGAAACAAAAATCACTGCTGAGTTAAGTGAAATGCGGATAAAGATTGCTGAACTTGAAAAAGAAGCTCTTGTAATGGTGGAATCTGCCAAAAAAGATGCGGAAGACGAAAGGGAGCTCATCATTGAAGAAGGCAAACGAGAAATAGTGCGCATGAAGAAACAGGCCAGTTTTGCCATGCAGCAGGAACTAAGAAAAGCAGAAGAAGGTTTACGTCATTGGATTGCAGAAGAAAGTGTTAAACTGGCCGAAGGGAAGATAAAAAAAGAGATTAATCAAAACCACCAAAAAAAACTGGTGAAAGATTATATGGATCAACTCAACCTATCTAAAGGAGCCGTGTGAGTCAGGGAGTCATTGCTCGGCGCTACGCCAAGGCCTTAATCAATTTGGCAGAAAAAGAAAAGACACTGGAGGGTACTGGGAAATGTTTGTCCGAATTAGCGGCAGTATATGCAGATGCTCCAGAGCTCAGAGAAGCCCTCTCAGACACAAAGGTTTCTTCCAAGGTTAAGCAAAAAATCCTGAAAGAGATTTTACGGAAAATTAAAGTCCTGCCCCTCGTTGACACGTTCAGCCGATACCTTTTGTCTAAGAGACGGATAGAGTTGCTCCCAAACATCGAGCGGGCTTTTAAATTATTATTACAGGATAAACTGGGCCGCATTGAGGCCTGGGTGACTTCAGCCCACAAGTTACCTGAAGCGACTGTCGAGAAACTGGAAACAGCAATTTCCAAGTATTCCGGCAAAGAAGTCACAATTAACGCTACCATCGACCCTGCCATCATAGGCGGAATAGTAACACGTATCGGTTCCGTGGTCGTTGATGGGAGTATTCACACGCATTTAAATCAGATTCGAAAATCAATTATCAGAGGCTGACCGGCTATGAAAATACGAGCAGAGGAAATTAGTAATATTATTCAACAACAAGTTGAAAACTTTGACAAAAAAGCTACCAAATCAGAAGTAGGGACCGTCCTGCAAGTTGGAGACGGAATTGCCCGTGTTTATGGTTTGGACAACGTCCAGGCCGGGGAACTCGTTGAGTTCCCGGGAAGTATTACAGGCATGGCCCTAAACCTTCAAGAAGATAACGTAGGCGTGGTGATCTTTGGAGAAGATCGCACCATAAAGGAGGGTGACGAGGTTAAACGTACAGAACGTATTGCCGAGATTCCGGTAGGTGAAGGTCTTTTTGGGCGTGTTGTCAATCCTCTTGGAGAACCCATTGACGGGAAAGGCCCGATTGCCTCAAAAGAAACACGTTTGATTGAAACCATTGCTCCGGGAATTGTTGCCAGGAAATCGGTGCATGAACCAATGCAAACTGGACTGAAAGCAATTGACTCAATGGTTCCAATCGGTCGTGGTCAGCGGGAATTGATCATCGGCGACAGACAGACGGGAAAAACTGCAATTGCCATCGATACTATAATCAACCAAAAAGGCGGTGATCTAATCTGCATCTATGTGGGAATTGGTCAGAAGCGTTCAACAATAGCTCAGATTGTACAGAGGCTGGAAAACGAAGGTGCGATGGAACACACGATTGTTGTTTCATCCACAGCTTCGGAGCCTGCTCCATTGCAGTTTTTGGCCCCGTACTCTGGAGTGAGTATTGGAGAATATTTCCGGGATAAGGGTAAACACGTGCTCTGTGTTTATGATGACCTCTCCAAGCAGGCAGTTGCATACAGGCAGCTTTCTCTGCTGCTGAGACGCCCTCCGGGACGTGAAGCCTATCCAGGAGACGTGTTTTATCTTCACAGCCGCTTGTTGGAGCGAGCCTGTAAATTGAATGACAAGCTCGGGGCCGGTTCACTGACTGCCCTGCCGATTATTGAAACACAAGCCGGAGACGTTTCTGCTTATATTCCAACCAACGTAATTTCCATTACGGACGGTCAGATATTTTTGAGCAGTGACCTTTTCAACTCAGGAATTCGCCCTGCTATTAACGTAGGCCTGTCGGTTTCACGCGTTGGCGGTGCCGCCCAGGTAAAAGCCATGAAACAGGTTGCAGGAACACTGCGACTGGATCTGGCTCAGTACCGGGAAAAAGAGGCATTCTCCCAGTTTGGAAGTGATTTGGACCAGGCAACCCAAAGACAGTTAGCACGTGGGCAACGTTTGGTCGAAATTCTCAAACAACCTCAATACCAACCAATGCCCTGGGTGGATCAGGCACTTTCAATTTTTGCTGCCACTAATGGTTATTTGGATGACCAGCCGATGAATGCATTGAGTAGATTTGAGTCGGAGTTTCTAACATTTATCCGCACTAAAAAAGCAGATTTGCGTAAGTCCATTGAGGAAGCTGAAAAAATTGACGAAACAGACGAAACAGAACTGAAATCAGCTTTAGAAGAATTTGTACAAGCCTTTTCAGCATAACTTTGCGCGAATTAATTTCGGATGGCCAGCTTAAAAGACATACGCAAACGTATAGACAGCGTAAAAAGAACCCAGAAAACTACCAGTGCCATGAAAATGGTCTCTGCGGCAAAGTTACGGCGTTCAGAAGACAACATTCGGCAAGCCACTCCTTACGCAAAAGAGCTGAAAAGTGTAGTCTCTTCGCTCAGCACACGTTTTAGTGGTGAAGAACAAGACACTGGTTTTGTCCGACTCTTCCGGGACACCGGGGGAAAGCGTACAGGTGTAATTTTAGTAACAACTGACCGTGGTCTTTGCGGTGGTTTCAACGCAAACCTCTCTAAAGTTCTGGCTCAACAGCTTGCAGACGAAGATATAGAGAGTGCAGAGTTTGTGATTCTGGGACGCAAGGGGAATGATTTTTTCAAAAAGACATCCCACAAAATCCTGGCTAATCATACTGGAACTCAACCAGGAGAGCAGTTAGGGCTTGTTCGTGAGATCGTGAGCGATTTCACCCGGCGTTTTGAAGCAGGTGAGCTTGATCAAGTCAATCTTGCATATAATCATTTCTTCAGTGTGATCTCTCAGGTTCCAGTGATTGAACAACTCCTGCCAATTAAACCACTTGAAACTGAAACAGTAGATGAGCGGGAAATAATTTTTGAGCCTTCTCCGGAAGATATTCTGGAGACACTGCTCAAAAAATATGTTCAAAATCAGGTTTACGTTTCCTGGCTCGATACAATCGCGGGAGAACATGCCGCACGTATGACGTCAATGGACGCGGCAACAAAGAATGCCGGAGAAATAATTGATAAATTGCAACTGCATTATAATCGTACAAGACAAGCTGCAATCACCAGCGAATTGATTGAAATCATCAGTGGCGCTGAAAGTTTATAACCCTGAAATTAAAATCATCCACCAAACTAAACGAAAAGGAAACAATGAGCACAGGTAAGATCGTCCAGGTGATGGGACCCGTCGTGGACGTCGCATTTGAATCCGGGAACCTCCCTGAAATATATACGGCACTTGAAATCAAGCAGAAAGGGTACGAACGAATTATCTGTGAAGTACAGCAGCACCTTGGAGAAAGCACTGTACGTACGGTTTCAATGGGATCAACCGATGGACTTTCCCGGGGAATGGATGTGAAGGACTTGGGGGAACCCATTACAACCCCTGTCGGCAAAGGCGTGCTGGGGCGAATCATTAATGTAACAGGAGATCCCGTTGACGAAGCCGGTCCGGTTAAGACAGATGAACGATGGCCAATTCACCGTGATGCTCCGACATTTGAAGAACAGGAAACCGAAGCGCAAATGCTCGTAACAGGAGTCAAGGTGATGGATTTACTCTGTCCCTTCCTCAAAGGCGGTAAGATCGGCTTATTCGGTGGTGCAGGTGTCGGTAAAACTGTAGTGATCATGGAGCTCATCCGGAACATTGCTGCAGAGCATGGTGGTTTTTCTGTTTTCGCAGGCGTAGGTGAGCGTACGCGAGAAGGAAATGACCTCTGGAACGAAATGAAAGATTCCGGAGTGCTTGACAAAACCAGCCTTGTTTACGGACAGATGAACGAGCCTCCAGGTGCACGTGCCCGTGTCGGTTTGACAGGCCTGACTGTTGCAGAATATTTCCGTGACAAGGAGGGAGCGGATGTTTTGATGTTCATTGACAATATTTTCCGCTTTACTCAAGCAGGTTCAGAAGTTTCGGCTCTGCTCGGCCGAATTCCTTCTGCCGTAGGTTACCAGCCTACACTTTCCACAGAAATGGGGAATTTGCAGGAACGTATTACGTCAACCAATAAAGGTTCCATTACTTCTGTGCAGGCAGTTTACGTTCCCGCTGATGACCTGACTGACCCTGCTCCGGCAACTACTTTTTCGCATTTGGACGCAACTGTTGTTTTAAGTCGTGCGATAACTGAACTTGGAATTTATCCTGCCGTTGATCCACTTGACTCCTCTTCACGGATTCTTTCAGCTGATATTTTGGGCGAGGAACACTATCATGTAGCCCATGAAGTACAAATGCTGCTTCAGCGCTATAAAGATTTGCAGGACATTATTGCAATTCTCGGCATGGATGAATTGTCTGAAGAAGACAAAGCAGTAGTGAACCGTGCTCGAAAAGTACAGCGATTCCTCTCACAGCCTTTCTTCGTTGCAGAAACATTTACTGGAACTTCTGGAGAATATGTGGATATCAAAGACACAATTCGCGGCTTCAAGGAAATTCTCGAAGGAACACATGATGACCTTCCGGAACAGGCTTTTTACATGGTCGGCACCATTGAGCAAGTGCAGGAAAAAGCTAAAAAGGTGATGGGTGGTATAAAGACGGTTATTCATCACCAGAAAAAAATGAGCAACTGATGGCCAATCAACTCAGTCTTGAAGTAGTAACTCCTCATCGTACAGTGCTGATTGAGGATGTAGATTCTGTGACGCTGCCCGGAATTGAAGGTGAATTGGGTATCCTGCCCGAACACATCCCGCTGTTGACTACTCTGGATACCGGCATAATGTCCTATACAAGCAATGGAAACAAACAGGTTATTGCTGTTCACTGGGGCTATGCTCAAGTTGAAGGAAACAGTGTCAGAGTCCTGGCAGAATTGGCTGAAACCGCTGAAGAAATTGATTTGCAGCGTGCAAAAGAGGCAGAAAAAAAAGCAAAGAACATGCTCGTCTCAGGAATTTCTTCCACAACTGATTTGGAAGATGAACAAAGTCGGCAGAAAAAATATGAAGGTAAATTAAAACGTTCAATTGTACGCCAAACAGTGGCACAATTTCACTAGGTCGAATTACAACTGAGGTATTGATAAAATGACGTTTAATTCGTCTTAAACTAAGCTACCATACTTTCCCGGTTATTCTTCTGCCTTTTTATAAATTCCATCCTCCATTGCTGCTTGTAAAACGGTTGC
>Ga0209752_1001540_pt1 | contig 11071 bp, 9 predicted proteins | sample METZYME_3_250m_FD_187548 | JGI IMG/M metagenome (GOLD analysis project Ga0209752, IMG submission 187548) | Marine microbial communities from oxygen minimum zone in mesopelagic equatorial Pacific - METZYME_3_250m (SPAdes) (version 2) | ecosystem: Environmental > Aquatic > Marine > Oceanic | place...
GAACACATGACCACACCGATCCTTGATTCGGACGACGAGGGGGTTAGTCTTTGCTCAGCAAAAGTTCATTACGTTGTTGCGCTGTGGCCGGTGTCGGACCCACCCGTACGATATCGATATGCCCAAGAAACGGGCCGGAGCGAACTGGTTGCCGCACACGACGGCTACTTCAGCTCGTTAGATCAAATGCAGAATGCCAGTGTCCAACGAATCTTACGCAGCGACGAAGCCACGCACGTGCCGCCTGTCATGATTGTTCAGCCTGGCGAGGATGCGAACGTACCGGAGGCGATGACGCTTGATTTAGTTGCCGCCTACCAAGAACGGGATGGATTAGTGCACTACCGATACTTACCAGGTCTTCCGCATGCCTTCGCATATCAACCGTCGAAAGCGACCGACACTTTGGCTATTGACGTGCTGGCATTCATTAAGCAACAGATTGCTGGGTTATAAACGCGCGCCCATCTCGTCGACGGAGAGCCGGCGACATACTGACCGTTAGCTCCCTAGGCGAAATAGCTTGCCGATAACGCTGCTGCTTTGAAGTTCTGTTCAAGGATTCCGAAGTTTTGGATGTCCGCGTTGACAACGTCCAATCCGTGCTCTAACACGTAGGCATAGCTACGTTGGAAGTCAGTGAGATCGGACTGCAACAACTTCTCGTCGTAATAGCGGTTGAATGCCTTTGCATTTCCGCCCCCCGCGTACCATCGGCCTGCGAGCAGCCGACCGGCCTTCATGCCGACAAGAGCAACACCGGCGTCGCGGGCGGCATCAAGTCGCGAACCTAACGAAACCATGTCGGGGGTACCCTCGAGAATGGAACGCTTGTTCCAGTCGTACCAGCCCGCGGGCGTAATGGCGATCATCGCGAGATCGTACCAGCCTGTCTCGACGGCCGCGGCTAACACGTTCTGGGCATTCTCATGACTGCTCACGCCGAGATGCGTCACTTTGCCTGCTTGACGCGCAGCTTCAAACGCGAGTCGAATTTCATCACTACGCAGAAGGCTTGGGTTATTGGTCCCCATGACGTAATAGGCATCGACGTGGTCTTGTCCGAGCTCGGAGAGGCTTTGATTCATCAACTGTGTCCAAGTCGCGGCCGCGCTCTTTGCTGCTGCGACAGACACTTCTTCGTCAGCGTCAGCACGCACTGGAGCGGGCGCTTTGGAGATAACAAAAATGTTGTCTCGATTGGCTCGAATAAAGGGTGCCAGATGCTGTTCGGCCTTGCCGTAATACTGGCTGTATCCCACGTCGAAGACGTTAACGCCCCTCTCAAACGCCAAGTTGAGGAGATGGTCTGCGGGGGACTTGGACAGTGCTGCGCCGCATCCGTATACCAATCGGCTTGCATTGAATCCGGTTCGTCCCAATGTGCGATAAGACATTTCCGGCCAGGTGTCGGCGCCTGTCGCGGTAGCAGCAGCACGCGCGGTTGAATAGTTCCCGTGCCTTAGCAGGGCATATCCACCTGCTCCAAGCATCGCAAGCTGATTCACAAAAGATCGACGAGTCGCCATCGTGCTATCTCCGATAATGTTTCGTTTCAGTCATCATACCCCTTTGGCGAAACAAGAGGGCAGGCGTGTGGTGGGGGTGCGGAGGTCGAAGTTATACAACGAGATGTTAGCCTCGGATGCAAGCAACATAACATGTCGTTGTTTGATGAATGTGAAATACCCTCGAGAAGTCATTCTAGTTCTTGGTAATAACGGCATCGTCTGAGGTGGTAGGAACGTAATAAAACCGTCGAAATTTACTCGTGCACTTTGTTAGAACTGATGTACGATGTTTATGGGGGAGTTGATACAGACTGCAATAACTAATGAGCGTATATAGACATCAGCAGGGTAGCTATCGCAGCTACCGTGTCGCGCGTTCGGTCAATGGGGAACTACGGCAGGCGTACTTTCCTCGTACTAGGGATGGACTTAAGAAAGCCAAGGCGCAGGATGCGAGATGGTCGACCGAGCAGTCACGTGCACAGCGTAAATTCACAGGGCCGGCGCGTCGCTGGTCGCCGAAACCAAAAGCCCTTAGAACGAAAGCAAAAACAAAAGTCAAAGCGAAGGCGAAAAAGAGAAATGCACGGCCGGCTCGTGCCGCTGTGCGGGCGGGTTCGCAGACGAGGGTAAAAGCCAAAGCCAAACTGAAAGCCAAAGCCAAGCCGAAAGCCAAAGCCAAACCGAAAGCCAAAGCCAAACCGAAAGCCAAAGCCAAGCCGAAAGCCAAAGCCAAAGCCAAACCGAAAGCCAAACCAAAGGCGAAAGCGAGAGCGAAGGCGCGTGGAAAGTCGAAGGCGGCGCCCAAGTCCAAAAGCCGGGTGCGTAGGCGTTAAGTAGAGTGTTCGGTGTAGCCTAAGGCTCTCGGCTCGAGTGTGTAAGATTCACGCCGACCGGGCAATGGTCTGAACCGGTCACTTGCGGCCAAATAAAAGTTGCGTCGACGCGTTTAGCTCCGCCAGGTGACGCCAGGATGTAATCGATCCGCCATCCAACATTGTCTTGTCGCGCGTTTCCCCATTGACGCCACCAGGTGTAGTGGTCGGGCTCGTCGGGGTGTTGACGTCGAAACACGTCCACCCATCCCGCATCCAGCCATCGATCAATTTCCGCTCGTTCTTCCAACAAAAACCCACTGGCTTTTCGGTTGCCCCGGGGGCGAGCCAAGTCGATTTCCGCGTGCGCAGTATTGTAGTCCCCGACAACAAACACCGGACCGCGGCGGCGCAAGGTTTGAACCGCCTCGAACACGGATTGGTAAAAATCCAATTTGTAGGGAACCCGACTGTTGTCTCGGTCTTTCCCGCTTCCTTTGGGAAAGTAGACGGACACTACGAACAGCCGACCAAAGCGGGCTGCCAGGAATCGACCTTCTTCATCGAAACGCGGAATGTGAAGACTGTCTATCACCTCGCTTGCGGGCTGACGAGAATAAATACCGACCCCGGCATAGCCCGGGCGTTGCGCGGGCGCGAAGTACGTGTACCATCCCTTGGGTTCTCGGACGGCTGCCTCTAGTTGATGCGGAAAAGCACGGACTTCTTGCAGAGCCACTACGTCTGCGTCTGAGGTCTCGAGGAACTCAAGAAAACCTTTTTTAACGCACGCCCGAAGCCCGTTAACGTTCCAACTGACAATACGCATCGGAGTATTTGAGCACGGACAGTGAATAGATTCGATCCGCTTGAGTTGAGCCGGTTGATGCGGTTGGGCGGACCCATCGTCGCCGCTTCGTTGCTACACCTGACGGTCAACGCGACCGATATCGTCATGTCGGGACGCTATGGATCGAGCGATCTGGCAGGTGTCGCATTGGCTACTGCGATTGTCGGTCCGATCAACGCATTGCTCTGGGGTACGTTGAGCGGTATTACACCCATCGTCGCTCAACGATTTGGCGCAGGTGCCGGAGCAGCTTCCAGCTATATTGCGCGCCAAGGCGTATGGATCGGGATCGCGCTGAGTGGGGTCGCGATGGTCCTGATCGCGAATGGCCATCGGTTGATCGGTTTGATTGCCGCAGGAAATTCGGTCGATGCGACCATCGTGTCGGTTGGGTACTTGCAAAGTGTCATGTGGGGATTGCCGGGATTTGCCCTGTACTCGGTGCTGCGTTCGACGAGTGAAGGTTTAGGCCGTACCAAACCAGCCGTGGTCGCCGCCGTGGTCATGGTTGTCCTCAATGCGGCACTCAACTACGTATTCATCTTTGGCCGCCTAGGAGCGCCAGAAATGGGCGGCGTCGGTTGTGGCGTCGCTACCGCGATCGTGAATTGGAGTGCGGCGGCCACGATGGCGATTGTGGTGCGGTGGCAAAATTTCTTGCCGCCTGACTTCTTTAGACGGAAGTTGATCCTTGACCTTAAACAGATGGCAGAGATTACCAGGGTAGGCTTTCCGATCGGTCTGGCGACATTCGTCGAGTGGGGCGTTTTTGCCCTCGTTGCGATTTGCTTGAGCCGCTTCGGTGAGGCCGCTGTCGCGGCGCACTCGATTGCGACCAATATCAACGGACTCACTTTTATGGTTCCTCACGCGTTGGGGATGGCGGCAGCGATTCGCGTCGGGCATCAGGTTGGACAGCGCGATTATGCCGGCGCCAAAACCACTGGGGATACGGTGCTGATCGTCACGCTCGTGTTCGCCGCCGCGATGGCGGTTCTACTGCTGGGTGTTAGGGAACCCTTGGCGGCTCTGTACACGCCGGCTCCAGACGTCCAATTTATCGCGACACGTGTTTTCGTTTTCGTCGCGCTCTATCAGTTCATTGATAATACGCAGGTGACAGCGTTGGGGACCCTGCGTGGATACAAAGATACTCGCGGGCCCATGGGTTTAGTTATGGTCGCGTACTGGCTTGTGGCATTACCCGTGGCGCTATCCCTTGGATTTGGCTGGTGGACTGGAAACCCCATGGGTATTGATGGTTTTTGGGTTGGATTAGGGGCGGGACTATTGTTTGTTACGGTCACCCTGAACCTACGTCGCGTCCATCTTGCGCGAGATGAAGATCGGATTGAGCTTTTGGCCGATCGATCGGAATAGATTCCTCGTTGATGCTTGCTCCCGTAACTGGGGATGGTGTTTCGTGATCGGGGTGCGCTGGCCGCTTTGCGAAGAAAAAGCATACGGATCCGACCACCGAACTAAAGGCGAACAATGTAAAGGCGATTTTGAAATCGCCGAAAACGTCTGCGAGGACTCCTGCGATGATGGCGCCGCTCGACATACCGATCATGATGATGAGCGATGAAATTCCCATGATCGTACCGAACGATGACGCGCCGAAGTAGTCAGCACGGAGCGCGACCATTAATGGTCCTCGGGTTCCCCATCCAAGGCCATGGAAAAGTGCGAACCCAACGACCATCAATGGATTTTCGGCGTACGCCACCAAGGCGAGGCCGGTCGCATGCCCCAGCATACAGAGGCAACAAAGTAGCCGTTTGTCGAAACGGTCGCCGAGGTAACCTCCCAGCAGTTGACCAACCATCTGACATCCCGTCATCAGTGCGACAACGAAGCCGGCTTGGCGGAACGAATAATCGAGATTAATCGTGAGATGGGTGAACAAGTGCACCATGACTGCTGAGACGGTAAGCAACGCCAATGCATGACCGATTGACGTCAGCCAAAAAGCACGCGTTCGAATAGCTTGAGCCGGCGAGAAATCGATGGCACGTCTCGACATGTCCACGTCGCTCGGCTTGGTGGCCGGCGGCGGCGTGCCGTCGGGCGTTTGCCCATAAGATTCAGGTCGGTGCCGGACGATTTGAGCGAGCGGTAGACCAACACAAATGACGATGATGCCGCTCGCAAATGCTGTGGCTCGCCAACCAAATCCTTCGAGCGCGAAGACCACAATTGGAACGCAGAGCCCGCCGAGTGAGTATCCCGTTTGCGACAATGCGACCGCTTTGGCTCGGTGTCGATCGAACCAGTTAACGATGGAAACCATGAGCGTGGCGAAACCCCCTAGGCTTGAGCCAACCGCAATCAAAGCGAACGTCAGGTAGAAAGCGAGGACCGACTGAACTTGACTAAACAGCATGAAGCCGATGCCAAACATGAGCGTTCCGCTGTGGAGCACGACCCTGGGTCCGAATCGGTCACAGAGCCAGCCTTGGAAAGGTCCGAGAATGCCGCTTTCAACGCGTGTCAAAGCAAAAGCGCCAGCGACCAACGTCTTGCTCCAACCAAAATCTTCTTGCAGGAGTACGGCGTAAGCACCGTAGGATTGCATCCATAACGAACCGGCGAGAAGTTGAATACCGCTAGTACCCAAGACGATCCACCAACCGTAAAACACGGTGCCGCGGGGCCGTACAACGCTGTCAAATTTGCGTCGTAGATTGTGCACTAGAAGCTGCCTTCGCTCTTCGGGGATGCCGTTGATCGTCGGGATACAGCGGCGTTGTGTTGCAGCATAGCATGCCGCACCTCGGCTTCTTCGGGTCAGGTCAAAGCGTCGGAATGGGTTTAGCCTGGTTCGTGTATCTGCACGGTGGGGATAACGCCTTCGTTTAATGCCCCAGATCTGAAACCGCCAAGATCAAGAGAAACGAAGCGATAGCCGCAAGTGCGTACCCGTTCATCAATGATCTCAGCAGCCTCGATAGCGCGTGGCATTTCCTGCGCAACGATTTCGATACGCGCCACCTCTTCGTGGTGGCGCACGCGATACTGAGTAAAACCAAGGTCGGCGAGGACATCTTCGGCTGCTTCGACTTGGGCCAAACGTTCCTGAGTGATATGTGAACCGTACGGGAAACGGCTCGAAAGACATGCTGCCTGAGGTTTTTGTGCGTTTTCGAGACCAAGGTATTCAGCCAGCATTCGGATATCACTCTTACAAAAATCGGTTTCGACAAGAGGAGAGCGGATACTAAAGTCGCTGGCGGCCTGCAGGCCTGGACGATGGTCGCCAAGGTCATCGATGTTCGTGCCGTTAAGGATATAGTCGTAGTGTTCGGTTTCTGCGATTTCTTGAAGAGCGGTATAGAGTGAGGTTTTGCAGTAAAAACATCGGTTGGTTGGATTGGCGCGGTACTCGGTATTGCTGAGTTCGTCCGTGGTGATGACTCGGTGATTAAGCTTCCAACGGTCAGCAAGGTGCTTCGTGAGCGATAAGTCGCTACGCTTGAGACTCGCAGATCCCGATGTTGCAATGAGGGCGTTTTCACCAAGTTCTGTGGCGGCAACATGAGCCACCAATGAACTATCAATGCCTCCGGAAAACGCGACCACCACGCGGCCCATTGAGCGAATATTTTCCCGCAACACGCGATATTTATCCGCAAGTTCTTTATTTAATAATTTACTATCCTTTTCACTCATAAACGATTGATAACATTAGCAATATATCCAGCACCAAATCCATTATCGATGTTAACGACGGAGACCCCTGGAGCACAGCTCGTGAGCATGCCTAAGAGTGCTGCAATACCACCGAACGCCGCACCGTAGCCGACGCTCGTCGGAACAGCAATGATGGGTTTATCGACGAGTCCACCAACCACGCTCGGCAGGGCACCTTCCATACCAGCGATAACCACGATAACTCGGGCGTCTCGTAATTCCTCAACCCGGTGTAACAATCGATGAATCCCGGCCACGCCAACGTCGGTAATACGGTGAACCTCGTTACCGTAAAACTCTGCCGTCGCGCTTGCCTCTTCCGCGACCGAGAGGTCGCTCGTGCCCGCCGTTACTACGGCAATTGAGGTCTCAGGGGTTACCGGTTGGTTTTGCACGAGACTCGCTACGCGAGCGACTTGATTGTACGACGCCGTGGGCGTCAACTTGGCTAACGCGTCGTAAGCCTCCGGATAGACACGCGTTGCTAGAACGTTATTACCGCTGTCGGCGAGTGTTTGAAAGGCAGAGGCAACCTGATCTGGCGTTTTGCGTTCCGCGTAAATGACTTCAGCCGAACCCGTGCGTCGGTGACGATCGACATCGATTGTGGCATCCGAGGCCACCTGAAAGAACGATTCGTTAATCGCATTGACGGTTTCTTCTAGGCTCGCGTCCCCGTCACGGTAGGCGTCTAAGTGCTCTTTGAGTTCACTCATGATGCCAGCTGTTGTTCGATATCGGCGTCGACGCGCCGCTTTGTCGCAAGATAATCTTGCTGATGCTTCGTCGCTAGCGCTTGGATGTCATCGTGTTCGGATTTCCAGCGGATGCCGCCGTCCGGCATCTGCGAAATTTTGACCCGCACGGATCCAAGACTGGTTTCAAGAACGCGTTCTTCACGCGGGAGCATGTGTTTGGTGACGGGATGAATCCGCACGCCGAGCGTTGTCGATCCAGCGAACAACTGGCTTATGACAGGATCTTTGTCGGCGGGAGCGACAAGCACAGAGACCCGAGTACCCGGTCTCGATTTCTTCATGATCATCGGCGTAAAGAAGACGTCCTTGGCCCCGGCAAGAAACAGCGCGTCCATCAATGGTTGATACGCTTCGGGGTTCATGTCGTCGATGTTGCACTCGATTTCGAGATTGGTTTCACTTTCCAGTGTCGTTTCGATCTCGCCCAGGCTCAGACGTAGGACGTTGGGTACTTCGAAGTCCTTCACGCCGATTCCGTAGCCGATGTCTGTCGTCGAGAATATCGCGGGCGTTTCGAAATCATCGACCACGGTCTTGAGGATTGCAGCGCCGGTGGGCGTGGTGGCTTCGGATGACACCCTGCCACGGCTCGTTGGGATGCCCTTTAGAATTTCAGCGGTGGCGGGCGCCGGCACGGGCATGACGCCGTGGGCGCATCGGACTGTGCCACTCCCGAGTTCAACAACTCCACAATAGACAAGGTTTGGATCCAAGTAGTCGATGCCGATGGCGGCCGAGACGATGTCGACGATGGAGTCGGTCGCACCCACTTCATGAAAGTGCACTTGGTCCGGCTCGATGCCGTGGATGGCACCCTCTGCGATTGCGATGTTCGTGAAAATGTCGGTCGCGAGTTTGGTCACGTGGTCGGAGTACTTGGCGGCATCGATCATACTTAAGATCGTTGGTAGGTGACGGTGTTCCGGTTCGTTGGATGTGTCGACAACCACGCTAGCGTGGGTCCCCGTGATACCCATTTTGCTTTCGCGCTTGGCTGTTAATTGAAATTCACTGCCAAGATGAAGGCGATCCAGTTCTTGGCAAAAGTATTCGTGCGGTACGCCGATATCGATAAGGGCACCTATGTGCATGTCCCCCGATATACCGCTGAAGCACTCGTAAAGAAGACCGCGCGCCACTAGGCGAGCATCCGGTGGGTTGGTCCGCAAAATTCATCAATTTTGATGCCGTGAGAGCACGCGTTTCGGCATGGCTCGCCCGAACAATCGAGACAAGCTGACGCGTTGGTTTCAATTTTGGCGTACTCGTCTCGTGCCAGTTCGACGTCTTGATAGTCGGTGGCGTACATACGAGTCCGCAACACGTCCGCGATGTCGACACCGAACGGGCATGCCCCGCTGCAATCGTTGCAGGCGTGTCGACAATAACTGGAGCCATTTAATTTGGCATAGCGTTGAAGGAGCTCGAGGTCGCCGAGAGCGAGTTCGTGTGATCCCGACGCCCCTAAATATTCGTCAATTCGCTCCCGATCGCGCATCGTGATGACTAAGGCGTCGACGTCCGCGTTGGATAAAACCCAACGAAAGGCCGCCTGAGCAAAGGTCGTGCCTTGGGTTTCGTAGGATCGCATGTCGTTTAACCGGGCTCCTTGAAGTGTTTTCATGACCACAGTGCCCACATCGAGTTCTTTTGCTTTTCTTAAGACGCGTGGCAATTCAGGTTGTTTGGCAATCCAGTTGACCGAACGGGTCAGTTTGGAAAGGAACTCGGGATCTTGGTTGAAGTTATACGCACACAAAATGACATCGACCATGTCCTGGTCGAGTGCGTAGTCAAGGCAATTCACTAAATAGCCGGCGTGGCCGGACATGCCGACAAAACGGATCTTTCCTTGTTTCTTCGCGAGTTCAGCAAACTCGTGCCACTCTGGGCTTTTTAAGCGGTTGATGTCGTTTACCGCGTGCGCCATGTAGACATCGATGTAATCTGTTTTTAGACGGGTCAATGACTGGTCGAGGTGAGACATCATTTGTTCTTTGGACCAATCGGCCTTGCCCTCGACTTTGGACACGAGCACGACTTTGTCACGCATTCCCTCGAAAACCCTGCCCAATACCTTTTCGGCGGCGCCCCGTGTGTAGCCGTATGCGGAATCAAAGTAATTGATACCCCGATCGAGCGCGTGACGCACGACGTCTTCTTGCCCGGGTCGCAATGCGGCAGAACCAAAGGAAATATCGGAAATTTGTAGGTTGGTGCGTCCTAGTCTTCGATATGCTCGTACCTCGTTGGGGCCCGTGTTCGAAGGGGAGGTGGCCGCCCGGGTTGCTAGGCCCGTGGCCGCCCCTGTCAAGGCCGTCCAGCGAAGAAAATCTCTTCGGTTCGGCTGCTTAAATTCGCTCATCGATAGTCATCCAATCGGATTGGTATGTGTTAAGCGTACTCTTGGGTCGATTTGGCGTCGACCCGGTGATTGTTGACGATCCAAGAGCTAGGACTTGGTTCGAGCGATGCGGTGAACCTAAGATCCTGAGTAGGTTAAAGTTGGGTGAAAGCCAATCTGGGGAACATTATGAAACGATGCAACGCCTTCCTTTCGATGCTGGTACTTGTTGTTGGACAAGTCGTAGGTGCGAACGAACACAGCCAGTGTGAGCCATCTCGTTGGGGTGCGGACGATGAGATCGGTAGTGCCAATTTGATTACACCGGCAAGTGTGGCAGAGGCAGCAAAATTGGTCACAACGGGACGTACCTACAGCCTCGGCATTACGATTGATTCGACGACGCCCGCGTTCCCGCCCCGTTCGTTGTCGTTACAGGTGGTGCAGCCCAACCAGCAAGGAGGACAGGTTCCTTTCCCTGGAGCCAGTTATAACGACGATGTGTTTCAAGGTTGGTTTGGTATTGGATCGCAGATTGACGGTTTAGGGCACCTCGGGACCGACGATGGACATTTCTACAATTGTAATCACCTCAAGGACTTCGCTCCCATCACCGGTCTGACGAAAATGGGTATCGAAAAAATTCCGCCGCTCGTTGCGCGCGGCGTGGTGCTCGATATGGCCGGACACTTTGGCGTTGAATCGATGGAGGCTGGTCAATACTTTGGTGTGGACGACGTAAAAGCGGTTGCGAAGCGTCAAGGAACGCCGTTGCGACGAGGCGACGTCGTACTTTTCCACACGGGCTGGACGGACGCCAAATTGAATTCGGAACCCGACATCTGGGGATCGGTCGAACCCGGGCAGTCGGAAGAAGTGGCTCGCTACATGGCCGATATGGACGTCCTTGCGGTGGGTGCCGATACGTGGGGCGTAGATGTGGTACCGCCTCAGCACGAATCTCGTCCTTTTTATGGACACGTCATTTTGCTAAAGGAACATGGCATTTACATCTTGGAAACCATGAATACCGGTCCGCTGGTTCGCGACGGCGTGTTTGAATTTATGTTTGTTTTAGGTCAGGCGAAGGTCCGGGGTGC
>Ga0209752_1001551_pt1 | contig 11005 bp, 9 predicted proteins | sample METZYME_3_250m_FD_187548 | JGI IMG/M metagenome (GOLD analysis project Ga0209752, IMG submission 187548) | Marine microbial communities from oxygen minimum zone in mesopelagic equatorial Pacific - METZYME_3_250m (SPAdes) (version 2) | ecosystem: Environmental > Aquatic > Marine > Oceanic | place...
CCTGCCGATTCGGTCAGGGCTACTCTCGAATTGTGGTTTGACGAGCACTATGGCATCGCAAGCAGGAGCGCAGACTCGTCCCACGGCGGGAAGAACCTTGCTAGCACTAATAAACGCGACATCGATGACCAAAATTGTTGGCGGTGTATTGAGGCTAGTCGGCAAGTCATCAATGGTTAGGTATCGGGCGTTGGTCCGTTCCAATACAAAGACACGGTCATCCTGTCGCAATTCCCAACTAAACTGCCCATACCCCACATCGACGGAGATGACCGTGGATGCACCGGTTTGGAGCAGAGCATCCGTAAAGCCTCCGGTTGAGGCACCGATATCCAAGCAGGTGCGCCCGGTCACATCTATCCCAGACTTGTTGATGGCGGCAGCTAGCTTGTCGCCGCCCCGGCTCACGAAACGTGGTAGCTGGATTACTTCGATTGAAGTATCAACATTAACTAGGGTCCCTGCCTTGCATTCAGATTGGTTGGCCAGACGCACCTTCCCAGCCATTATCAGGGCGCGTGCGCTGCTGCGGGTAGGAGCCAGTCCTCGGTCGACTAGCACCCTATCAAGTCGCAAGCGTGACGAGCTCACTGGCTACGGTCGACAATGAAGTTTGCAATTAGCTCCAGCGGACGGCCCGCAGCGCCAAAAGGTTCAATGCTCTCAAGGGCTATTGTTCGAAGCCGGTGTGCTTCGGCGCGTGCGCCCTTGAGACCTAGGAGACCAGGATAGGTTGCCTTTCCGCGTGCTCTATCGGCACCTGGAATTTTCCCAAGATCCTCCACTGATCCTTCTACGTCGAGGATGTCGTCAACTATTTGGAAAGCAAGGCCGATGGATTTTCCGTAACCATCAAGCTGAGCCTTCATCGCGTCGTCGGCCCCACCAAGGAGGGCGCCGATTCGAACACAGGCTGTCAAGAGTGCCCCTGTTTTTGCGGAATGAAGAGTTCCAAGCGAAACTACATCAAGGGCTTGATCTTCTGCTTCGATATCGCGCCATTGACCGCCAGCCATGCCCATGCTTCCCACGGCGTTACTCAATTCCACAAGAGAGTTTATCCATGGCTCTAGGGAATCAGCTTCTCGCGCCGCGTTAGCAAGAAGTGAAAAAGACAAGGACTGCAGTGCGTCACCGGCAAGGATTGCTTGCGGCACACCGAAAATTTTGTGATTAGTAGGTTTCCCCCGACGAAGGTCGTCGTCGTCGAACGCAGGGAGGTCGTCATGAATGAGGGAATAGGTATGGATCAACTCGACGGAGCAGGCCGCTGGAAGCAGCGAATCAGTGGGTCTTCCTAGAACCTGAGCGGTGGCGAGTACAAGGATGGGACGAAGTCTTTTGCCGCCTGCAAAGACGGAGTAGCGCATAGCTTTGTGTAGTCCATGGGGAGACTCATCGGAGGGGGGAAGGGCGCTGTCGAGTGCGTCATTGATACGCACGCGATAACGGGCGAAAATTTCTTCGGTTTCTTCGAGTGCTCCGGAGGGTTCGCAGGCAGGCTGGTTATCCATTCTCGTCGTCGAGGGCCGTTGGAATGGATTCGACCGTCAGTGTTCCATCGAGTGTTTCGGAAAGCTGCTCAATTCGCTGTTCCATCCCATCGAGGCGCTGACGGCAGTACGCGAAGAGGTGCACTGCGGATTCATAAACCCCAAGTGCTTGCTCAAGAGGGATGTCGGCTTCTTCCAGGTGAGCGGCTAATTCCTCGAGTTTCTCTAGAGCAACGTCAAACGTTAGGTCGTTGCTATCTAACGCTAGTTCTTCCAGGTCAATTTCGTGCGTTGGGACCTTAGCCATAAGTATTGAATTCTCTCATAAAGGTTGCGGTGGTGTGCCTTGCTCGGTTGATTGCACAGTGCATTCTAAGGTGTCCTTTTGAAGTCGGACGCGTATCAGGTCACCCGTGGACACATCGTCTGCCTCGCGAATTATGGTGCCGTCTGTAGCCCGTTCGCAAATTGAGTAGCCTCGCCCTAGAACATCCAACGGACTCAAGGCCCTTATACGGGCCACTGTTGTGGCAAGTCGAGACTTTTGTTGCGCCATTTGGCTTCGTAGCAAACTGACCGAGGTGCTTGCCGCGTTATTGACTCGACCACGCGTTTTGAGTGTAGTCGGGATTAAGTTCATTGGCGCTATTCGGTGGGCTGTAGCCTGCAGTGTTTGCCGGTCGTTGTTGAACTGTCTGTCGATTGCTGACTTAACGCGAGCAAACGCCTCGTCCAGTCGCTGTCGGTATACGGCAAGTAAGCGCGAGGGTTGGATGAGGGTCTGTTGGAGAATCGATTCTTGCAAGCGAGAGCGTGTAGCCAAAACCCGATTGCTTAACGCTGCCCGGGTTCGTACGTTAGTACCGACTATACGTTCCATTAGTCGCTGTCGACTGCAAGCGACCAACTCAGCGGCCGCGGTTGGTGTCGCGGCCCGTTGATCGGCGACCAGGTCGGCGATCGTATGGTCAATTTCATGGCCGACGGCCGATACAACGGGTATATCGGACGCCGCAATGGCGCGGGCTACTGATTCTTCATTGAACGCCCAGAGATCCTCTCGTGAACCTCCACCGCGGCCCGCGATGATCACGTTCGCTTCCGCATGTCGATTCAATCTGTCGAGAGCAGAAATGATCCCAGCGATAGCCTCAGTTCCTTGCACGTGGGTTGGCGACAACAACACGCGAAGCGGTACCGAGTTCTTCCTCCACACTCGGCACATGTCTCGCCAAGCGGCCCCAGTAGGAGAAGTGACGACACCAACACAGCGCGGCAAAATAGGCAGAGGTCGCTTCCGCTCAGCATCAAACAGTCCTTCAGTATCAAGCCTTGCTTTGAGTTGCTCATAGGCGAGCTGGAAGGCTCCCCAACCCTCTGGTTCAAGGATTTCCGCCACGACTTGAAATTTCCCGCGGCGCGGATAAATTGCCACCTCGCCCCCGAGGATGATCTCCATGCCGTCCTCTATTTCGAAGGGAACTTGGCTATTGGCGCTCTTGAACATCGCTACTGAGACGATGGCCCGGTCGTCCTTCAGGTCAAAATACCAATGGCCACTAGCAGGGGATGAGAAGCCGCTAATCTCTCCCCGCACCCAGACGAAAGGCATCGCTTTGGCAAGCAAGTCTCTTGAAACATTTACAAGGTCGGAGACACTCCAGACTTGACGCAGATTATTGTTGACCTCTAGGGGCATTAATCAAAAATCCGGTCAACGATACCTGGGTCTCCGGGTTCCGTGGTGTGCAGGGGTGCCGGAGGATCATAACGAGCTTTAATATCTGTGGCACAGCCTGACGCGGTGTCGATATCAATCAGAACGTAAGAAACGCGTGGGTTAGCTTTAGCAACCTGAAAGCGTACCGGGCGGCTGGAAAGGAAGCGGGACAGCGCGAGATCCACACGGGTGCCAATGATGGAGTCCAGAGAACCGGTCATGCCGACATCGGTACAGTAGGCTGTTCCGGCAGGCAGCAGGCGCGCGTCTGCCGTCTGTACGTGGGTGTGAGTTCCCACAACCGCGCTAACTCTACCGTCAGCGTGCCAGCCCATAGCCTGCTTTTCGGATGTTGCCTCGGCATGAAAATCAAGCAAGATTGTCGCGGGCATATCGATCTCCGCACCAAGGATATCGTCGAGAGCTTGGAACGGGCACTCGAGTTCTGGCATGAAGACTCGTCCCTGAAGGTTAATTACATGTACGGGGTGACCATCTCGCGCCCGTCCATGGAAGACACCTGTGCCCGGGGCGCCAGGAGGGTAGTTGGCGGGGCGCAACAAGCGGGGCTCGTCATTCAGATACTGCTCGATGCCTCTCTGAGCCCAGATGTGATTGCCACTTGTCAGTACGTCGACGCCCATGGCCAGGATCTCATCCGAAAGTGCCGGGGTGATACCTCGGCCGGCAGCAACGTTCTCAGCATTGACAACGGTAAAATCAACGTCGTGCGTCGTTTGCAAGTTGGCAAGTCGAGTGGCTAGGATCCGGCGGCCTGGTTTCCCGACCACGTCGCCGACGAACAGTATCCTCACCGTGCGAGACCTACGGCACGAGTCTCACGAATTACTGTAACCTTAATTTCACCCGGGTATTGCACCTCTTTCTCGATTCGCTTGGCGATGTCCTTGGATAGCCAGATAGCCTCGTTGTCACTTACTTGGTCGGATTCAACAATAATGCGTAGCTCACGGCCCGCTTGGATAGCATATGCTTTACTGACGCCATTAAAATCGTCCGCGATTTCTTCAAGCTTCTGCAGGCGCTTAACATATGTCTCGAGCATGTCACGGCGGGCTCCGGGGCGAGCTGCAGACAAAGCGTCAGCGGCCTGGACGAGGACGGCCTCGACGGTTTTGGGCTCGACATCGAAATGGTGTGCCTCCATTCCATGGATAACGGCGTCAGATTCCCCGTAGCGTCGCAGCAGATCGATACCGATGGTCAAATGGGTTCCTTCGATCTCATGATCTACTGCCTTGCCGACATCATGGAGCAGGCCAGCCCTGCGAGCCACGATTGCATCCGCACCGAGTTCACTAGCAAGGATCCCAGCGATCGTTGCCACCTCGACCGAATGTTTTAGAACGTTCTGCCCATATGAAGTGCGGAATTTGAGGGTCCCGATGAGGCGCACTAGCTCGGTGTGTAATTCATGAATGCCGAGATCAGCGGCTGCTTCAGCCCCATCGTGCCGGATTTGCTCTTCGATTTCAGTGCGTATACGTTCGACGACTTCCTCTATGCGAGAAGGGTGAATGCGGCCGTCTCCAACGAGCTGTTCGAGAGCAAGCCGCGCGACCTCGCGCCGTAAAGGGTCGAAGGTCGAGATCAGTACAGCCTCAGGTGTGTCATCGACAATCAGGTTGACGCCCGTCACCATCTCGAAAGCACGAATGTTGCGACCCTCGCGACCGATAACACGACCCTTCATGTCATCGGATGGGAGTTCGACGACCGACACAGTATGTTCGGTCACATGGTTGCTAGCGGCCCTTTGAATTGCTGTCGAAATGATTCGGTCTGCCTGTTTCTTGGCTGTCGCTTTGGCGTCTTCCTCGATACGCCGGATACTGGTAGTTGCCTCGTCACGAGCCTCATGCTGCAAGAGCCGTATCAGGGCTTGTTTAGCTTGCTCCTGGGTTTGCCCCGCTAGACGTTCGAGCCGTCCTATAGCTTCGTCGCGCTTCCGGCTAGCTTCCTCTTCGGCTAGCTTGGCTCTTTCAAGTTTGTGGCCGAGCTTGCGCTCAAGCCTCGCGAGTTCCCTTTCACGGTCTTCGAAGCCACTGGTCCGTCGTTCAAGCTTTTCTTCACGGCGGGTGATGCGGCGTTCAAGCTTGCTGATCTCCCGCCGACGGTCGCGGCTTTCTTCTACGAATTCCTGTTGAGAACGAAGGTGTGCTTCTCGTGCCTCGATCTTTGCTTCTTTGAGCAGTGTGTCGGATTCTCTTAATGCGTCTTCGGAGAGCTTCCTGGCGTTCTCTCTGGCCTCCCCAAGGAGGCGAACGCCGAAACGTCGCCTTAGCATTAGCCAAATGGTCAACAGAACAGAACCGCCAATCAATATTCCGATGGCGACGCCCGTTGCGGTGGAGGTTTGAAAGAATCCGGCGGATTGAGCCAGGAGGCTGGCACTGAGGGCGGTCGTAATACTAGTGCCGTACATGGTCCCCCCCTTTGACAACCTCGGATTACGACGAGGGAGAAGGGCACGACCTTACGGTCGCCGAGCCGGCGCCGATGGCGACGAGAGCGATGGATCAAAAAAAGGGGAGATTGCAGCCTGCTAGACTAGCAAACCCCCTTTACAAAGAAGTACCTCACAACTGCTGAATCTTTGCAGTATTCGGTCGATCGGTGTGCTCTCGTTTGGTTGGTGAGATTGCCGACGAGTTAAATTCGGCGCTGTATTGATCCAAGCTGTCGGCGTTACTTGGACCAGCTCATTTTCTTGCTCCCCCCCGTTTTTCGAGGGTCTTTATGTGTTGTTTATTGGTCAGTCGCCGGACATCCGGCGATTTATTCATGACAACCAAGGTAATGTTATCCCGGTCCCAGGAGATTGCAACGGTTAACAGAGTTGTTCCGCCTTCGGGAAGTCGCTGAATGGGTTGAGCCTCATCTCATTAGCGCTGGCGGGCACCCAGCTTTTTGCTGAGTGTATCGACTAGCTTCTTCTGTCCTGCGTCAATCTCCGGGGCAGTTAAAGTGCGGTCGTCGGCGCGAAAGGTGAACCGCAGCGTCATGCCACGATGCCCCGGTGGAATTTCGTCGCCTTTATAGATTTCTATCAGCGTAATACCAGCCAGAGGCAGCTTCGCCTCGGCTGCGGTCAACCGGACGGTCGTCTCGATGACTCCGTAATCAGCGTCCTCTGGTAAGACCAGCGCGACATCGCGGGACCCTCCCGGAAAACGCGATACTGGGCAGTAAGGCGTCGTTGGGTGGGGCCAGCCGATGGGTTTGTCGATGTTTAGTTCGACTACCCATACCTCGGCGTCGATGTCGAATGTCTGCGCCGTGTCAGCGGAAATTCGCCCAGCCCAGCCTACGGGAATGCCGCTGCCTGTATCGTTCCGGATCATAGCGGTCGCCGCCTGATCAAGTCCGGGAGACTTGCCGGCACCCCACTGCCACTTTGGCCAGGCCATCTGCTTAGTGACGTGCTCAACGATTCCCTTTAGGTCGTAAAAATCAACTGGAGTAGAAATGTCTTTCCAGTGGTCGCGCCGCTGAGAACCGGTGAGAGCTATCGCCATGCTCCAGTACTCGGTGACCCCTTCGTCGGTTAACGGTCCGGCAAAACAGCGGCCGACTTCAAACAGCCGCAGGGATGTTTGGCCATGGTTCAGGTTGTGAGCCACTGCACCAAGGAGACCTGGAACCAGGCGGGCACGCAGTACGCTGAGCTCTTCGGAAATAGGATTGTCAATGGATACCAGACCTCCAACTTGGCCCACGAAACCGGTTTGCTCCAGAAGCGAACTTAAAGAGCTTGACATTATTTCGCGACATCCAGCGGAGACAAGGCATTGCTTGAGGCGTTGTTCGCCGAGGACCTCAGGGGTTCCAGGATCTTGAACACTGCGGATGACTGGCAACGTAGCCGGGAGCCGGTCGTAGCCGTTGTGACGGCCGACTTCTTCTATCAGGTCTTCTTCGCGCGTTACATCAGGTCGAAAACTCGGAACTCCAACATCATAGCCGCCGGTCTTAGCTGTTAGAGAGAATCCAAGACGAGTGAGGATTTCCTCGACCTCAGAGCTTGGGACTTCTATCCCGAGTAAACCTTTTAGGCGGGATAGCCGGAGCGCAGTACTTACCGGCTCAGGCACGGTGCCGACAACGTCGATCGTTCCGCGTGACAACTCACCGCCTCCGATCTCTTGAATCAGGGAGGCTGCCCGGTCGATCGCCAGGAGCATTCCGTCATAGGCAGGGGAGCGCTCGAAACGATGGCTGGCGTCTGTGTGGAGATTCAGCCGGTGTGCTGTTGCACGGACGGTAGCAGGATCAAACCAGGCACCTTCGATAAGAACATTAACTGTATCCTTGGTAATGGAGGTCTCTGCTCCGCCTATCACACCGGCGAGTGCCACGGGGCGTCGCCCATCGGCGATTATTAGGTCGCTCGACGCCAGGTTATGCTCAATGTGGTCGAGCGCGACGAGAGATTCTGACTTACGAGCTCGGCGGACTACGATTTGGTGATCGGCAAGCCGGTCGAAGTCAAAAGCATGCAGTGGGTGGCCGAGTTCCCAGAGAACAAAGTTGGTGATGTCGGCGACGTTGTTCAAGGGTCTTAGTCCGATTGACTCGATGAGATTCGCGAGCCATTCTGGGGAAGGCTCGACCTTGACCCCACGAATCAATCGAGCTGTGTAGCGCGGGCACCCATTCAGATCATCGATTTCTATCGCGGTTAACTGGTCTGTGGCGGGACCAGACTCGTTGACTAGGATCTCTGGCGCTTGTAGGTCGGCGCGACGGGCTGTGGCAATCTCGCGAGCCAAACCGTAGTGATTCATCGCGTCGACCCGATTCGAAGGAATATCCAGGTCGAGCAAGGCTCCATCAGAGTGTGAGCGAATCTCCTCTACAACCATGCCACAACGGGTAAGGAGTTCGGCGAGCTGGCTAGTCTTTTCGGGGAGTTCGACGTAGCGTGCCAACCAGTTTGAAGAAAATAGCATTGCGTTCAGCCCGCAAACTGTCGCAAGAAGCGTGCATCGTTTTCGTAAAGTGTTCGGATGTCAGTGATGCCATAACGCATAGCGGCGATACGGTCAACGCCCATCCCGAAGGCGAAACCTTGCCATTCGTCGGGGTCGTAGCCGATTTTTTCAAAAACGGCCGGGTGCACCATGCCGCAGCCAAGCATCTCAATCCAGCCGTTGCCCGCATTGGCATCCATCTCTGCTGATGGCTCTGTGAAAGGAAAATAGCCGGGACGTAAACGGGTTTGAGTTTGGGGCCCGAAGAGTGCTTTGACGAAATGGTCAAGAGTGCCACGCAGGTCTGCCATTGTGATGTCTCGATCTACAAGTAAACCTTCGCACTGTACAAACGATGGTGTATGGGTGGCGTCGGGTGTATCTCGTCTGTAGACCCTGCCTGGAACGATTATGGCAAGCGGCGGTTCCCGGTCCTCCATCGTACGGATCTGAACAGGAGAGGTGTGGGTGCGAAGCAGCCAGTCGTTATCGAGGTAAAGTGTGTCCTGGCTATCACGTGCTGGGTGGTCACGGGGGATATTGAGAGCCTCGAAGTTGTAGTAATCGTGCTCAACTTCGGGCCCGCCAATAACCGTGTAACCCATGCGTGTGAAGACACCAACTATTTCTTGTAATGCGAGAGTAATCGGATGCAGGGAGCCAGCTTGTTTGCTGCGACCAGGAAGGGTTACGTCGAGGGAGGGCACCTCGTTACGGATATCCTTGTTTAAACCCGCCTTGATCTCGCCAAGCTGTCTTGTGATCTCCTCCCGCGCGTGATTGGCGGCACGTCCTACGGGGCCTCGAGCCTCGGACGGTAGGGTGCCCATGCGATCGAAAATCGCTGTCAGCTGGCCACGTTTACGGCCGACATAACGAGACTGAAGCTCCTCAAGCCCGGCAAGATTTCGCACTTCTCCTGCCTCGGCGGCGAAATCGGTGCGCAGCTCTTCAATTATGGCTAGCGAGTCGCTGCCATCAACGTGCGGCTGTCCAGTTTCATCGTCCACAGACGTGCCCTCGGACGGATTAGGCCGCGAGAGAATGTTTTGCGGCAAGGGTAAGCTGTGCGAAAGCCTCGGGATCTTCGACCGCAATCTGGGCCAACACTTTCCGGTCGAGGCCAATATTGGCAGCCTTCAATCCCGCCATGAAGCGGCTATAGGAAATGTCGTGCTGACGACAAGCGGCGTTGATTCGGATAATCCACAGGCGGCGAAAATCACGCTTTTTTCGCTTACGCCCGATGTAGGCATATTGCATGGCGCGGTCGACTGCGTCACGCGCAGAAGCGTAAAGTCGGCTGTCGGATCCGTAGTATCCCTTTGCTTGCTTGAGTATGTTACGGCGTCGGTTCTTGTGAACATTGCCGCGCTTTACACGAGCCATGCGATTCCTCCGTTATCTTGGCGACCGACTAACTAACTGTAGCGCTCCGGCAGTAACCGAGCGAGGCGGTGCTGGTCTGAAGTAGCAACCAATTGCGACTTGCGAAGGTTACGTTTCCGCTTGGTCGACTTGTGTCCCATTAAGTGGCCGGCATACGCGTGGTGGCGAGAAAATTTGCCGCTACCGGTGCGCTTAACGCGCTTTGCCGCCCCGCGGTGATTCTTCATCTTAGGCATTTCTTGTCCTCAAAATTATTGAACTGTTTTTCTAAAAGACGCGTATCCAATCAGTCACGTCTCGGGGTAATTATCATGAACATCAATCGACCCTCCATTCGTGGGGCCTTGTCGATCCGGACCGTCTCGCCGAGCTCGTCCACAACTCGGTCCAATATTTTTCGCCCGTACTCTGGATGAACGACCTCACGGCCACGGAACATTATCGTTGCTTTGACCATGTGGCCTTGAGAAAGAAATCGATGAATGTGTTTCATTTTGAAATCGTAGTCGTGTTGATCGATCTTTGGACGGAATTTCACTTCCTTCAGCTGCGTATTGTGGGGGCGTTGTTTCTGTTCTTTGGCTACCCGATACGCGTGCTTACCGTAATCCATAAGCCGGCAAACCGGCGGCTCGGAGTTAGGCGCGACCTCTACTAGGTCCAACTCCGCTTCTTGGGCCCTTGCCATTGCTGCCTCCGCGGGCACCACTCCTAGCTGTTCGCCGTCAGCATCGATCAGTCGAACTTGAGGAACTCTAATCTGGTCGTTGATCCGGTGTTTCTTTTGTACGGTAATGCTCTAACTCCCTTGTTATGGTCCGGCGCACCGGTGCGAGCCGAACAAGTCGTCAAGCCGGTGCAGCATCATCCTTGCGCAACGGCCATTCTCGCACAGCGCGGGCCTCAATGTCTTGCACGGCTTGCGCCAGAAACGTTTCAATCGTAAGGCTTCCTAGGTCGCCGACAGTTCGGTGACGTACAGAAACCTCCTGGTTTTCCATGTCACGGTCGCCGACGATTAACATGAATGGAAGTTTCTGTGTTTGTGCATCACGGATCTTGGCACCCAGTTTGCCGCTGCGGCGATCAACCTCGGCGCGAAGCCCCGCTTTTTCGGCTGCTTCGGCTATGGCTTCTGCGTATTTAATGTGACGGTCGGCGATTGGCAATACGATGACCTGAACCGGAGCCAGCCAAAGCGGAAATGCTCCGCCATAGTGCTCGATTAGACCACCGACAAATCGCTCCAGTGATCCGTAAATAGCGCGGTGGATCATTGCCGTGCGATGTTGGTACCCATCGTCGCCGACATAGGTGAGGTTGAAACGCTCCGGCAGGTTGAAATCCAGTTGTATTGTCGATCCCTGCCAGGCACGACCCAGTGCATCGATGAGGTGAAAATCAATCTT
>Ga0209752_1001553_pt1 | contig 10994 bp, 14 predicted proteins | sample METZYME_3_250m_FD_187548 | JGI IMG/M metagenome (GOLD analysis project Ga0209752, IMG submission 187548) | Marine microbial communities from oxygen minimum zone in mesopelagic equatorial Pacific - METZYME_3_250m (SPAdes) (version 2) | ecosystem: Environmental > Aquatic > Marine > Oceanic...
ATCTCATGAATATTCAGAAAGTCATTGTTATAATAAAAAAAGATATCAATGTGTTGGAACTGATAATAACTATCTGGTTGGTAAAATAATCGGTGGATTTTTTTTGATGATGGTTGTATTAATGTGTTTAATTTTTGTTATTGGAGGTGGAAGAAGGTCATACGGTAGTTCTTATCGAGTTCATCATCATCATCATCAAGAACCAGTAGTTCAAGAACCAGTAATTAGAGTTCCACAGATTTTAATTCAATCAGATGTTAATATAAATAATGAAGGTTTATAACATAATTTTTTCAACAGTCCAAAAATCAGAACATAAATTTGGATTTTTTATATAATCATATGGAAAATAACAATATCCTTTATCTCCCCACTTATTTGACCATGAATTTCTTACTTTAAACATTTTAGTAGTATCATTAAAACCAACTAAAACAACTGCGTGTCCACCTAATATTTGTTCATCTTTTTTAGGTATTTGAACAATACCAGAAGTAGCAGTTTTTTCTGATTCAAAAGATTCATATACTAAAAATCCAAAAACAACTGGGTAACCATTTGATAATGCAGCTTTTAATTGACTCATATTTTGAATAACGCGTTGATATTGAATAGTTCTATGATGTTTAGCAATATTGTAACATACTTTTTTTGGTTTTTCAGTGAATTTTGAAATATCATAAGGCCATACAGTTTCAGGACATACACCGATTTTATTAATTGATTTTATACCATCTCTAATTTCTGCTCCTGAGTCAGTAGATACATTTCCTTCCATATTTCGTTCATTATAATAAATAAATAAACGAGATGGAGTAAATTTATTATTAGGTGTATTTTGTTTATATTCATCAAATTCAAAAGCGAATGCTATTGCATTTGCAGTACAAGATCCTAATTCTCCTTGATCATATATTTCTTGTGGTCCACTAGTAGATAAATCTAATGATTTTTTATCAGTTGATGCAAATCGGTGTACTTGATCTCTATGATCAAATACATCTCTTTTCCATCCATATTTTCGATTGACTGTATACATATATGAATATATTCCTCCCATTTTTTTTTTTATATTATAATATAATGTTTTTATTTTTCAATAAAATTGAATAATAAAATATAATAAGTAAATTAATATGCAACAACAAATGCAACAACAAGACGAAATGGATAATTATTTTCTCCATGGTATTGTATCAACATCTACTTATAAAATAAAAGATTTTGTATATGAAACGAAATATTGTATGAAAAAAGATAATTATATTACATGGACAGTTCCATTAAATGCAGAAGTTAATGATCTTTTTATTTTTTATAATTCTGATAAAAATGAAAAAATTTTTAAATCAAAAATGAGATTATATGTAATAACTGAAATTATAAGTCCTTATTATGGTGGATTAGAAGAAAGAAAAGAATATTATAGAATTGTTAGACAAAAAAAATGGACAAAAGAACAGGCACAAGGTAAAAATATTTGTAAAATGGTAAATTTTTTTAATAGATTAGATTTTAATTTAATTACGAAAAATGAATATAATAGACATATTACTAATTGTGATTGGAATATGTTTATGCAAAGTACACAAAAATATACAAATATTCAAAAAATTAATTCTTTAAAAAATGCATTAAATCATATTATTTATGATAAAATTAATACAGAAGAAAAAAGATTAAGAAGAGAACAAGATGAAAGATTAGATGAAATTGAACAAGAAAGAAGAGAAAGACGACATAATCAAGTAATAATTTCTAATAATAAAAAATTACAACAACAATTATATTCCTTAAGACAAGAAATTCAAAATAAAAATTTAGAATTACAACGACTAAGAAGCAGAGGTACCCATAGAACACCAATTTATCAGTTTTTTGAATAATAATTTTAATAATATATTAAAATTATTAATTATTGTTTTGACCACCTTAAATATCCTCGTTTTGTTTTTTTTGCAATATAGTTTTGACCATCATTACCTTTTCTAATTTCACCTTCTTTACAATCATTAGCAGGTATTGGAGGTCCTGGTCTGCCTTTATATTTAGCTTTTGAAGATTCTTCACAATCTTTATTTGATGGTTTTTTTGGTGCTTTTTTTGGTTTTTTTGCTTTAGCTGGTTTTTTTGCTTTAGCTGCTTTTTTTGCTGCTGCTTTTTTTGCTTTAGCTGCTTTTTTTGCTTTTGCTTTTTGTACTTTTGCTTTTGCTTTTCGGGCTTTTTTGGCGTCAAGGAGTTCAATCCAATGTCCTTCTTCATTATAATAACCTGTAGGATTTGCATGTTCATGCCAATTATCATCACCATCCCACCAACCATCGGCTATTGATCCATATAGGCGGCCATTACTTGGACTATCTTGACATAATTTTTCTAATTCTTTTTTTTTTAATTTACTATAACCTTTGATTCCTTTTGATTTACATATTTTTTTTAATTCAACGACTGTTGGCATTTTTATATATATTATATTATATAATAAAATTGATAATAATTTTAATAATAGAATATATATTAAAATGATTAAACATATAAAAATGGAAAAAAAAATTGAAAAAGAAAATTATCATAAAGATCAAAATTTTTGTAAAGATTGTAATCAACCAATTAATAAACGAACAGAAAATGATTTATTAGAAGGAAAGTGTAATAAATGTTATCGAATGACTTATACTGGAAATATTTTACGAAAAAAAAATAAAAATAGAACTAAAGAAAGAAAGAAACAAAGAGAATATAAAAATAATTTTTAATTTTTACTAATAGCTTCACATAACTTTTTTTTATTTAATTTAGATTTACCAATATTTTTTGGTAAATCTTTATATTCTTTAGATTTTTTAATATCTTTAATAATCATTTTCATACATTCTTCTATATTTTTAATACCAACTTGATCAATCTCTGGTTGAGCTGGAGGAGTTAAAGGGCTATTTATTAAATTAGATGGTAATGGAGGTTCTGGTGTTGGAGATTTAAGCATTTTGTAAGCATATTTTTTAATATTTTTTTTAATATCTTTTTTCATTTGAGAATCAATACCACGATATTCATCAAGAATTTTTTGTAAAATTTGATTAATAGATAAATGTTGATTATTCTTTAATATTTTTTTTAAATCTGTTATTTTTACACTATAAATATGAGGTTTTCGTGGTTTCTTTGGAACTAATTTTTTTTTATATTCATGAATAATTTCTTTTTTATAATATTGATTATCAAAAATAATTTTATGATTTTTTAAGATACCAATTTTTAAAATATGTTTATCTAAATTTTGAATATCAATATTAGTTTTTTTATTTTTTAATTTATAAATATTATTAAATTGATCTTTGAAAAATAATTCATTATTTTTGTTTATTTTTTTATATTTTTTTTTAATCATAGGTATATCATCATCTTTAATATCCCAACTATCAAAATAATCATTATAATTTTTATCAACAAAACAAATAATATTTTCATCATTCCGTAAAGAATTAATATCACAATCAATAGCAATTTCTTTCATTAAGTTTAATAAAATATTTTGATATTTTTCTTTTTTATCAGAAACATCTTTCATATGATAATCAATAGATCTTTGTTTCATTCGTTGAATTAATAATTCTTTAGAATATTCTTTATCATTTCTTAAATCAATAAAACCATAATATTTAAAAACATTAACAATTTTATTATTATAAGATTTTAATTCTTTTTTATAACGAAAATCAATAAAATCTTTTTTATCAATATGATCATGAGAACAAATACGAATACCTCTACCGATTACTTGTTTTATTAATGTATTATTCCACCAAGGTTCAAGAATATGTATTTGTCTAATACTGAGTAAATTAATACCTTCTTTACCAGAAGAAGTCATTAAAAAAACTTTAATAATATCACCATTTTGATTTTTTAAATCATTAAAAATTTCTTTTGATTTAATATTTCTTTCTAATCCAGTCCATTTAATAAAAGTACCATTTTCACCAGATTTTTTATTTTTATTATCATTATAATTAGTAAAACCATTTTGTTTTAATGCTTCTGCAATAAATTGAATACCATATACACCAACAAATTGAGAAAAAACTAAAACTGGACCATTAGATTCTTTAATTTTTTTAATAATATGATAAACTTTTTTAGAAATATTATGTAAATCATTATCAATATGTAAAGGTTTATCATCATTATCTAAAATTTTAAAAATTTGTTTTTGAATATCTTTTGTAATAGTTTCATCTAATAAATAATTTTTATTTTCCCACCATTTTTTATTTTCTTTTTTATCAGGTTTCATAAAATATTCTAAATTTAATAAATTTTTATTTTTTTTTAATTTTTTTTTTTTTAATTTTTTTTTATCAAAAAGATAACTTGGTAAAATAACATTAGATGCTTTTCTTTTATATAAAGAAGTAGTATCAAAAATTGTATTAGTATTTTCTATTTTTTTATTTTTTAATTTTTCGGCAATAAGATAACCTTGTTCTTGTTCAAAACTAAAAGGAATATATATATTTTCTTCAATTTTTTTAGCAAAAACTTGTTCATTAATACCTTTATTATAACTAATAATACCATTTAATCTTCTTCTTAACATATCTTGATTTTCCATATTATTTATACTTGAATTAATAAAATTTTCTTGAAAGTTAAAATAATTATCTTCAAATTTTATTTTTTTATTTTTAAAAGTTGTACCTCTTATAATATTAGAAATAATTGCAATTTCAAATGGATCATTGATAATTGGAGTACCAGATAATAAAATGATTCTAGAATTTATACATTTTTTTAAATCATTATATATATCTACTTCTTTGTCATTTTTTAATTTATTACTAATCATATTAATAAAGTTATGACATTCATCAATAATAATAACACTATCATCAAAAACATTATTTCGTTCAGAATATTTATTAATATATTTATTTAATGAATTTTTACGAGAATTAATATGTAATAATTTATCTCTATATCCACCTTTTACAGAATATGCATTATAATGAATAATATGATAATCAAATTCTAATAATTTTTCAATTATTTTTTCTTTTTGTTTTTTTTGTTTTTTTTCTTTTTTCAATATTTTATTAATTGCATCACGAATATCACAATTAGAAAAACATCTAGAAGATATTTCTTTAATCCAAGGATCAAAAAATAAATTTGCAGGAATCATTAAAATAACTTTTCTATTATATTCATTTTTTGTTTTATAATGTTCATCTTTACTATCTAAATTATATTTTCTACATGATTCACTTAATAAGATACCACTTGTAGTTTTACCAGAACCTAATCCATGATAAATTAATAAACCTCTATTATCTAATTTTTTTTTATTTCCAAAATTATTTAAATCTGTCATATATTTAAATAAAAATTCTTGATATTGAAAAATAGATTGTTTAGTTTTATTATTAATAGTTTTACAAATATTATTACCAATATTTGTAGATAAAATATCTTTTTTAAATTCCCTATATTTAAGATTAATATTTGATATAAATTTATTATTTCGACTTTCCATAAGCAATATATATATACTAAATTTATTTTTTTATATTATTATTTATATAATATTACTATATAATAATAAGAAATGCCCGTGCCCGATTGTAAAAAAAACACTAATTGTTTAAATAAAAAAGATGGTAAAGAAAGATTATTAAATTATGTAACTAATACTTTTAAAGGAAAAACTTCTACAAGTTTTAAAAATTATAGTTTTTATAAAAAAAAAACAGATGAGGAGGAGTATTGGAATTATCAATTTCAAATACTTTGTACATATAAAATACAAAATGAAGACAAAAATGATAAAAAACCTAAAAAAAAATTATTTTTAGAAATATTTGATAAAAAAAAAAAAGAGGGAAAATATTGTTTAAGATTGGAATTAAAAAGTAATAAACCACATCCTGATTTTAAAAATTTTAGAGGTTTTAAAAAATCCAAAATTGAACTTCTTGGTAAAAATATTTGTGGATTTAAAAAGGGGAAACAAACAGTAAATTTAAGTGGATCTTATATTCTTAGTTTAGTAGATAAAATAAATAAAATTTTTAAAGTAGAAGAATCTGAATTATCTGATGATTCTCGATTAGAATTAAAAGATGAAAATGGTAAAGTAGTTTCACGAGCTCTTTTAAAAATAATTAAATTATATGAATATAATAAAACTTGGTATCAAAAAGAAGGAGGATATTTACCAATTAATCATTTAAAATTAAGTCAATATAGTAAAGATGCTGGAAAACTCAAATTGAAAGATTTATATGGATTTTATAATGATAAAGATTTAAGAACATATGGTTTAGATAAAAATCAGAAATTTCATAATGAAAAATTTGTAGAAGAAGAAGATATTAAAGAAGTTTATAGAATATTAAAAAAAGAAAAATTAGATGAAAATAGTAATTTAAAAAGTGTCGCAATTGCTTTTAAATCTAAAAAAATTACATCTTCTGAAAAATTAAAATTATGGTTTAAAGTTTTTTCTTTGGATAAAAGAAAAAAAATATCTCAATCTAAAAACCCTGAATATAAATTGATTCAAGCATATTTAAAATTACGAGAAAATCATGGTATGATAACACATATAAAAACATATTAAAAATGATTTTATAATATATAATATAATAGATGGAAAATACTATTGCTGAAAGACCAAATAATTATTATAAATTCTTAAATAGTATTATTAATAATAAAAATCAATCATTTTTAGAATATGAATATCCAGTTGCTAGAGAACAACATATAATTTATTTCAATGATGATAATAATAATTATGAATATGATGATAATGTTCCTGAACAAATAGTTGATGAAGTAGTACCAAAAAAAATTCAAAAACCAAAATCTAATTTTTATAAATATTTATTTGGTAGTATGTTATTAACTTGTACTTCAGTAACTGTTTCTTATTATTTTTATAAAAAAAAAAATAAGAATAAAAATTAATTTTTTTGTTTTGCTGCAGCTTCTTTTAATTTTCTCATAAATTCTTTTGCTTCTGGGCTATTACTACCTTTTGGTTTCATTTTTTCCAATTGTTTTTTTGTTGCTTTTTTATAATTAGGATCTATTTTTGTACTTGGACCAGTTGACCAAGATATTGCTTCCCAATCTCCAAATAATCTAGATACATCTGGATAATCTGATCCTTGTACTGATTTCGGTTTTATACATTCTCCTCTAGATAATTGATTACTATATTGAACTGTTTTATATAAACGAAAACATAAAAAAATATGTAATGTTGATAATCCAATAACTGGATAACCATTTTCATCGCTTACTGATACTCGTATCCAATAATTATGATTCGGATTATCAGAAGTCCATTGACTTCTATGTATATTTCCTTTTACTTCAACAGAAGCAAATTGATGATTTATATAGTAATTTAAATTTGGTATATGTAAATAATATATCATTGTTTTAATAGTTTGTTCATTAAAATTTTTATTTCCTGATCCTGAAAACCAAATCATATTATATTATATAATATATATTTATTTAAATAATAATTTATTTATTGTTGTTTTAACACAAAACATTTCATGAGAAATAATACCAATTAAAAACATATTTAATAGTGTTTTTTTAAAATTTAATTTATATTTTTTACTTATCATATAACTAAATAATATTGTCATTACAACATCTACTACTGCTATATTCAATATTCTTATACTATGTAAACCTTTACCTGGTTCACCAAATATTTTATTAAAATTTTTGAATATACACATTTTATTATATAATAATAAAATATTAAAAAAAAAAATAAAATTGATAAGCTGTAATCAAATCATAAAAAATCAAAATGGAAACTCTTAAGAGATTCTGGAATGACGGATGTGAAAAAGTTAAATCGTATTTTAAGATTGAAGAAAGAGGTTCTACTATTTTAACAGAACTACGAGCTGGAACAGTAACATTTTTCACAATGGGTTATATTTTAGCAGTTAATGCTGCAATTTTAGGAGATAGTGGAGGTACTTGTGATGGAGCATCAGATGATTATGATCAATGTCAACAAGATTTAAAAATTGATTTAATTTATGCAACTGCTATTTCTGCTGGTGTATCTACTTTATTAATGGGTTTAACTGCTAATTTACCATTAGCATTAGCACCAGGAATGGGTTTAAATGCATATTTCACTTATGATGTTGTAGGATTTAGAGGTTCTGGTAAAGTATCATATGAAAATGCATTATTTGCAACATTTATTGAAGGATTTATTTTCTTAGCATTATCAATGACTGGAATTCGTTTTAAATTAATGAATTTAATTCCAAAACATGTCAAATATGCAATGACTGCTGGTATTGGATTATTCTTAGCACATTTAGGAATGCAATCAGCTGAAGGAATTGGATTAGTAACTGCACATACTGCAACTAAAGTAACATTAGGAGGATGTGGTTTATATAATGAAGTTAGTGAATTTGTCCCTGGTTTTGGTAGTGTAACATGGTGTCCTGTCGATGAAAAAATGGATGGTGCAACTACATGGATTGGTATTGCTGGATTTGCTCTAATGAGTTTATTAATGGTATATAAAGCACGTGGAGCAATGTTTCTTACTATTCTATTAGTTACAATTACTTCATGGTTTAGAGATACTGATTTTACATATTTCCCAGAAACATTTTTAGGAGAAGCTCGTTATGAATATTTTAAAAATGTAGTAGATTTACATGTAATGGATAAAACACCTTTTGTTTTATTTAACAATGTAAATTTAGGAGGTAATGATATTTGGATTGCTTTAGTAACATTTTTATATGTTGATATGTTAGATACTGCTGGTACTCTATTTTCTATGGCTGAATATGCTGGTATGGTTGATGAGAATGGTAATTTCGAAGGACAAACAGCTGCTTTTTGTTCTGATGCAGTTGGAACTATCTTTGGATCATTATTAGGAACTTCTTCTGTTACAACATATATTGAATCTGCAGCTGGAATTGAAGAAGGTGGTAGAACTGGTTTAACAGCTGTTGTTGTTGCTCTATTTTTCTTATTATCTTTAGTTTTTGCTCCAATTTTTGCATCTATTCCTCCTTGGGCAACTGGACCAGCATTAATTATCATTGGTTCATTAATGATGAAGAGTGTAATGAAAATTGATTGGAATAATACTAGACATGCAATCCCAGCATTTGTTACTATTGTAACAATGCCTTTAACATATTCTATTGCATATGGTATTATTGGAGGATTAATGATGTCTTTCTTATTTTTTATATCAGATATAGTAGTTTTTTTATGTCTGAAACATGTACCTTTATTTCAAAAAGAAGAATCATCTTCTCCACGAGTTGAAGAAGTAATGATGGATCGAATGAGAAATGATAAAGTTGAGTTAGCAATTTGTGATAATGATGATTTATTATAAAAAAATAATAAAATTTATTAATTATATAATATTATCAAAATGTCAAGTCTAAGTTTAGAAACAGTAATTTCAAATATTATTTTATGTTATGTTTTTTATAATTTTTTAATTAAAATTATTGCAAAAAGTCATTGGAAATCTCAAATAAAACTAGATGATTTAATAGATCAAAATCAAGAAAATTATTTTAAAAAAATTTATTTAAAACAAAAACTTGAATATATTTTAATGTGTGTAAAAGAAGAAAGAAAAGAATTAAAAGAAAAAACAGCAGATTTATATCAATTGATAGTAGAATATGAAGAATATGTAAAAAAAGAACAAGAATATATACAAATTAATGAAGATAATGATATTAAAATTCAACGTTTAGAAGAAAAAAATGAAAAATTATTTAAAATTATGTTTAAATTTTTATGTTCATTTGAAAAAGAAATAGAAGAATATAAAAATCGTGAATGTGAATATAAAATTAGAGAAAAAAAATATTTAGAAGATATTCAAGATTATTCTTATTTAGCATTAGAATAAAATTTATATTAAATATTTTAGTTTATATAAAACATATAATCTAAAATGAATATTTTTAAAAAAATGTTTAAATCATGTTTTTTATGTTGCCTAGATTGTGTAGAATGTATATATAATGATACTGATGAATTTTTAAAAATGAGAAAAGAATCTAATTAATGAAATAAAATTGATTCTAATAATATTTATAACCTATTCATTAAAACTCTTTTATAAATAATTTTTAAAAATGAACGATCTTGTAAAATTGAGAATTGGGAAACCTAATTCAGATTCTTTAACATTAAATCAATATTATCAAAATGAAGGTGTGGGTTTGTGGTCTTATAGTAAGAAAAAAATGAATAACGTAAGAAGAATAAAAATATGTAATTGGAACCAAACAAAAATGATTATCGCAGATATCGAAAACTTTACCGCTGTGTTATGTCATGATTTCACTACAAAATATTATATAAAATTTAATAATGCTATTATTATGAATAGTTGTGATATAAATTTCAACGGACAATGCTCCAGAAAATATAATTAAAAAAAATAAAAATTAATTTTTTAAAAATTATTTTTTATTATGGACTTAATTTCAAAAGAAAAAATAAAAAAAAATTTAAAATCGATTGATATATTAAAAAATAGATTTAAAATTAAATATGAATACTTTACCATTAGTTCTTGAAAACATCATTTTGGATTATAAAAATGATTTAGAAAAAGAAAAATGTTTTTATTGTTCTAATTTATATGATATCGATTCAGAGGAAAAGTATGACAAAGAGGATGTAGATCCTCGTTATAACAATGAGAATGACTATTGGTATTTAGATCCTCATTATGACAAAGAGGATGTATCAGATCCTCGTTATAACAATGAGAATGACTATTGGTATTTAGATCCTCATTATGACAATAGTGATTTTCATGAAAGCATTGAACTTCCATTTCCAATACTTTGCTGTTGTGATAGAAATGTCTGTGATAAATGTAAAGTAAAATGTGAAAACTGTTCGAAAATCATTTGTCATAATACTTCAACTTGTTGTCA
>Ga0209752_1001556_pt1 | contig 10987 bp, 11 predicted proteins | sample METZYME_3_250m_FD_187548 | JGI IMG/M metagenome (GOLD analysis project Ga0209752, IMG submission 187548) | Marine microbial communities from oxygen minimum zone in mesopelagic equatorial Pacific - METZYME_3_250m (SPAdes) (version 2) | ecosystem: Environmental > Aquatic > Marine > Oceanic...
ACCACCGGCCCCATCAAAGGCGCCATCGCCCAGGTGAAATTCCCTGTGATCGAGATCCACGCTTCCAATCCCACTGCCCGAGGAACGGTCTCTCAGGTGCTGCCGGTATGCAAGGGCGCGGTCTACGGTTTTGGAGTTTTCGGCTACAAGCTAGCCTTGGAAGCGGTCCAACAGATGGCCTAAGGTCCGATCTGGAAAGTTAGTCGCACCTGAAACACCGGCGCTTCCCGAAGACCTCTTCATGGACACCCTTGGTGACAATCAGATAGTCGATGACTGCCCGGATCGTCTTGCCTTCATCTACAATCTTGTATTTTTCCTTCATGGAGCGGATGAAGGAAAACTGGTCGGTGCCTAATTCGACTTCAAAAGTCTTTTTGGGGCTTGCCATGTCGCTGTCTCCCCGAGTTTAGCTTCTGTCTAGAGAGCTGCGTCTACCACCGCTTGCGATATCGCCGCCAGTCTGGGTGTGTTGGTGACCTCGGCCCGGAACCCGTTGGTAATGTAAGCTAAGGCCAGCCCCGAGTCCGGGTTAGCCCATCCGACGGATGTCCCGGAGCCGGCGTGGCCGAAGGTGCGGGTGTCCTCTTTGCCGTGGGCCGCGAATCTGGGGTCTCCTAAAGATAGACCCAATGAACGTTTCACGTACCGATCCAAGCTGTGATCCAGCCCTTCGGACTGCTGTTCAGTAACTGCCGCCACTGTATCTGGTTTCATGGTGGTTACGCCGTCCAGAGTACCGCCACCGGCCATCATGGCATAAAAACGTGCCAGGCCCCTGGCAGTGGCGATGCCACCGCCAGCGGGGAGTACGGCGGTGTGTACCTCCGGGCGGTTGTAGATAGTTACCTGGCTGGTCCGGTCACAGTCCTCCATGGGGTGCAGTTTTGCGACCCGGTCTTCCATGGAGGGATCGATGCCCAGATGGAATTCTTCAATGTTCTGGGGCCCGGTTATCTCTTCTCGTACGAACTGGTCGATGGGTCGTCCATCGATCCTCCGGACTAATTCGCCTACGACCCAACCAAAATTCCGAGGATGATAGGCAATCACTCGGCCGGGTTTATAGTCCAGGGGTATCTGCTCCATGGCCTCGACCGCTCCTTCCCAATCGTGCCAACGGTCCCAGGTCATGTGACTAGGGGTGTCGGGAAATCCTGACTCATGGGTCAACACATGCTTGATGGTAACGTCTTCCTTGCCCTTTTGGGCAAAGCCGTCCCAGTGGGTGGCGACCGTGTCATCCCAGTCCAATTGGCCCCTTTCCCAAAGGATGTGCAGACAGGCCGACGTCACAGCTTTGGTAGAGGAATATAGAACGAATATGGTGTCCTCTGCCACCGGTTTCCCTGTCTCTTGGTCGGCCAAGCCACCGTAGAGGTCCAGGACTGGCAAGCCATGCCGGTAGACTGCCAGCGCTGCGCCAGGGTGGACCCCTGTCGCTAGCTGTTGATTGAATAGCTCTTCCACGCGGTTAAGCCCTTTGGGGTCCATCTGAGCGTTTCCGGCGGCTACCACGGTTCAGTTATATCCTCAATATCTTGTTGATTGTTCGTCGGGCCGAGTCTAAACAATTTTTACCTCGGCCCTGCCCAAGCCTTCTATCATTATGGAGGCCGTGTCTCCGGGATTAACGGGCTTAGGCGACACGATACTACCGGTAATTATCACCATTCCTGACGACAAACCCAAGCCTTGCTCGGCCAACTTGTTTGCCAGCCATGCCAGGGGTTCCAGTGGGTGGCCCATCACATCCGAGCCATGGCCGTCGCCCACCAATTCGTTATTGATGGTCATTGAACCGTAAGCGGCTTGCAGGTCCAGATCCCGCCAGTTGTTCACCTGTTCCCCCATGACGACTCCGGCGTTGAAGATGTTGGCGGCCACACCGGTGATGAACTGGATCTTGGGGTCCATGCCCGGCGTGCGCCGGATATCTACCACCTCAAAAGCGGTCGACAGGGACTCAACCGCTTCCGAAACTCTTCCCCGGTCGTAGGGGGTTCCAGACAGGGGCAAGTCAGCCCCGAGCCGCACACATACCTCACATTCTAGGGCCAGCTGCACGTAATTGGCCGCAGTTAGAGTATTGGGGGAGTGGAGAATATTGTCTTCCAGCACCACGCCCAAGACCGGTTCACTGACACCGACGGTCTGCTGCAGAGCCTCTGTTGTGTAGGCCAGTTTGTAGCCGGCGATGCCGCCCTGTTCCTCGGCAATGTGCCTTTGAAATTCCCGCTGTATCAGGTAGGCCTCGTCCAGGTCTACCGGCAACAGCCGCTCGTCCAGTGAATACAACTGGTGGGCGTTATATTGACTAGCCAGGGAGTCGCCTGCCTGCTGTACTTTGACGTTTACCGACATTTGTCCGACTTCCTTACGGGTTTGAGAGTCCTTCTAGTCCGGTGTACTAAGTATAGGGTTCCAATTCTATCTCGTGCAGGGCGGGAACCACTTCGCTTCCCAAGAGTTCCAGGGACCGCATGACCTCTTTGTGGGGAATATTGCCGTCGCTGCCGATGAGTATCAGGTAGCCGGGACTCAGCTTTTCCACAGTGTCTTTAAGCTTGGCGATGACGGTTTCAGGACTCCCCACCACCACCGCGTTCACTTCTTGCAGTTCTTGGTAGGTCATGGGAGGTCCACCGCCTCCGCCCAATCGCCTGGTGGACATCTGGCTAGCGACCCGGGACTGATACCCCGGCGGGTCGACGTGCTCCACAGGGCCGCGCATCCGATGATTCTGGGCCCACAGAAAACCTTTGCCGATCTCCTGGGCTTTCTCGTCGGTGTCGGCCACAAGGGCTCGCACCTGGTAACCGAAATGCTTTGGCCCTGGAGTGAACCCCACTTCTTTGGCGGTATCGATGTAGACCTTTTTAAGGTCCTGAGTCAGGCTGATCAGTGCCCCTAGGTTCATGTAGGCATACTGGTGATTGGCGGCCCAGACCACGCTCTCGGGGCTGCTGCCACCGGGAAACCAGACCGGGGGATGGGGTTTTTGAACTGGTAATACCCAAGGATTGACTACTCTATATTGGAAATATTGGCCTTCAAACCGGAAGGGGCCGGGTTGAGTCCAGCATTTGATTATCAGGTCATGGGCTTCTTCGAACCGATCTCTGTTCTCGGTGGGCGAAATGCCGGCCTGCAAAGTTTCCACCGCTCCACCACGCACGAACCCCGAGATGAGACGGCCACCGGAATAGCAGTCCAGCATGGCCAATTCCTCGGCCATGCGCACGGGATCGCTTATAGGAATGATGTTGCCGAGAATAGCGATGCGGACCTTTTTGGTAAGTTTGCTGATGACTGCAGCATCGATGTTAGCCGACGGTTTCATGTTCCAATAAGCAGCATGGTGCTCGTTGGTCATGATGCCGTCCAAGCCGGCCTCATCCGCCAACGCGTATTCTTCGTGATACTGGTTATAGAGTTCGTTGGCTTTCTGCGGGTCGAAGTAGGAATTGGGGAAGCCCAGGCGGCCGGAGTCGTACTTCTCTAGGTCTTCTTCTTTCACATGGATATAGGGCTGTTGGGTGTGGAAGAAAACTTCTACGTAGTCTTTCATCGAAACACATCCGGAAACAGATACGTCCAGATATAGGGCGGTTGGCGACGACGGAGCCTAGTATAGCACTTAGTGTCAGGGCAATCGGGCAGACCGGGTTAGGCAATCTCTATGCCCACCGGGCAGTGGTCGGAGCCCATAACGTCCGCCAATATAAATGCCCCGGTGAGCCGTTCTGCAAAATCCTGGTCCACGAAGAAATAATCGATGCGCCAACCCACATTGCGGTCTCGGGCCCGGGTCATCTGGTCCCAATAGGAATAATTATTCGGCTCCTGGTTAAAGATCCTAAGGGTGTCTTTGTAGCCATGGGCTAGAAATTTGTCGATCCAAGCCCGCTCTTTGGGAAGGAAACCCGAAACTTTGACGTTCTCTTTGGGCCGGGCCAGATCGATCTCCTTGTGGGCGGTATTCACGTCGCCGCAGACCACCACGTGCTTGCCGCTTTGTTTGGTCTTGTCAGCGTATTCTAGGAAAGCATCATAGAAGTCCATTTTGTACTGGAGGCGATCGGCCGATCTCTTACCATTGGGGAAATAGATATTGAACAGGACGAAGTCGCCAAAGTCGGCGATGATGGTACGCCCTTCGCTGTCGAACCGGTCGCCGAAGCCAAACCGGATACTCAGAGGGGCCTTCTTGGCGTAGAGGCCCACTCCGCTGTAACCTTTTTTTTCAGGGGCGGAGAAGTAGGAGGTATACCCAGGGATCGATTTGATTGTTTCAGGGAGCTGTTCTTCGTGGGCTTTGGTCTCCTGGATGCACATGATGTCTGGATCTTCGCCGTTGAACCAATCGAGAAAACCCTTCTTATGGGCTGCCCGGAGACCATTTACGTTCCAGGATATTACCCGCATGAGACCAACTCCTTACTTACTAAACCTATATAACCCGAACAGGAGCTGGGATGTTCCCGCCCCCAAGCCGACTTGGAACATACCGGCTATGCGAAATGCGGTGATAGCTCTTTGGCCACCCGCTCCATGGACTTCATCGTCTCGGAGTGATCCCAGCCGCCGAATCCGAAGTATAGGATAACCTCTTCGATACCGGCAGCCTCGCAATCCTTCAACACTTTGATGCAATCTTCGGGGCTGCCGGTGATGATGCTACGGTCGCCCAGGTCCTCGGAGGTCATGGTCTCCAAACGCTCGACGATGTCCACGAAATAGCGGATGTGGGCCGGCGCCGAGGCCCGGTCAGCGGGAAAGGCCGGTAGGATACCGTGGAAGTAGTGGAGCAGCCGCTCCTTGGTATTTAGTGTCTCCAACCCGTCGTACGTAACGTTAACGAAATAGGAGCACATCACCTTGCGTTCCACGTGGCCGGCGGCATCTGATTCCTTCTTGAACTCCAATACGGCTTTCTGCAGGCTGCCAAACATCATGGCGGCAGCAAAGGGAGCGAAGATGACGTCGAACCCGGCCCGGGCGGCGTGGCGCAGAGTGGGCTCGCTGAAACAGGCTACGTAGATAGGTGGATACGGCTGCTGGACCGGCCGCGGCAGAACCGTGACCTCCGGGTATTGGTAATGAACCCCCTTATGGGATGAGGTCTCGTGACTCCAGGCCTTCTTGATTACCTCAAGACCCTCGAAAAAGATCTCCTGGCTCTGGGCGAAGTCCACGCCGAAGGCGGCGTACTCCCTGGCATCGTAGCCCCGCCCTACCGAGAGCTGAGCCCGCCCATTGCTCAGCAGGTCCAGGAGAGCGAACTCCTCGGCCACCCGCAGGGGGTGCTGGACCGGTAACAGCACGGTTGCCGGGCCCAATTTTACCCGTTTGGTGCGCGCCGCCACATTGGCGAGGAAGACTGGAGCAGACGGCAGAACTCCGAATAAGCCGAAGTGGTGCTCGGGAACCCAGACGGAGTTGAGCCCAATCTCCTCAGCTTGGAGGCATTGCTCCATGACCTCCTCCAGCAACCGGCTGGGATCCTTGCGGTTCGCGCCATACGCGGGAGGGTTGTCGGTCAGGGTGAAGTAGCCGAGTTTCATCTTCGGAGTCCCACTCCCAAGGCTGGTTGCCCGATTATATCTGTTGAAACGTACCAGTCAACCAGCTGCGTGCTATTATTGCGCCCTCAATTGCTAGCCTTACATTAGGACGTATTTCCCATGACCAAGACAGGACATGATCACCTAGAAAGCCTAAGGGACGGCCGCAGCATCTACCTGAACGGCCAACTGGTTGGCGATGTTGTTGACCATCCGGCCTACCGCAATGCCATCAAGTCGACCGCGGCGCTGTACGACTTCCAGGCCGACTCTGAGAACCAGGAGCTGATGACCTTTGAGTCGCCGACCGGAGCTCGGGTCAACCGCTGCTGGCAGATGCCAGAGTCCTACGATGAACTGGTGCAGCGGCGCCTGGCCCTGGAGGCCTGGGCGGAACAGACCAACGGGTTCTTGGGACGGTCTCCCGACCATGTGGCCTCTTCTCTCTGTGGGATGATGATGCGCCTTGACCTTTTTGAGGCACACGGTGAGGAGCGGGCCAAAGCCCTTTCCGATTACTTCGAGTATGTCCGGGACAGCGACCAGTTCGTTACCTACGTGGTGGTCAGTCCCCAGGCGGACCGCTCCAAGGGAGTGGGAGAGCAGGCTGCCGAATTCTTGACCGCCGGCATCTGCGATGAGGACAGCCAGGGGATCACCGTGAAAGGGGCTAAGATGCTGGGCACAAGTTGCATCATGGCCAACGAGGTGCTGCTGGGAACCATACAGCCAATGCATCCGGGAGAAGAGCAGTACGCCTTTTCAGCGGCCATTCCATTGGGGGCCAAGGGAGTTAAGCTACTTTCTCGCAAGTCTTACGAAGCTTCAGCGGTATCCGAGTTCGATAATCCGCTTTCGTACCGGTTCGACGAGAACGACGCCGTGGTCTATTTCGACGAGGTAAAGGTCCCCTGGGAGAGGGTATTCGTGCACCGGGACCCGGCCATGTGCCGGGCTCAGTACCACGAGACACCCGCCCACGTCTTCCACAACTACCAGGCCCAGGTCCGCCTAATGGTCAAATTGCGTTTTCTAGTGGGAGTGGCTCGGAAAATCGCCGAGACTACTAATGTCCTGGCTTACCCTCAGGTGGTGGAAAGTCTGGGGGCTCTTGCAGGGCAGGCGGGGTTGATTGAGGGGATGGTCCACGGAATGGAGGCCAAAGGCACGTACGTAGGCAAGTATTACGTTCCAGACCGGCATTTGATGTATGCCTCACAGGTGCAGGCCCAACAGATATATCCGGAAATGATTCAGGCCATCAGGCAGTTAACGGGCGGCGGGGTGATCATGATGCCCTCTGCAGCGGTCGATTTCGCCAGCCCTGAAACTGCAAGCTACATTGAGAAGACCCAGCAATCTCCTGTCGCAAGCTCAAAAGACCGGGTCAAGCTCTTCAAACTCGCTTGGGACGCCATCGGTTCAGAGTTTGGCTCCCGGCACACCCAATATGAGATGTTCTACGCAGGGGCACAGTTCGCCGTCCGTAACCATTCGTACCGGACTTATGACTGGGACAAAGCTACGGGCTTGGTAGGCCGTTTCATGGAGACGTATGACTTGCCGGAGTGATCTCCGGTTCTAAGGCTAGACGCTCTCCATGAACAGCCTGACTTTACCCGCAAGATTGGACACGGGGAACGGCTTGGGTAGAGACTCTGCTTGAAATTCCGGGGAAAGCGGGCACCCATCAAACGAGCCTTGTCTGCCCTATGTTTTTTTCCTTGCTGTGCCTTTGCCAGAACCGCCGGAGGGCTACCAAGGCCCATAGCCCTTCTATCACAGTGATTGGGTAGGCCTCCGCCAGACCACTGTAAAGCGAAGTTAACCCTGAGCCCAGAGCGAACACCAGCACCAACCATTTGGAGCGTTCCTCGGTCCAGTAAGAGAGAAACATGATGCTCACCGCGATGGTGCCGAATACGGTCAGCATTCAGGCTCCTTCCGCCATGTAGTACCGGCGTTGGAAGAACAGAGCTACGTTGACCAGCCCTATGAGCACGGGCACTTCGACTAAGGGGCCCACTACGGCCGCCAGCGCTTGGCCGGAGCCGATGCCAAAAATACCGATGGCCACAGCGATTGCCAACTCAAAGTTGTTACTGGCGGCAGTGAGCGCCACGGCGGCCGTCTTGGAGTAGTCGACTCCAATTCTCTTGCTTATGTAGAAGGAGATCAAGAACATCGCCACGAAGTAGATGGACAGGGGAATTGCTATTCGCACCACGTCCAGCGGAATATCCACGATGACCCCGCCCTTCAGCGAGAACATCACCAAGATTGTAAACAGCAGGGCAATCAATGTTATAGGACTGATCATGGGGATATAAACCTGCTCGAACCAGTGCTTGCCCATCGTCCGCAACAGCACGTACCTGGACAACATACCGGCAAAGAACGGTATTCCTAGGTAAATGGCTACGCTCCTGGCTATCTGTCCGATGGTTATGTCCACCACCAACCCTTCCAGTCCGAACCAGGTAGGAAGAACGGTGATGAAGATGTAGGCGTAAACGGAGTAGAACAGAATCTGGAAGATTGAGTTGAGAGCCACCAGCCCGGCGGCATATTGACTGTCGCCTTGGGCCAATTCGTTCCAGATGATCACCATGGCGATGCACCGGGCCGTCCCGATGAGGATGACCCCGGCCATGAATTCTGGATAATCCCTTAAGAACAAGATCGCCAGCAAGAACATCAACACAGGGCCGATGGCCCAGTTCTGCACCAGCGAGAGGCCCAGAATCTTCCAATCGCGAAACACCTCCCCTAGCTCTTCATACCGCACCTTAGCCAAGGGAGGATAAATCATGAGTATCAAGCCGGTGGCGATGGGGATCGAAGTGGACCCGACCGAGAGCGAATCGGTGACATCGGAGATGCCAGGCCAAAAATGACCGCTCCCCACCCCGACGGCCATCGCCAAGAATATCCATACGGTGAGATAACGGTCGAGTAGATTTAACCGGCTAAGCCCAATCTTCGATGACTCCTGGTAACCTGAGGGTTGAGAACTACTCATTGGAAGATTTTATCGATGGAATCATGCAAGCTTTCTGCGGTTAGTTCGCTGTCGGGCCCTCATCAAACTGGACCAGTATCCCGTCTGGGTCGTAGACAAAGATGGTCCGCACGTTGCCGGAGGCGTTGATGAAATCCTCCATGGTCCCAGCTAAAGGAACTCCCTTAGCGATTAACTCATCTGCGTAAGCCTTCACGTCTTCGACCTCGAAAGAAAGGTGGCTGATGCCCTTCTGGTCCAACTTGATGGGCTCGCCGCCCACTTCGTCTCCCGGATGCGAGGTCAGCACCAGGAAGGGTTGAGGGGTTGCCGGGTCATAGAAATATATATTGGCCACCGTCCTGGCCTTTCGCGGACGTTCGTACATCTCCGTCGACTCCGCGCCGGGGCGCCGTGCCATTTCTTGCGTGGTGTGCATCTTTACGGTCAGGCCCAAGATATCCCGGTAGAACTCCAGGGATTTTTCCAAGTCGGCTACACAGAGTGCGATGTGTGAAACGCCTCTAGTTTTCAAAACCTGCTCCATATGACGTGTTTCCTAGATAGGGACGCGCACATCCTAGCTAGCGAACAAGACAACGTCAAAAGCGGCGTCGTTGTTTCCGCAGTGTAGAATGCTGGCAAATATGACTACGCACGCCCCTCCGGGCGACTCGTTGGTTTGAAGGATGTACGAGGTGCTGAGATGGTCCAAGCAGGCGATAAACTGCCTCTGCCCCTGGATGGTATCAGAGTGTTAGACGCCACCCATATAGTGGCGGGCCCCTTTTGTTCTATGATTTTGGCCGATATGGGGGCCGATGTTATAAAGATCGAACGGCCTCGTACCGGAGACCTGTCTCGGAGTAGGGGCCCTTTCATCCAATCCGGCGACGGCCGAGAGACCAGCTCCCGGTTTCTTGGCGTTAACCGCAACAAGAAAAGTGTTTCCATAGACCTAAAAAATCCCAGGTGTAAAACAGCGTTCGAAGAGCTGGTCCGAAACTCCGACGTTCTGGTGGACAATTGGGGCTCTGGAGCATTCCGGCGATTGGGCCTCGGGTATGACCACCTCAGCGAGGTCAACCCCGGCCTGATATACGCCAGCATCACCGGGTACGGCGATAGCGAGAGCCTAAGCGGCCCCTACTCCGACCGACCCGCCAACAACCTAGCCATTCAAGCCATGTCGGGATGGATGGAAATCACCGGCGACCCTGACGGTCCGCCCCAGAGCGTGGGTGACAATATCGGCGATTCCATCCCAGGCGTATGGACGGCCCTTGGAATCGTCTTGGCCCTTGAGACCCGGCGCAAGACCGGCCGTGGCCAGTACGTGGACATGGCTATGTATGAATGTATGGCCTCGCATATCGAGAGCAACATGAACTCATACATGGCCACCGGTGGCAACCCTGCCCGCTCCCGCGACCGCTTGAGCACCGCCGGCATAACATTTCGAGCCAAGGACGGTTACGTGGTTCTGGCGGGTCTACGGACTGAAGCTCGTATGCGTGAACTTTGGAAGGTGGTAGGACGAGAAGACCTCTTGGACGGGGACGCAAGGTACTTGGCAGGACCCGGCATGGATGGTCAGTTCTATTTCGAGCATATAATTCCCGCCATCGAAGGGTGGTCGTCTGACATCCCCAAGTTTGAAGTTGCGGCCCGGCTGACCGAGATCGGTTTTTCCATGGGTGTCACCCAGACGGTGACCGACCTGGCTCACTGCCCCCAGTTGGAAGCCCGCAAGATGTGGGTGGACACCAGTGACACCCTTGGCGGCATTTTTACGGGACTAAAAACTCCAACCCGCCTTACGGCCTGCGTCGACTCTCCTGCAGGGCCAGCCCCAACGCTGGGCCAGCACAACGAGGAGATACTTTGCTCCATAGGCGGTATGACCCCAGAAGAGGTGTCCAGATTGGAGGCGGAAGAAGCACTTTAGGTCGCCTCAGCCGGTGGCACAATCGGCCTGCGGACCAAAGGCGAGAAGACCATCGCAGGGACAAGGAGTATCAGACCGAGCGAAACACTCATGGCCACGGCTACCTGGGCGCTGAAGAAGTTGGCGACCGCTCCGACTACCAACCCGCCCACCGCCGCCACCCCGATGCATTGGCCCAGCATGCCCAGGGCAGTCCCACGCATTTCCGGTTCGGCAGATATCAGAATGATGGTGCTTTGCATAGTGCTGTAGCCTGCAGCCCCCAACCCAGCCAAAACCAGCATGAGGAACGAAACAGGGTACCAAGGCGACAACGCGAAAAACAACAGGCTGAACAGCTGAATACTCAGACCGAGGCAGAAGATGCGGCCGTGATAACGGACCACTGCCAAAGACGCGATTACGGAAGCCGCAGCCAACGAACCAATAGCCTGTGCAGAGATCAGTATACCGGTCAGGCCCGCGCCCACA
>Ga0209752_1001558_pt1 | contig 10971 bp, 8 predicted proteins | sample METZYME_3_250m_FD_187548 | JGI IMG/M metagenome (GOLD analysis project Ga0209752, IMG submission 187548) | Marine microbial communities from oxygen minimum zone in mesopelagic equatorial Pacific - METZYME_3_250m (SPAdes) (version 2) | ecosystem: Environmental > Aquatic > Marine > Oceanic | place...
GCTATCTTGATTTACAATTACAAATAATTGGTCTTTATAGACCTCAACAGATTGTACTGTATATCCTAAGTTGTTAATTTGAGTGATATTGCCAAAATCATCAATCATGGAAATGGATCCATCTCCCGGCAAGCTACAGTCATCACCATACTCTGGGAAACAAGCATTTCCCTCATTAGCTACAAAAATCCAAGATGAGTTTGTTTTAGAATCTGAAGATGTTGTGTTATTATTTTCACAGGCAGTCCAGATACAAAGTGCCAAAGAAATGATGACTGTCTTTTTTATATTCATTATATGTTCCTTATTGTTAAAACCTCAGGGAGAGATATAAAGGATGGTCCAATTACCCCACTACGCGAAGGCTTCTGTGTTATTGAATTAAAGTATCTGGCTTATCTACCATTGAGTAGAATTACAGTTGCGCGTCAGCTCCGGAATTGCATCGGATTCCTTAAAACTTGTTAATGAGCGTTAGAAAAAATACAAGGATAATGATATATATTTTAAATTATTTATTAAAAGGGGAAAATAAATTCTTTAATTGAAAAAGCAATCGGAATCAATCGAAAATATGCAATAGATTAATGGCTTCGTATTTATTAAAATTTCATAAATCAACAGGAGTAAAAAGAAGATGGGAGAGTTTACAAAAGAGTTTACCAGTGATAATTTCGATGCAGAGGTAATTAAATGCGACAAGCCAGTTCTGGTTGATTTTTGGGCAGAGTGGTGTGGACCCTGCAGGCAAATTAGTCCCACTGTAGATCAAGTAGCAACAGAATACCAGGGCAAAGCAATTATTGGGAAGGTTAATATAGACCATCATCCAAGTATTGCATCCGATTATGGGATTCGAAGTATTCCCAGTTTATTGGTATTCTCTGATGGAAAAGTACAGCAGCAGATCGTTGGAGCTGTAGGAAAAGTAGAGCTGATGGAAGCTCTTAATAAATTGTTATAAACATAATAAAAAGTGACAAAAAAAATACAAAAGGTAATCATTATTGGTTCAGGCCCTGCGGGATTGACAGCTGCCATTTATGCTGCCCGGGCAAATTTAAACCCTCTGGTTTTTGAGGGACTTCAGCCGGGCGGGCAATTGACTATTACTACAGATGTAGAAAATTATCCCGGGTTTCCCGATGGTATTATGGGACCAGAAATGATGGATTTATTCCGGAAACAAGCTCAGAGATTCGATGCAGAGACATTTTATTTAACTGTAGATAAGGTTGATCTTACAGAAAGACCTTTTAAGGTTTACGTTGGTGAAGAGGTTTACCATACAGAGACAATTATTATCTCTACAGGTGCATCTGCTCAGCTATTAGGTCTTGAATCAGAATCAAAACTTATGGGTTATGGTGTTTCTGCTTGTGCAACCTGTGATGGTTTCTTTTTCAAGGAAAAGAAAGTTCTCGTTGTGGGAGGTGGTGATTCAGCTATGGAAGAAGCCACCTTTTTAACAAAGTTTGCATCCAGTGTATCCATTATTCATCGAAGAGATGAATTTCGTGCATCTAAAATAATGCAGGACCGTGCGCTAAATAATCCAAAGATTGACGTAATTTGGAATGCTGCAATCGAAAGCATGATTGGAGATCCTCAAAACGGTGGTCTTACAGGAGTAGTTTTGAAAAATACGCTTTCTGGAGAAACTTCAGAAATGGAATGTGATGGCGTTTTCATTGCTATTGGACATACGCCAAATTCTGATTTATTCCGTGGAAAGTTAGATCTAGACGAAAAGGGGTATATTTTAACTGGAGCTGATAATACCCACACATCTATGGAGGGTGTTTTTGCAGCTGGAGATATTCAGGATACGGTGTATCGACAGGCCGTTACAGCTGCTGGTTCAGGATGTAAGGCTGCATTAGATGCAGAACATTTTCTGGAGAATAATCCTTTAGATTAGATTACCTTTTGTCTTAATCTATTAAGGCAAAATGAAAAATAATTATAATTTTGAAACCCTCCGATATTTAGAAGGAGGAAAAAAGGCAAATCCAAAATCCAACCGAATAATTGGCAGGAGAAGGTGTTCAACACTCCCTGTATCATAATTTTCAATCAACATTCTATATGTTGAATAATTATGTAATTTCACGTATGGTCTCATATTCAAATTTTTGCTTAACGGAAATATTGATATGAAAGATATTCTTATTCTTGATTGCGGTCCCAGTTTTTCAGATGTAACAAAGCATTATGGAGTTGCACCAGAGTGGATTATGGGATCCTTGAAAGATAAAGACTGCAATTTTACCTGGGTGAAACCTTATGAGGGAGATAAATTTCAGTCGATTGATTCTGATGCATGGATAATTACAGGCTCACCTCGTGCAGTCTATGAAGAATCTGATTGGATGTTAGACATTGAGGAAGGTCTACGGAAGATGCAGATATCTCCTAAGCCAGTTTTAGGGATTTGCTTTGGACATCAACTTATTGCCAAAAGTTTTGGTGGTGAGGTTGAATTAAATCCGAAAGGTTGGGAATTAGGAGCCTACCCCGTACAATTTACTGAAGTTGGGAAAGAGTCTCAATTATTTTCAGGTATGGATGATAATGCCATCGTGTATGAATCTCACCAGGATAGTGTTACCGTCTTGCCGGAAAATGCAGTTGAGTTAGCAAGAAACAATAAGGGAAATCAAGCCTTTATAATCCATGATAATTTTTATGGGGTACAGTTTCATCCCGAGTTTTCATGGGAAGTAATTAAAATGTATGTATCTGTAAGAAGTGGTACGGGGGTGAAAGTTGACGACCCCTCCATTCCTGAATCAACTCAGGGTGAGCTTGTTTTATTTAATTTTATTGAACTAATTTAATATTTAGAAAGGAGATTGCATGCCAATTCCATTATATAGTATAAAGGGTTTATTTGTTTCCAAGGGGGGCGAGGATAAATTGACCATAAAGCAGTTTGATATCCATAGAGGCGCCTGTTATGTTTTCGAAGGTCAAATGGGAAGTGGAAAGACTATATTTATGGATATTTTGTACAGCAGACGAAAAACACCCCGTGGAGAGGTGAAGTACGAGGAAAGAGATATTCATGAATATTCCAATAGAGAATATCAGGATCAAATTGCAATTGTACCTCAAGAATTTAAACCGCCATGGGGGACAGTGCGAAATTACATGACTAAAACCATAGGGAAATTCAGTCATATCCGTAATTCTGAGAAGCGCATGGATGAGATAAGTCGAAAAATGAATTTCACATCTATTTTAAATAGAAAAATGAAATCATTGACTCCTGGAGAACTTCGCTGGGTAATGTTGGCCACAATGATTGGTGCAGACAGCAAGGTATTATTTATTGATGAAATTGAGCAGCATCTAGGAAAAAATAATCAGAAGAATTTACTTTCAATTTTGCACCGAAAAATTAACTATGATGGAATTACACTCATTACATCTACGCAAAATAAAGAGATATTGTCCCGTATTGCTTCAGTAACTATAACGTTAGAGAGTGGAAGAATCACCAGCGTCAGATCTTCAGGAAAGAAAAATGAAAGATATAGGAATAACAAGAGTAAAAAGAAATAATATAAAGTATCACATTAAGTATATTGGAGTTTTCGTATAGCAGATTTCCAGTTTGATAATAGGTTAATACGGTTATCATCAGACATGGTAGGATAAAATATTTTATCTGTTTTCCGAACCTCTTTTAATTCTGATGGGTTCTTCCAAAATCCTACACCAAGCCCGGCTAACATTCCAGCTCCCAATGCTGTGCTTTCAATATTTTTTGGTCTGTCAATGTTAATCTGAAGTATATCTGCTTGAAATTGCATTAGAAAATTATTAGCTACGGCACCTCCATCTACATTAAGATTAGGAATGTCAATATCTAAATCTTTTGAAACAGTCTCCAGTAAATCATACACTTGAAATGCAATTCCTTCTAATGCTGCTCTCACAATATGGTTTCGATTAGATCCTCTGGAAAGACCTGTAATTATACCTCTGGCATTCATGTCCCAATAAGGAGCCCCTAGACCGGTAAAGGCTGGAACGATTACCACACCATTACTATTCTCAACTTTAAGCGACATTGCTTCTGAATCTTTGGCATGAACTAATAATTGTAATTCATCTCTCAACCACTGAATAACAGCTCCTCCGATAAATACAGAACCTTCTAATGCATAAGAGGGTTCACCCTGTGGATTGCAGGCAATAGTTGTGAGAAGCCCTGAAGTTGAATTAATACGGTTATCACCGGTATTTATAAGAAGAAAACAGCCAGTTCCATATGTGCATTTGGTATTCCCTTTTTCAAAACAACCTTGTCCAAATAATGCTGCTTGTTGATCTCCAGCAATTCCCGTAATTGGAATTGCTTCTCCAAATAATTGTTTATCTGTTTTACCAAATTTACCACTGGAATTATTTACTTCTGGAAGTAGGTTTTTGGGAATATTAAAAATTTGTAATAATTCATTATCCCATTTTTTTTCATCAATATTAAATAACATTGTCCGAGATGCATTTGTATAATCAGTAGAGTGTATTGAACCTCCTGTCAATTTCCAAAGTAGCCAACTATCAATTGTACCGAAAGCTAATTCTCCCTTTTCTGCATTTGCACGAGATCCATCCACGTTGTCTAACAACCATTTTATTTTTGTTCCGGAAAAATAGCTATCTAGGACTAAACCGGTTTTTTCACTAATAAGGTCCTCATAACCAGCTTGTTTAAGTTTACTGCAGATTTCCTCTGTGCGACGGCATTGCCATACAATAGCATGATGAATGGGTTTTCCGGTTTTTCTGTTCCAAATCAGGGTGGTCTCACGTTGGTTGGTAATTCCAATTGCTGCACAATTATTCGGCGAAAAATCATGGAATGCAGATTGAAGGAGCATTAATGTAGCCGACCAAATTTCTTCACCGTCGTGCTCTACCCATCCAGATTGGGGATAGTATTGGGTAAATTCTTTATAATATTTTTTGCAGATTGACGCCTGCTTATCCAGAATTAAAACAGTAATGCCGGTTGTTCCAGCATCAATAGAAAGTATGAATGGTTCCAATTTAAACTCCTTAAATTTCATATTAATATATCAACAGTTAATTTACGATTCATGTTAATAGAAACTCCCTAATAATCCGTAAATTATATAGGTAAAATAAAATATGAAAACCCAACTTGAACTAAAATTAATGAAAATATTAAGAATAGCTAAAAGATTACGGCATGTTGTATGTCTATTAAGTATTGGGTCAATTGGACTTATTGCAGCTGATATGAGCGCCAAAAGTATACTGGATTCTATGACAATGGTCATGCAGCCCATTAGTTCTCAGGGGAAAATGGAACAGGAAATTATTACTTCAAGTGATATAAAGCGAGTATTTACCTTTAACTATTTTTCAGAAGAAAAAGGAAAAAATATCCTTATTCGTTATATTGAACCACGAAAAGTAAGACATAATGCTTTTCTGATAAAAAATAATGGTGAAGATATTTGGGTGCATTTCCCTCGTACCCGAAGGGTGCGGAAGTTAGCCAGTCATGCTAAGAAACAAAAAGCACAGGGGAGTGATTTTTCCTATGAAGACTTTTCTGGAAGTGAAGAATGGAAAACGGATTATAGAGTGAAACAGATACTATCTGGTGAACATGAAAATTATCTACTTACCTTAACTCCCAAAATCGACGCCGAAACATCTTATGATTCGCTGAAGATTTATGTAAATAAACTCAATTATTATCCAGATCGAATGCTGTATTACCAGGATGGTATCCATTTGAAAACGCTCCATTTTCAAGATGTGCAGGATATTCAAGGGATTCCCACAGCCATGAGTATGCGTATGGAAAACCACGCAGAAGATTCCCAGACCACCATGAGTATTCTTGAGATGGAATATAATGTCGTATTTGATCAAGGGTTTTTTACTGAGCGAAATTTAAAAAAATGATTTGTTTAATTATTTTTCTAATCCCTGTAATTGTTTTTGCCCAGGTGGATATTTTTGGATATTATGAATCAGAATATGACCACATTCAATTGGCTAATAAATCATATAATTTTGGATACAATAAACTCAGGATAGACTTGGAGTCTAGACCATCAGATCAAGTTATGATAGCTGGTAATATCAATTTTCAATTGCCTTATGGAAAAACAGAATGGGACTTCTTTGATTTTATTCCTGTGGATACAGTAGAATTTGATGGGGAGGCAATTACTTCCTTTCCTAAATCTTTTATAAATGAAGTATATCTTGACAACATTTATCTTAGAACTTCTTTTTCTAAATTTGATCTGACTATTGGCAGGCAACCCTTATCCCTAGGGACTGGTTATGCATGGAATCCCCTTGATATTTTTAACCGCAAGGATTTGATCGACCCCACCTACGAGCAGCCGGGAGTGAATGCTCTTCGAATAGAAATTCCAGTTACTGCTATTAGTGTTTTGGACATCATTCTTGAGCCGGATTCAATATGGGATATGAGTAGTAAAATGATTCAGCTGAAATCACATCTGGGTAGTTTTGATTTTAGTTTGAATGGAGGGAATCAATATCACGTAATTCCAGATGGCAATTCTCATTATATTAGTGATCATGTAATTCTTGGAGGTGGCTCATTTGCAGGAGAGTTTTGGGAGTTTGGATTGTGGGGAGAAACTTTTTGGTCATTAGATGCAGATATTAATTTTGGGGAAGTTGTATTCGGGATGGACCATACTTTTAATAATGGGTTTTATCTCATGACAGAATATTTTCATAATTCTCTGGGAGCAGAGAAAAATGAGGTAACATTTGATCATTATCTATATAGTTTCAGTGGAGAAACTCATAGCCTTATGCAGAATTATATCTTTGCAATGGGAATGTATAATATAACAGATTACATTTCAGCCAATCTTATTTCATTTGGGAATTTAGATGATGAAAGTTTTATACTTGCTCCTCAACTAAATTGGGATGCATTTGAAGATGTGGCTGTAGGAGTGTGGGCCAGTCAATCCTTTGGTGAAAATGATACTGAATTTGGCATCCAGGATTTAGCTATACGTTTCAGGATACAAGCATATTTTTAATGATATATCAAAAAATCCATTATGCGTAAACAATTCTTAAATTTAATAGCTCGATGGTGCGTTATCCATACCTGGTGGATGACGGTAGCGATTCTGCTATTAACCCTCTTTTTTGGATATAGAGCCAGCACTCTGCAAATGCGTACAGGTTTTGACAGTCTTCTTCCAGGAGATAATCCCCGTACAGCTGAATTTAACCGCATTTTAGAGGAGTTCCAAAATGAGTCCAATATAATGCTACTGGCCAAGGGCACCGAGGATAGTCTAAAGTCTTATGCCCGTGGTGTAAAACCCTTATTGGAAGATTTTGATGAATGGGTAGCCAGTGTGCATGTTCAAATTCCTGAAGATTTCTATCGACGCAATGCATTAAAGCTCCTTCCACCAGATCAGTTGGATAATTTCGGCAGCATGTTTTATGATCCCAATTTGGTGCCATTTTTACATAACCTAAATAATTCATTCGAAGGAGAATATCAAGGAAACGATGACGCGCTGACTTCACGAAAAGATGAACTGGATGCTGTCCGATTTTTGGATGGTTTGGAAATGTTTGTAGAAATACAATCTGCCGTAATGAAGGGGGTGTCTGATGGGGAAATAGGTCAAAAAGCTGTAGATGCCATTACATTTGGCGAGACTTATATGTTGTCTCCAGATAAGGATATGCTTTTAATTTTAATCGAACCTACCTTTAATATGATGATTGATCCTGCTGAACTTCAAAGGTCTATTAATGGAATCGAAAAAATAATTAAAGAAGCCAGCGCTCCTTATGGAGTAACGGCGGGTCTAACGGGTTCAATGGTATTGGGAAGAGATGAGTATGAAGCCTTTACTTCCGATTCATGGACGGTTTCAATTTTAGCATTAATAGGCATTTTTATATTATTTGTTATCTCTTTTAGAATGTGGGTTAGTCCGCTATTGGCAATCCTCACAGTCATAATGGGTGTGACCTGGGCAATGGGGTTTTCAAGTTTTTTGGTGGAATATCTAAGTATGATGACTGCCATGATGAGTGTCATTCTTATCGGTTTGGGTATTGATTTCAGTGTACATATAATTTCAGGATACACCGAAAAGCGAAATCAGGGATTGGATATTCAAATATCAATACAGGAAACACTTTTACGCTTTGGTCCCGGAATAATTACCGGCGGTATTACAACCGGTTTGGCATTTCTTACATTGATGATTTCAGAAACTGTAGGCATGCAGGAAATGGGATTAATGGCAGGTGTGGGACTCATTTTTACCATGCTGGCTACCATCATTATTTTACCAACAATGTTGATTATCAGAGAGCGATTACTTAAAAACTTTAATAAATCTCTGTCCCCCAAAGATGTATCATATCCGTTCTTAGGCATGATCGCCGAGTTTACGGCAAAATATCGTTGGATTATGGGAATTTCCTTCCTGCTATTTACGGGTTTTCTTTTAAAACGGGCTGTAAATATGTCCGTTGATTATAATTATTTAAATATGGAGCCAGTTGGATTGGAAAGTATTAAGCTTCAGGAAGAACTAATAGAAGCATTTGACCTGTCCTCTGATTTTGTTATGTTTACCACGGATAATCTGGATGATGCCAGAGAACTTACCAGGAAAGCCCGGGAAATGGAAACTACGGGCTGGGTGGAAAGTATTTCTGATTATCTCCCTGATTCAGATGGGTTAGAGAAACAGTATAGATTTCTAAAGGATCTCAGGCGGAATTTGGAAGGCAGAGAGATCAGGAAACAAATGTCATCTCACGATGTAAAAATGTATCGAAAAGAGCTGGAACGATTAGAAGCAAATATTATTGAATTACAAGATTTGGCATTTTTAGGAGGGCAGGATAAAGTTTATAATAAGGCTGTAAAATTAGTGGGAGAAGCTGGCGATAGTCTGGTACGTGGGAATATTACCCAATTTATAAATGCACTTGATACGGGATTAACCAAAATTGAACTCACCTATTTTCAACAGGAATTTTCCACTTCCTTTAAATCCACAATTATCGATATGGCAAATACAGAACCTCTTACCTTAGATAATCTTCCAAGTGATATCAAAAACCGTTTTACAGGGAAGAGTGGTAATATATTTATTATTAATGTTTATCCGGAAAAAAATATTTGGGAAGATTCCCGTTTTCTGTACCGTTTTACGGAAGAAGCAACTGAGTTAAGTGAAAAAGCAACGGGACTCCCACCAATTTTTGTAGAACTAATGGATATTATGAGTAAGGATGGCAAGAAAGCTACCTATTTGGCGATCATAGCCGTATTTTTGGTATTGCTTCTGGATTTTCGCAGCTTGAAATATGCATTGGTTGGAATGGTTCCCCTCATTTTTGGTGCCATTTGGATGACTGGGATTATGGAAATTTCAGGTTTACAGTTTACCATGATGAATATCCTTGCTGTACCACTCATTATTGGCATAGGTATTGATGATGGAGTACATATTCTCCACCGTTGGAAAATGGAGAAGAATTTGGATATCGTCTATCGGTCAACTGGAAAGGCAATTCTACTCACATCACTTACAACCATGTTGGGCTTTGGCTCTCTATGGTTTGCTACATACAGAGGGTTGGGGAGTATGGGAATTGCATTATTTATTGGTGTGGGCACCTGTTTTTTAGCGACTCTATTTATTATACCTGCCATATTGGGTATACAAAATAGATAATAGTTCCACTCAGTTTTGAATGAGAATTTGTATTTTTAATCAACCTTTTTTGTAATGAAATTTAGAGAAATAAAACAGCACCATATGCCAGCCATAATTTCTATTACGGTCTTATTTATTATGGATAGTCTGGCTTTTTATTGTGCCTATTTGGTCACAGAAAACATGGGGAGTGAATTTGTTGGCATTAAATATCCTTTTCAAGAATTTATATTTATAATCTTTCTCATATACATTTCCAAACGCTATAATCCCTCTCCCACAGTATCTCGATCTCATGAATCAAAAACCATTATTCAGTTAATTTATTTAATTGGCATTGTCTACATATGTTATAGAATATTCTCAAAATCAATCAGTATAGATAAAGCTCAATATGATTTAGTTTTTCTACATTCATTTATTTTTATAGATATTTTATTTCGATTATTAGTTCGCAGCACACAACGATATTTTTTAACCAAAGGATATGGAGGACGTGCAACAATTATTGTAGGCTCTGGTGAAGATGCATTTAACTTGGCGGATGAAATGAATAGAAATCTTTCTCTTGGTTTTGTATTACGGGGCTATTTTAATGAATCTGAAAGTATACATATGAGTCGATATTGTAACTATCTTGGGACACCGATAGAAATAAAAACATATCTGGATAACCATAATATAAATGAGATGATTATTGTATTGGATAACCATGAACACGAAAAACTATTACAAATTATTGGCAAGTTTAACTTGTATGATATTTGTATAAAAATAATTCCAGACATGTATGAAGCCATTACCGGGCAGGTGCGTATTGAAACCATTCGAGGGTTACCTCTATTAAATATTAATCCTGATATTATTACTGAGTATCAACTTTTTATTAAACGATCCGGAGACATTTTTCTTGCAATTACAGCATTAATCCTATTTTTTCCATTTTATTTATTAATTGCATTTTTAGTTAGAATGAGTAGTTCAGGCACAATTTTATATAAGCAGGTACGTGTGGGCTTAAATGGAGAAACCTTTGTATTAATTAAATTTCGAACCATGTTTGATAATTCTGAAAAAACTACGGGGCCGATTTGGGCAGAAGAAGATGATCCTCGAATCACTGTCATTGGGAAATTCCTTCGAAAATATCATTTTGATGAAATTCCCCAGTTATTAAATGTTTTACGGGGAGATATGAGCATCATAGGACCCAGACCTGAAA
>Ga0209752_1001559_pt1 | contig 10968 bp, 8 predicted proteins | sample METZYME_3_250m_FD_187548 | JGI IMG/M metagenome (GOLD analysis project Ga0209752, IMG submission 187548) | Marine microbial communities from oxygen minimum zone in mesopelagic equatorial Pacific - METZYME_3_250m (SPAdes) (version 2) | ecosystem: Environmental > Aquatic > Marine > Oceanic | place...
GGCAGCCGGTTTGAACCTCTTGGAGGCCGGCGCAAAGGTCTCCTGTGCGTATTCGTTATATGCACGCGCGAAGGACTTAGAGTACTCCCGGGTCTGGTGGCTACCGCCGAAGTTCAACGCGATGTTGGGAAAGATCACCTGTCCATCCACCCCCTCACGGGCCATGTCGTGCATTCGGCGATCTAGGTCGGTTCCGAGAGAAGGGTCAGAGCGGAACTCTAACTCGCGGTCCCGCTCAGATAGTTTCTTCCAGGACGACCGATTCGTAACTTTTCCATATACCTCATCGTCGAGGTCGCCACCCGTGCCTGGTACCAGTAGCGTCATGCGTTCACGCAAGTGCTCAGGAAGGCGAGCTCTTAGATCTTCGTTTTCCCCCAGATGCGAATCGGCGCTGATGAGTAGGTCACGATTTGCGCTCGGCATGCTAGGTTCTCGGCTGTCGGTCGTGACATATTATGGCCGATGTTTTGTATTAAGGCTGGCAATATCAAGGTCGCTGACCGTGCTTGGACTGACCGTTTGAATGTCGGCCCAAACGTTTACCGTTTGCTAGCGACGGTCACGAAGTAGCAGGTTACTAGCGTAACTTGACGATCACTTCGGTGCTGATGCGCTCCATACTTGCCGCGACATGCTTCGGGTCGGCGTCGCGCGAGCCCATCAGTAACACCAGGTGGTCGAGTCCCTGGTCGATCGATTCACCCAATCGATCCACGCATAAAGCTGGTGGACCAGCGATGGCGAAACGGCTGATGAATTCGTCGGGTACTGCTGTCATGTGCGCCGCTTTGCCACTGGCGTGATTAGCCATGTCGTAATTAGCGCCAATGTGTTGGTAGACGGGTTCATCCTGTAGGCCCGCGTTGGCAGCCGCGGACATACCGCTGAAGTGAGCAAACGTGCCAGTACTGCCCCTGATGATGTCTCGGGCGCGCTGCTCGTCACCGTCGCAGGCGATATTGATGTACGCGCCGAAGCTCAGCTCCTGAGGGTCGCGACCTGCGTCCTCAGCAGCGCTTTTTGCATCCTCAATACCTTGCGCGATACGCGCGGGATCGGCTCCCATCGCAAAAGTTATGCGTTCGGCAAATCGTGCAGCAAGCGCTATAACTTTGGGTCCCGTACTCGCAACGTCGATGGGCACCTTTGGTTGTCGGCTGGCATTGATCCAATGGATATGACTGGCAAAGCCATCGAGGTCAACCGAGCCACCACTCAGATAGCCTTGTAGGTTTTCAATGTAGCCTGCGAGCGTAGTCGCGGGCGCCGGGTTCTGGCCTAGCAACCCGAGTGAGGAGTCGCCGCGACCAATACCCAATACGGCTCGCCCGTTCGACTCCACCTGCACGGTGGCGATCGCCGATGCGGTTACGGCGGCGTGTCGAGTTACCGGGTTGGTAACTGCGGTGCCGACTTTAAGCGTTTTCGTTGCTTTCGCAGCCAGACACATTGCCGAGTAGATATCACCGGAAAGGCATTGTGTATCGGCAAAGAACAGTCCATCCCAACCCGCGTCCTCGGCCGCTCGTGCGTGATTTTCGCTCTGACCGGGCATTGGAAAGGTCAATTGCCAAAATTCAGTCATAGCGTGTGCTCCAGCGCAATAAAGGGACGGTTTCTAGCGTTTTTTACCAATAGGGGATCTGACCGATTGGGGTGAGTTTTTCCCTCTGGGCCGTTATAGCAGATTTATGAATTGTTCCAAACTGAACGCGGTGCTGGGGCTCGGTTCCTATCCACAACCTACGAAAATTGTAGAGACTTGAGCATAGGAGGTTGGTTACCCCAACGGGTCTCCTGCCCAGGGGTCATTTGGAAGTAGGGAGAAACCCTGTCTTGAGACAGGTGAACGCTGTCTTCGTAGTTCGCTGCAGAAAAAAATATTAAAGAACGTTGATATAATTATCTTATAAGATAATGATTTAAAAGGAATAATTATTTTTTTCAAGTTGACTCGAACCAGCGACTGGTTGATTCGAGGCTTAAATCTCATCATCTTCGAAGACCCATTGATAGCTGGTTCCCAAAGTCTTCGCTCGGCAGTACGGGAGCACGAAATAAGCATGTTTTCTCATTTGTGAGCGCTTCTTGGTACATTGGTGTGGTGTTGTGTCTTAAGTAGGGAAAATGATGGCGACCGAATTGACGGTGGAGCAAAAACGCCAACTCTTCAACGACGGATATATCGTGTTGAAAGGCGCCGTGTCTGACGAACTTGTCGATGCCGCACGAGCACGTATCAAAGCAGCGCAGAAGGGCGAGAGCTTGGCGCCGGTCGAGGAGTTGACCAACCTGATCAACAAGTCGACAGTCACACCGATCTTGACCGAAGCGATGGGTGTGTTCGATCCGCCGAGTCATTGCCACGTTGGCGTGACGAAGCAAAGCGAGCCGCGTGACCACTTTACGCCGCTGGGCTATCGAGACAGGGACCTACCGTACTACGGTCACGGGATGCATGCGGAAGGGCTCTTTACCGTTGCGCCCCCGCAAGAGCCCTCGGAAGGAACTTCGGAGGAGATATACCAACGTCTGATTGCGTCGGGTCCGAGAGGCGACATCGGTCGCTCAGCCGATGTCATTGGCTCCAATACCGATCCACTATTTCAGGATCCCGACATGAGCTTGGCGGTCGGCAGCTTCACTGCGTTTGTCATCGTCGCGCTGAACGACCAGATGCGCGAAGGCGTTGGCCAGACGGCGGTCGTGCCCGGTGGTCACCGCATCCTGGAGGCGTTTTACCGTTGGCAATACGAACAGAATGGATGCATCGGGCCGGAAGGGCCGGGGTGGCCACGCTTCGACTACGAAACGCCAAACCGGGCAGGGCACATCTATCTACCCGAAGCTGTGCAGCGAAAATTGATCGAACTCGACGACGAACTGCCGGATACGACGCCGGACGGACGTCCATGGCCGCGCCCGACGCAGATCAAGATGGAGCCCGGTGATGCCGCGATCACGATCTTTCAGATGCCGCACACTGCGACGCGCAACGAATTCGGCACCGAGTCACGCAAGAACATGATCTTTCGCATCCGCAACAAGAGCCGCCAGCCTGACAAGGTCGTGACCGGGGTTTCGGACCACCCAGATCGCGGTATGTTCGGCGAATGGCTTGAGTACGAACAAGGCAACGATCCCTGGCAACGCTCCAAGCACGCTCTGACAAATATGTGGGAGGAGTGGGGCGGCATGCGCGAGATCGTTGCGGTGGAGCAACCAAAGCTCGCTCCAATCGACTTCAATGCCGGTGGGTGACGGCGAGGTGTTGTGTGGAGTTCACGAAAGTGCGGCCACTGCTTGGGACTCGTCGAGCACTTTTGCGCAACCCGTCAAGTGCGCGCACGGTTGATCCATGGACTTCACGGGATATCTCAATTACTGGGGTGAGACGGAAAAAGCTCCGCCTCAGCTAGGCGTTCCGGCGACCATTCACGACGCGCGTGTAGATCGTGGAGTCGAAGGTTCACCTCGCGACTCGACGGACTTGCTCTTGGATGGGGAAGGCTTTTTGCTCGTCCACGCGCCGTCAGCCGTTGACGACTGGACGGACGTAGGCGAGGTGGCACGCATCTACTACGCCGAGTCGCTGGCGCTCGCACAGATGCTGCTCCCTTCGTTCGAAGTGACGCCAATCGACAGTCATACCTTCAGGAATGAGGATATCAAGGAGCACCATTGGGTCGACGGAGTTCAGTACGGCCCGTGTGCCGAATTCGTGCACAACGACTACGCCGATTTCCTGGCGGCGGACCGCAAGGGTGTTGAGAAGACTTTTGCTGAAGTCATGGGTATGCCAATCGATCGGCGCGTGATTGGCATCAACATTTGGCGGTCGGTTACGGACTCGCCGCTTGAAAGATTCCCGCTCGCGGTCTGTGACCGAACATCTATCGATCCGGATGACCTGGTGTACGAACTGAACCCCAATGCGCCCAAACCGTTCAATGCCCACTACTGTCGGCCGAACCGTGACCAGAGATGGAACTACTACTCGCACCTTGCCAAAGACGAGGCGTTGGTGTTCACCACCTACGACTCGAATCCAGACGACGGCGAGTTGTTTCGACCGACACTGCACACGGCGGTACAGATACCCGAGACCGACGGCTGCACTTCCCGCGTCAGCGTTGAGGTGCGATTTTTTGCTTATCGGTAGACTCGGCTCCGATGCCGAGGTTTGTTAGTTGTCATTCGAATCGGTTCTCGGCGCGAGGCGATAAACCCATGCGGTATTGACCCATTCCTGCGAACTGCCATATTTCTTTTCAAAGGCTGTGGTGACATTCAGCAGTTCATTCATGTCCGTTGTTCGATCGGCTTCGAGCAAGTAAATGCTATTCCCGATGCGCAACCTGACCGCATGATTACTTTCGATATGAATCGCCCACGCCGCTTCGGATGCTTGTCCTGCGGCCACGTAGTAGTTGCTGTCGATTCCAACGCCCCATATGTTGACCGAATAAGGGTTCTTGGGATTTGTTTCTAACTGCACCAGCATCGTGCTGTCGGAGAAACTCCAATCATTGGGAGTTGGCAACACTTCCCCATTGAGCTTGCCACCGGCGAACCGTTCCGTGTAGTCACATCCGTTGAAAGTGAGCAGTGCGATGATCACAAATCCGACACGCATCTGAGACACCTGGGTGATTGAGCCTCTAACCTACGCCTCCCGGCGAGATCTGTCGTCATTCTTGAGTTCAGTTCACAACCATAAACCGCTCACATTGCACCTACTCTGATTTATGGAGGGGGGAACCCGTGACCCAAATAAGAAGAAGTCCACGTTGACAGGCCGTTTGGCTCGTTGTCTTAATGGCTTCGAGCCACTTGAGATTATAAAGATGACGTTCTGGGTCGGAACAGAAAAAGGGCTTTTCGAAAACGCTGAGAAACCAGTAACTGCGTTGGACGACCGCAGCGTGTCCGCTCTAGCGGAGGACGAACATTCGATTTGGGCGATCGTCGACGACCATAGTATCTGGCGATACGACGATGACTGGCGTGAATTCGGACAGATCAATGACTACGAAGTTCATTGCCTTCTTCCAAGTAAAGGTATGCTTTTTGCTGGAACCTTCGCGGCTCACATCTACCAACTCGTGGGCCCGGAATTTGAGCTGATCGACGGGTTCGAGCAGGTAGGAACACGCGATTTATGGGGTACGCCGTGGGGTGGACTTCCATCCACACGGACGATGTGCCGGGACAATAACGACGGTATATACGCCAATATTCACGTCGGCGGTCTTGTGAGGTCAACGGATGAAGGACGGACATGGAAACAGATGCCACTAGACATCGAGGTGGATGTGCACGAAGTGCATCACGATATCGGTGGTTCTGGCGAGCTCATGATCGCTGCGGCCCACGGCTTTGCGTCGAGCCAAAATGGTATGGAATGGAATTTTCATAACGAAGGCTTACACGCACATTATTTACGGTCTGTAACGACGACTAATGAGTCCACATTTGTATGTGCTTCGAGAGGTCCAAGAGGTCAGGAAACAGCCATTTATCGGCGGCCTACTGGCGGCCACACACCGTTCAGTCGTTGCGAATACGAAGGCGGTTGGTTATCAAAGAATATCGACGCGGCAGCTCTATCCACTTCAGGCAACGAGGTCCTATTTGGTACAGGTGACGGGTGTGTGCATCGATCCGAAGACGACGGTCTGACCTGGGAATGTTGCGTGGTTGACCTTCCCGCAGTGCAGTCGGTGCTAATCTCTCATTGACGGGTGGAATCGTTTTTTTTCAAAAGCTCCCGCTCCATCTCAAGCTGCCGCCGTGTCCCCGATTGAAAAGAAACGAATTAGAAACAGCTGTCTACACAGCAAATGTGTTCCACGCGTTATTAGGTGTGGGTCACCCGCATTACGCGCCTATATGCATATACCGGTGAGCCAGATGGAGCGTGGCTGCACGCTGCTGGCACCGAAGCCCCAGGTATTTGAGGCGCAAGTGAGTGTGGAGAGCCGATTCTCAATCACCGTGCCGCCATAGGCACAGTACCTACGACGTCGTCAATGACTAACTCTACAATCTCGTCGGACGAAAGACCGACCAGCTTAGTGAGCACTTCTTCCGCATGCTCCCCCAGCAGGGGCGCGCGTTCATTCGGTTGGGGTTCGGCACAGCGAAAGCGATAGGGTTGATTCGGGTAGTGTTTCACCCCCAAACCCGGCCGGTCTTGAGCTAAGAAAGCGCCTCTAGCTGCAAGATGCTCATCGCTAAGTAAGTCCGGACCGTTGAGTACCGCCCCCGCTGGAACACCAGCTGACTGTAACGTATGCATCAATTGTTTTTTGTCCTGCTTACATGTCCAGGTCGAGACATGGTCATGTATTTCCGACGAGACACCCATTAATTCGCCCAACGTGGCTAACTCCGAGTCGGTTCGACAACCGATGGCAATCCAACCACCGTCGATGCACGGAAAAATACCTTGCAACACATACGCCGGATGAGCATTTCCGATCCGCTTCGGATCAAGTTGCGCCAAAGACCAGCCAGCCATCGCATCACCTAGGTACATATTGCAGGCTTCGATCTGACTGAAATTAATGTGTTGGCCGAGACCCGTCTGTTCACGCTGGATTAATGCAGCGATCAGATCCACAGCCCCCATCACCCCGGAAAATAGGTCGCCCCCGGTCATACCCGTAAATAACGGCTCTTCGTCGGCATAACCCGTTAAGTGACAAACACCTGACATTTGTTCGGTAGACATGCCAAAGGCGACATAATCACGCCACGACACGTCTGAGCCGAAGCCAGATAAAGAGATCATGATGAGTCGCGGATTTATCTTCCGAAGGGTTTCGTAGGAAAGACCGAAGTTCTCCATCACCCGGGGGGTGTAGTTCTCGATCAGCATGTCGGCGTCGCGCACGAGAGTTTTGACTGCGGCGACACCTCTGGAATCAGTCAGATCGAGCGTAACGTCTCGCTTGTTACGATTTACCCAATTGAAATAAGGAGAAGCCTCCCAACTCTCCACACCGGCATCGGTAACCGTACCGCTGCCGCGCCAACCATCGATGCGTTGTACCGACTCAACCTTGATCACCTCGGCTCCCGCATCAGCACAAATCTGCGCGGTAACTGGTCCGGCAAAGAACATGGATAAGTCGACTACCCGCATGCCTTTAAGTGGTAAAGGGTTCGTGTTGGTGGGTGGTTCATCTTGAGTTGATTTAAAGTCAGTCAACTCCGCTAATATCTCCTGCGTATGCTCGCCTAACAGCGGTGCGCGAGTGATCTCAATCTCCGTGGTGGTGGATTTGAATGGCACGCCGGGTATCTTTACCGCGCCACACACAGGATGGGTCACGGTCCGGAAAAAATTTCGTTCCACGTGGGGTGGAAGATGAAACAACTCTTCCAGGCTGGGCACCAAACCAAAAGGTACACGCCACTTTTGGGCTTCATGAAACAGTTCTTCTGCGGTTTTATCTTTAAGTGCCTCGCCAAATATGGCTCTTAAATCTTCCAGTCGCTCATCCGGCCTGACCCACGAAAGGCCTTCGTAGTTGGGGTCTTTGGCAATATCCTCACGGCCGATAAATTTACACAGCATATGCCGCTGTTGCCGGGTCAAGGCGTTCAGGCCGATATAAGCTTCCCGAGTAGGCAACATATAGCATGGACCCGCGCCCGAGCCGACGCTCGAATAGCGTTCAGCAACAATCCCCGAGTATTCGTAGATCAGGCTGGGAATTTGCGCGCCACAAATCGCGGCCTCTTGAGCGCTGACATCGATATGCTCTCCGCCCGCGTGTTGCGAGCGACCGAAGGTGGCAAGCAGAGTCGCGGCTGCTGCGTACGCCCCCGTTAGTGTCTGTGTGATCGCGCCGCCCGATTGCAAAGGTTCTCTCTCTGGTACACCACACAGTTGCGCCCAGCCACCCACCGCACATGTGATCAGGTGCGAAGATTCATACGCAGAAAGTGGACCGAAGGATCCAAAGCCGGTGACGGTGGTCAGAATTGCAGTTGGATTCCACTCGCGAATTTCCTCAAAACCCAAGCCGCGTTCACGAAGCCCTTCGTCAGTATCGCTGGCGATGATCACGTCATACTGTCGAATAAGTTGTATAAGGGTCGCTTTGCCGCTGTCAGAATCCAGATCCAACACAATGCTGCGTTTGCCGGTGTTGAAGTAGAAAAAGCTGGCGCTTTTTTCGATATCGGGTTGGTCGTCGGGGAACGGGCCGAGAGATCTGCTCATATCTCCTTGATCTGGGCGTTCGACCTTCACTGTGTCTGCGCCCAGGTCCGCCAGAAGCTTCGCACAGAACGGTCCAGCGATGCCTTCCGACAAATCCAGAACTTTAATCCCTTCAAGAAGTTTGGTTTGCATACTACCTACGGTCCCCAACTGAAACTTCGGGTCTGACGCTGAACCGCCAATCAACGAATCCTCTCCGACAAGACCCAGTATCGGGTCCAACTGGTGTCATTATAGAGTCCACTTTTTGCAGATCCCTAGTTTTGTCTGCGGCTGGTCAGTTCTTCAAATCTTGCTTCAACAAATCTCCTTCGTGCTCCCATGCGGGGCCGGACACCAGACCCGTTTCGAGCTCCTGGTGTGCATGCCAAAGAAGTTGAGGGATATCAAGTCGCTCGGGGCAGCGTGGTAAACAGTCCCCGCACTTTGTGCAGCGGTCACCTTTGACTCCGAGGATCCAGGCACCCCCGCTGCCCACTTTTTCATATCGACCCTTCGCATAATCGGTCATCTCAAAAGCTTTGTGCATTTGCCGCCAATTCAATACGCCTGGGATATTGATGTTTTCCGGACACGGCAAGCACTGATTGCACACGGTACAGAAATCGTCGCCCAACTGAGTCCTGTACGCGCTTTCAACCTGCTCTAGAACACGATCAAATAACTCTCTTTGTTTGCCAGTACCGTCGTAATCCTGTGCGACAAGATTGGCATCTATCTCGTCTGGTTTTGCTGGTCCGAAGGATAAGGTGTGGACATCCGGCTGATTCAGTAGCCACATGTGATTGAAATTCATGGGAGCCAGCGGCGCACACGCTTCTGTGAGTTTTGAAGTGGGGGCTTGTAAACGTCCGCCTTGATTATTAGGGCTGATAATAAAGACGCCCATATCGAGTTCAGCGGCTCTTGCGACTACATCCCGAAGTCCTTGATAGAAGTAGTAGTAATGGAGATTGATTGATTCAAATTCGTTGGTGTTCACGAGGTCTAAGACGCCGTTTGGGTATCCGTGCGTGGAGAAACCGAAATGACGAACGACGCCTTCACTCATTAACCGACGTACGTATCCCAGACAACCATCGTCGCGCATCGCAGGCCCGATGACAGCCAGATTTCCGGGGCCGTGAAAGTCCAAATTATCGAGATAATCGAGACCCAGGTAACCCATCGACTTGTCGAAGTTGCGCTTAAATTCGTCAACTTTCGTTGATGGACCGATCTTAGTAGTCACGTACAGTTGTTCCCTTGGAACACGTTTTAAGATCTGTTTGAGCGCTTTCCCGACTCGTTCTTCGGAATTTCCATACCCGCGTGCCGTTTCAATATGATTTACGCCTGACGCAACCGCTTGTTCTATGGTCGAGATCGCGGTTTCCTCGCTTGTGTTCCGAATAAATTGCATACACCCCAGCGAAAACTGAGAGACCAACATTTCGGTCCGTCCGAAACGGCGATACTTCATTTAAACCATGACCCGCGTTGTTCCCCCAATGATCATAGCGTTTTTGTCTGTGACCAGGAGAGAAAACACCCTCGTTGGCAAGCCAACGGGTCGACATGCAAGTGACGCTAGCGACGTCGATTAGTTCTTGGGCGGGACGTCGTACGATTCTTTCGCGTCAATCCGCCAACGTCTTTGAATTCCGTACCGTAGCTAGATATGTCGAAACGGAGCACACCCGCACCAGGTGGCCTTGGCACGTACTTGTACAGTCGCTCGAACCGAAACGAGGGACTGGCTGTGAGTCCGGCAGTTTCTCAAGACGCCGGTTCTGTGCGCACTCGTTGGCCGGATCATTCGAGATGATCCTAATCTCCGTTAGGTTGACCATGGGGTGGTTCAACAAGTAATCGATGTGCCAAAAAGGTTTTTTTTGTGGCATGCGATGACGTTTGATTCGAGCTTGTAGGGCTCGTTTAGCTCGACCGGTATAGACGTATATACCTCGGGGGAAGGAGCGATTGCCCAGCGCTCCTATTCTGACCGTGATCGTTCTTTGGACTTTTAGGCGTAGTTGATAGGTTCCGGCATCAAGTTGTGGGGGTAGGGTTCTCAAAGGCATTGGTCGCAGCTAGATATTGGAGCGGCTATTTAATGTCTTTCGCTTAAGGCTAATACGCTTGAATAACTCGACACGACGTACGGAACACAGTAGGTCAAAAGACTCTTCAGCAAGATGGAGGTGTCTATGTAACCTTCCAGAACGATTTCCGGATGGTTGATTGCGACCAGAATTGAACCTATCAAACCCGCGGTTTTCAGGGCGCGAATTTGCACACTTCTTGAGCAAAAAAGTCGCCAACGACTGACCCCTGATGCAGAGGTTATGCCCACGGCTTTCGTATGCCTAGCCTGCTGAAACGTTCGGTTTGGCGGGTGTTAGCTGAATTCCGTATTCATTACGAAGATCTACGATCCGTGCATTAAACATATCGACGCTAACACCGGAGTGAGGCCATTTTTTGTTCATTTTCCGAACCCGAAGAAACCATGTAATAAAGAACTGCGGCACGATATGCATGAGCTTAAGCGTGGCAATAACGGTGCCCCCCATGAGTTCGATGCCTTCTTTATTTAACCGTTTCACTTCTTCGTCGTTCATATAATCAGTGATCTCTCGCGGGGTAATATCGGTACCAAATAGAATCCAGGGCTTGAGGATAATTTCCCCACGAATCGACGTGTCACAACCAAAAATGACGTGCGTTACGTCGTGATCCTGAAACGA
>Ga0209752_1001564_pt1 | contig 10953 bp, 8 predicted proteins | sample METZYME_3_250m_FD_187548 | JGI IMG/M metagenome (GOLD analysis project Ga0209752, IMG submission 187548) | Marine microbial communities from oxygen minimum zone in mesopelagic equatorial Pacific - METZYME_3_250m (SPAdes) (version 2) | ecosystem: Environmental > Aquatic > Marine > Oceanic | place...
TGGCCGAGGAGCCCACGCAGTCGACGACCACGTCGGTGCCTCCGCTGAGCCGGTCGACGGCGCCGTCGTCGCCGGCGATGCTGACGGCCCGGCTACCGGTGGCCCGCCGTACCGCACGGCGGATGCCGTCGGGCTCGACGACCAGGTCGGCGCCGAGTTCTGCGGCGAGGCGTCGTTGGCTGGGGTAGCGGGCGGTCGCCACGACGGTCCGAGGCTTGGCGAAGGTGCGGAGGGCGGCGATCGTGAGCAGGCCGAGGGTGCCGGCGCCCAGCACCGTGACGATGGCGCCGTCGGGAACGTCGGCGACGAGGGCGGCGTGGACGGCGCAGGCCGTGGGCTCGACCATCACGGCCGACTCGTCGCTGAACGATCCGTCGACGGGGTGGAGTTGGCTGGGGTGGGCCGAGAAGGCGGTCGCCCATCCACCGCCCGTGTCGTGGCAGGAGCCGGTCTGGATGCCCGGCTCGAGGTCTCCGAACGTCGTGTTCTCGCAGTTTCCGAGTTGGCCGGTGGCGCACGGGTCGCATGTGGGGTCGAGGTTGCGGCTGACGCAGCCCAGGACCGGCTCGAGCACCACCCGGGTGCCGTCGTCGAGGTCGCCCACGACCTCGTGGCCCGGTACGAACGGGAACGAGACGAACGGTTCGAAGTAGCGGGCCGAGCGGCCGTCGATGGTGGCGAGGTCCGATCCACAGATGCCCGACAGGCGGGGTCGGACCCGCACCCAGTCGGGGCCGGGAGCGGTCGGCGGGTCGAGGTCAGCGAGGTGTAGCGGCCCGACGGAGGCACCACGGCCCGGCGTGAGGCTGCCGGCCAGGCGCGCCGCGGCGAATCGGGGAACGTTGCGGCGGAACTCCAGGGCCTTCATCGGACGGCCGTCCGTGGGGGAGCGATGGGCAGCAGGCGCCGGGTCATGCCGGGCGACTTGCGGAAGTCCTCGACGAGCCAACCGCGCTTGCGGGCGATGGAGGCGAGGCGGGTCTCGGGATTCACGGCGACGGGGAAGCCGACTGCCTCGAGCATCGGGAGGTCGCTGGCCGAGTCGGCGTAGGCAATCGACTCGCGAAGGTCGCAGCCGTGTTCTTCGGCGAGGTCCACGAGTGCCTGGTAGCGGGCCTCGCCGGTGGGGGGCACGGAGGTGAGCTGCCCGTCGTAGGTGCCGTCCTTGGTGCCGAGCCGGGCACACACCACGTCGTCGAAGAGGGGCCGTAGTGGCTCGACCACGAAGTCGAGGGCGCCGGTGATGAGGACGGTGCGGTGCCCGAGCGCCCGGTGCTCGCGCACCCGTCGGATGGCAGCGGGGAACGACTTGGCGAGGAGCAGTTCGTTGACGTGCTCGAGGGCGTCTTCGGCGATCTGGTCAACCGGGGCGCCGTCATAGCGCCGATAGAAGTGGCGAAGGAAGTCGCTGCGGTCCCGGCGGTCGAGGGCCAGCAGGCGGGGGGCCTCGGCGATGGTCTTCATCACGAAGCGGGCCCGGTCGCGGGTATCGAGGTGGCGGCTCGCCAGCCACGAGTACGAGGCCACGACGTTCGAGGCGATGAGGGTGTTCTCGAGGTCGAAGGCGGCAAGTTGGCGGTCGGGGGAGAGGACCTGGGTGCGCAGCCTTTCGGAGCGACTCTGGCCGCCCCGGGTCGGTGGGCGCGTCGGCGCACGGGCGGCCTTGACCACTGACGGGAGGTGAACCTCGGGCACGTAGCGGTCCCAGTCGATGGTGCGGGGGTCGAAGCAGAATGTGGCCCGGTCGTCGTCGTCGAGTTGGTCCCAAAGGGCGATCAGGCGCTCCAGGCCGTAGACCGCCTCGCATTCCGCATAGGCGCCGTAGAGGTCGACGTAGCCCATGGCCCGGTCGATGAGTTCGCGCCTCTCCTCGAGCCGGGCGGAGGTCATGGCGTGGCGCCCCCGCACGGGGAGCATGTCGAAGGCCTTGTGTGCCCGGTCGAGCATGGAGCCGGCCCGTTCGAGTTGCTGCTTGACCCTTCCCCGGCCGGGGAACGACCACTGGGGCACGGAGATGGGCTGGCCGTGTTCGTCGTAGATGGGGTGTTCGGTGAACCACTCCCGCACCAGGTCGACGAGCTTTCCGTAGCGGAGGGGGTTCTCCGCACCCGAGGCGACCTGGACGATGTCGCCACCAGGGGGTGCGTCTGGGTCGGGGCCGCGGGCGGCGACGGCGCAGATGGCGGCGACGACGAAGTCGACCGGGATGACGTCGACGGTGCCCTCGGGTACGCCCGGGAACTCCTTGAGGAGGCCGCGGGCGTACGAGATGATGACCGGCTCGGCCATTCGGAAGCCGCGGATCCAGCCCGGCACGGGCTCGGCGAAGGACGACTCGATGATTGAGGGGCGCACGATGCTGACGGGAACGTCGCCTGACGATTCGGTCAGGGCGACCTCGCCGAGGGCCTTCGTGTAGGCGTAGGCGTCGGGGAAGCCCAGCGAGGAGGCCCGGGAGCGGCCGGCCTCCGCCATGCGGTCCTCCACCCAGCGGGTGCGGAGCTGTTCGGTCTTGGCGGCCAGGGCGGGGGTGCCGGCGGCGCCGAGTTCCTTGTGGGCGGCCTCTCGGAATTCCGCCAACTTCTCGGGGGAGCGGCTGGCGTTCTCGGTCTCTGCTCGGATGCGTCTGGCGCTGTCGACCTCGGAACGCCAGTCGACGTCGACGAAGAAGGGGCCCTGGTTGACGGGCTCCTCAGGTGCGGTGCCCCGGCGGCTTCCGGCCACGTAGCAGGTCGAGACGGCGACGAGGTGGGGGACGACGCCGAGGCTCTGGAGGGTCTCGACGACGCGGACGGAGCCGAGCAGGTTGATCTCGACGGCCTGGTCGAGTGGCGAGTCGAAGTTGACGACCGCCGCCGAGTGGATGAAGAGGTCGCAGGTGGCGAGGGCGGAGCGGCCCTCTTCGTCGAGGCCGAGGCCGTTGTTGGTGACGTCGCCGGCGACTGCGGTGATTCTCCGGGCGGTCATCTCCTCGAAGGCGTCCTTGCCGAGTTCGGCGCGGAGGCGGTCGAAGGCGTCGTTGTGGAGGATGTCACGGCTGACGCGCCGTTCGGCGCCTCGACGCCCGGGCCGGACGATGAGGACGAGCTCGCAGTCAGGGACGGTGCGGAGGAGTCGTTCGACGAGGGCGGTGCCGAGGAAGCCAGTGCTTCCGGTGATGGCGATGCGGCGTCTGGCCAGCGATTCGGCGATCATGGCCCTCTTTCTACCAGATGGTCAGGGTACTTACCAGATGGTCAGGATAAGTAGTAATGTGCAGGCATGCCTGAGGCGACGACGATCCGGGACACGGTGCGCGACACGGTGCGCGGGGTCACCCGGTCCTCGGGCAGGGGCGCAGAGACCCGGGACCGCATTCTCGACGCCGCCCTCTCGTCATTCGGCACGATCGGCTACGACGGCACGTCGCTCGACGACCTGGCCAACGGCCTCGGCGTCCGCAAGCAGACGATCCTCTACCACTTCGTCAGCAAGCGGGGCCTGCTCGGTGCAGTCGTGGATCGCAGCGCCGCCGACCTGAACGCCGCCCTGTTCGAGGTGCTCGACGGCGAGGCCACCGACTGGGAACGGGTGGAGGCGCTGGTGCGCTCCGTCTTCCGGGTGGCACTCGAGCAGCCGCTGCTGATGGGCCTTCTGCGCGAGGTGTCGCGACCCGGCTCACCGGCGGCACCCCGACTCAAGGGCGCCATGGGGCCGCTGATGGATCGAGCGCAGGCCTGGATGGAGCGGGAGATGGACGCCGGCAGGATGCGACGTACCGACGCCCAACTGGTGCTGATCAGCGCCTACTCGACGGTGGTGGGCCTGGCGACCGAGATCGAGGTGCTGCGCGCCGCCGGCCTCGAGCCGACGATGCGCACCGTGGCGACCCGTCGCCGCGAACTGCTGCGGTTCCTGCGCGCCTCCCTCGACCCCCAGCGCTGAGGCGGGGCGGGGTTCCTCAGCGGCGGGTGTTGCGGCGGCGGCGGGCGTGGCGTTCGACGGCGAGGTCGACCAGGCGGTCGACGAGTGCCGGGTAGGTCAGGCCCGCCTTCTGCCAGAGCCGTGGATACATCGAGATGGGCGTGAAGCCCGGGATCGTGTTGACCTCGTTGAGCACCGGGCCCCGGCCGTCGTCGGCGAGGAAGAAATCGACCCGGGCCATCCCGGAGCAGCGCAGGGCCAGGAACGCCCGTGCGGCCAGTTCCTGGAACAGGACGACTGTCTCTGGTTCGAGGTCTGGATCGTCGAGCAACTCGGCGGCGTCGGTCTCGTATTTGTCGGCGTAGTCGTAGAAATCGGCGCCGGGACGGATTTCGCCGGGCCCCGATACCTGCGGCACCCGGTCGCCCAACACCGCCAGTTCGATCTCGCGGCCGGTGATCGCCTCCTCGACGATGATCCACTCGTCGTAGGCGGCAGCGGCATTCAGGGCCACCTCGAGGGTGGCGGCATCGGTGGCCTTCGACACCCCGATCGAGGATCCCAGGTTGGCGGGCTTCACGAACACCGTCGGGCCCAGGTCGCTGAGCAGGGAGTCGAGCAGGGCGGCAAGGGTGTCGGTGCCCGGGGCGCCGAGGTCGTCGGCGTGGAGGCCCCGGTAGCGGGCCTGGGGCAGGCCGTGCTGGGTCAGCACTTCCTTGGTGACCAACTTGTCCATTGCCAGTGACGAGCCCAGCACGCCGGCACCCACATAGGGCACGTCGGCCAACTCGAGCAGGCCCTGGACCGTGCCGTCCTCTCCCAGGGGGCCGTGCAGCAGGGGGAACACGACCACGGGCCCGGCGGCTGACAGTTCGGCGAGGCAGGGGAGCGGGTCCCATGCGGGCCCGGTCGGGTCGAGTGCATCGGGGAGGTCGCCGGCAGCGTGGGCGGCGGCAGCGGCCTCGGCCAGCGACCAGCGACCGTCGGTGTCGATGCCCACCGGGACCACGTTGTAGCGGCCGGCGTCTATGGCTGCCAGCACGTGGCGGGCCGACACGCACGAGACATCGTGTTCGGCGCTGCGTCCACCGAACAGGAGGACGAACGTGCGCCGGTCTGTGGCGTCGGCGGTGGGGGAGGCCATGGGCAGATGGTACGGCCGGTCCGCTTCTGCGGGGTGGCACCTCCGGCGGGTCCCGGGCTGGGAGAATCAATCCATGCGCTTTCGGGCCTCGCAGGTGGCCACCGCCGTGGGCGGCGAACTGGTCGGTGACGACGTCTGGCTCGACGGCGCCACCCAGGACTCGCGTGCGGTCACGCCGGGCTGCCTGTTCGTTCCGATCGTCGCCGAACGCGACGGTCACGAATTCATCGCGGCGGCCCTCGATGCTGGTGCCGCCGGCTACCTGACGGGCAACGGCACGTTCGGGGGAGGTGCTGCAGCGACGGCGATCCGGGTGGGCGACACGGGCGCTGCTCTGCTGGCCCTGGGCTCTGCGGCTCGCAGTTCGCTTGAGGGGCCGGTGGTCGGCATCACCGGTTCGGTCGGCAAGACCTCGGTCAAGGACCTGGTCCGGGCGGTGCTCGCCCGGCGGGGGCCGGTCCACGCCAGCCACCGTTCGTTCAACAACGAGATCGGCGTGCCGCTGACGCTCCTCGGCTCTCCGGAAACTGCGGCGGTCGTGGTCGAGCTCGGCGCCCGCCATGTCGGTGACATCGCCGCACTCTGCGAGGTGGCCCGACCGGACATCGGCGTGCTGACCACCGTGGCCGTCGCCCATACCGGCGAGTTCGGCTCGGTCGAGGCCGTGGCGCGCACCAAGGGTGAGCTGTTCGACACACTGCCTCCCGATGGCTGTGCAGTGCTCAACGCCGATGTGCCTGAGGTCGTGGCGCAGGCGTCCCGCTCACGCTCCCCGGTCCTCACATTCGGTGACACCGGCGAGGTCCGCGCCCGGGACATCGTGCTCGACGACGACCTGCGGGCTTCGTTCCGCCTGGAGTCGCCATGGGGCCGGACCGTGGTGCGGCTGTCCGTCCACGGGGCGCACATGGTCCCCAACGCCCTGGCTGCTGCGGCCGTGGGCCTGGTGCTCGACATGCCCCTCGCCGACGTGGCGGCAGGCCTCGCCGAGGGAGTCGCCTCACCGTGGCGCATGGAGCTGGGCACGGCGCCGTCGGGCCTGCGGGTGCTCAACGACGCCTACAACGCCAACCCGGCCTCGACGGCAGCGGCGCTCGAATCCCTGGCCGCCCTCCCGGTGGTCGGACGGCGCGTCGCGGTGCTGGGACTGATGGCCGAACTGGGCGATCGGGCTGCCGACGAACACCTGGCCATCGCACAGCGGGTCGCCGACCTCGGCCTCGAGTTGGTGGCCGTCGGCACGGACCTCTACGGCGTCGAGTCGCTGGCGGACCTCGACGCCGCATACGGCGCACTCGACCTCGCAGTCGATGACGCCGTGCTGGTCAAGGGCAGCCGGGTGGCCGGCCTTGAGGTGCTCGCCGAGTTACTGCTCGAGGGCTGATCCGGGCGACCGCTGCTCAGCGGGGGTCGAAGGGGAGTTCGGTTGGCGCCAGCGGGGTGTTCGACTGGTTCCAGGCCGCCAACTGCTCGGCGTCGCACACCCGGCAGAGGTGCACGACCTGCATCGACTGGATCGACAGTTGCGTGCCCCGCGACTTTTCGACGATCGAGCGCAGGGCGGTCCGTACGTCCTCGGATCCGCAGGTGGGGCAGCGGGGAGTGAGGTCCCGGTCCCACACCAGTCCGCAGGCGCCGCACGTGACGGTGATGGCCTCGTTGCCCGGGTCACCCCGCCGGTCGCCTGTCAGGTCCTCGTCCTCCCCGCAGCCCGGGCAATTGATCACGCTCACCGGCCCCACGGTAGCGACGGTCCTCTTCCTGCCGTGGTCCTAGGGTGATCGGGTGCCGTCCGGCCCTGACCACTACCGCACCCTCGGCGTGTCGAAGGACGCCTTGGCCGGCGAGATCCGTGCCGCCCATCGGGCCCTGGCCCGGCGCCACCACCCTGACCTGGTGGCGGACCCGGCCGACCGGGATCGGGCCGAGCGTCGCATGGCGACCATCAATGGGGCGTGGCACGTGCTCGGTGATCCGGTGCGTCGGGCCGAGTACGACGAGTTGCGCCGCCCGCCTGTTCCGCGACCACAGTCGGCACCGGAGTACCGCTCCGACGCCTTCCAGGGCGTTGCCGTCTCGCCGGCTGTCGGCTGCGCCCTGCGTATCGGCCCGGTCGTTCTCGCTGTCGGACTCCTGTTCGCCATCCTGATCGTCACGGCCCTGATGACGGGCGACGGCAACCGGCCGCCAGCCTTCCAGGTCGGACAGTGCGTGCACCTCCACGACGACGGCATGGAGGTGGTCCCGTGCATCACCGACTCGTCGGTCATCGTGGCCCGCGGCGTGGCCGGCACGTCCTGTCCGATGGGGGCGATCGCCGTGGTGCTGCCCACCCGAACCGAGCAGGTCTGCGTGGCGCCTTCCGTCGGTTGAGGTGTCTGGGATCCGACGGATCAGGAGACGGTGAGTTGGCACTTCATTCCGGCTTCGAGGTGCCCGGGATTTCAATGCCCTCGCTGTACTCGTCCAAAGTGCTGATCACGTTCCCCGCCGTCTTCCTCGGGAGGGACCGAGATGTCGGGGCCAGTTCGCCCCGGCCGGCTATCGGTCGGCCGCGCTGTACGGAAGCCAGCGGCCGGCTTCGAAGTCGTAGAGCTTGCAGGTCCGGGTGTTTTCGACGAACTCCCGGATGCGTAGCTTGCGGTCGATCGTGCGCTCGGGGAACGCCTCCTTGATTGCCTGAGCCGCTTTGGGGAGGTGGTAGCAGGGGATGCGCATGTCCACGTGGTGGGGGGTGTGGATGAAGATCCAGTGGAAGAAGAAGTCCATCACCCGGGGGATCCGCAGGATGGTGGTGCCATCGAGTTGTCCCTGCACCTTGGTCCATTCCCTGCGCGTGTACCAGCGGATCTCGGGAGAGATGTGGTGCAGGTAGACCGTCCAGCCGATGAGGAACGTGAACAGCAGGAACGGGATCACGAGCAGCTTGGTGATCATCCAGGCTGCCCCCGGGACGTCGCCCGAGCCCAGGCCGCCAAGGAATCCGGCACCGGTGGTCGCAGCCAGTAGTGCCAGGTAGAGCATGATGCGGTCGCGTCGGATGGCGGCTACCCACTTGGCCGGCGGTTCCCGATAGCGGATCATCTTGTTCCACCACACTTCGCGCAGGTAGTAGGGCAGCGGCCCCAGGGCCGACCATTCGACGCGGTGGCGCAGTCGTCCCAGGGAACCCAGGGCCTGGTACTGCTCGACGGTGACCGGATGCCACACGAAGTCCATGCCCTGTCGGACGGTGTGTCCGTGGTGGATGCGGTTGTGGCCGAGCACCCAGGCCTCGTAGATGTGGAACGACGGGATCAGGAGCAGGTGTCCGATCACCGAGTTGAGGCGGTTGTCGTCGGTGAGGACCCCGTGGGCGGCATCGTGGCCCAGCACGAACAACGCTGCGACCGTGAGGCCGGCCAGCATCAGCAGCGGCAGGGTGATCCACCAGGCCGGGCTCAACACCAGGCCCGTGAGCACGAGTGCGTACAGGAGGAGGTCGCGGCCGACCAGGTAGAGGCCCCGAGCGGTGGACCGCTGCCGACAGGACGCCGGTACGACGTCAATGACCTCTTTGAGGGTCAGGGCTGGTACTTCCTGCGTCTGTGGCATTGGCCTCGGGTGGAGGTGGATGGCGGGGGGCGTTCGACTGCCGGCTCCAACGATATGGCAATTCGGTCGGGGGGAGACGACGGGCTGCAGGGTCGAGGTGTGGCCGATCGCACGCGTTGCGGGCTTGACCGTCCCGCTGGAGACCCGTTGGCTCCCTGTGGCACACTCCTTGGTCTATCGGATGTCGTGGTTTGGCGTCCGGCCGCAGAGCACGGACAGAGGTGTCCGGCAGAACGGGGGACGACCGGTGGCCGAGCAGTACTTCCTGGGGACCAAGACATCAGAGCGCTACCCGCTCTGGACGCGGGCCAACGTCGGCGAGGTGTTCCCCGACCCGGTGGCCATGAGTTCGTTCGACTTCGCCTTCTGCAACGCCGACGGGATCCGCATGTCCGAACTGGGGTGGCGTGACGCCTATGCGCGGATCGGTGCGTTCACCGAGGACGAGTTCGATCCCGACAACACGGTGATCCTCGGCGTCTTCGGCGGCTACGCCTACCTGAACGCCTCCGTGATGCGCATCTTCGGTGAGCGGGCTCCCGGCTTGTCCGCTGCGGCCATCGATGCACAGTTCTTCGGGGCCCAGCCCGGCATTCCCGACTACGAGCCCCACCCCGATGACGCCAGCCCGGAGGCCGAGGCGCGCATCGGGGCCACCTTCGGCTGGGTGCTCACCACCGACGGCCTGCCCGAGGTGCTGGCCGACGAGGAGATGGTTGATGCACTGCGGGCCGACCGTCCGGACTTCGGGGCAATGGGGGACGTAGAACTCCTGGACTGGGCCGAACAGATCCTGGATGGACACTTCCGGCACCTGTTCAGCCAACACCTGTACGTCACCTCGCTGGCCACGCTCCCGGCAGGGATAGTCACCGAGGTCTGTGCGGCATTGGGTCGGCCACAGGATGCCCTCAAGTTGCTGGCGGGCCTGGGAGACGTGGCGTCGGCGGCACCGTCCCTGGTCATGTGGGACCTGGGCCGGCGGGTTGCAGCTGGTGACTCCCTTACGGAGACTTTCGACGCGGGCCTCGACGGACTCGAGGGTCGCCTGCGTGCACTGGACGACGAAGGTGCGAGAGGGTTCCTCGAGGCCTTCGACGAGTTCCTCTACGCCTACGGCTGCCGGGGGCCCAACGAATGGGAGACCAGTTGTCCGACCTGGGAGACCGAACCGAACCTGGCCCTGGCGGCCATCGACCGGATGCGCCTCTCGCCGGAGAGTGCGGACCCCTTCGGTCGCCAGGCAGGGATGGCCGCCGAACGTGAGCGTCTCGGTGCCGAGATGGTCGAGATGCTGGTCGCTGATCCCGAGACCCAGGGACAGTTCGGGGCGGCACTCGGGTCGGCAGGGGTCTTCATGCCGGGCAGGGAGCGCACCAAGACCAACTGCATCAAGCTCGTCCACGAGGCGCGTATGGCCTATCTGGAGTTCGGCCGTCGCATGGTTGAGAAGGGGGTGTTCCCCAAGGTGACCAGCTTCGCCATGGTGACGTTCGCCGAAGGTCGAGAACTGCTCGACGATCCCACCGGCTGGCGTGAGGTGATCGAAGAGCGCCAGGCGGTCTTCGACGAGGTCCGGGAACTCCAGGAGCCGTTCGTTGTGGTCGGCGATCCGCCGCCACTCTCCACGTGGCCGCGCCGCGATGCCATCCAGGTCGATTCTTTGGGGGTCGGCGAGTCCATCCAGGGTTCGCCCGGCTGTCCGGGCGTGTCGCAGGGACGGGCCCGGGTGATCCTCGACAGCCACGACCCGACGGACCTCGAGCCCGGCGACGTCCTCGTGGCGCCGCTGACCGACCCGTCGTGGACGCCGCTGTTCGTGCCGGCCGCCGGCGTGGTCGTCGACGTGGGCGCCCCGCTCAGCCACGCCATCATCGTGAGCCGCGAGTTGGGCATTCCGTGCGTGGTGTCGGCCACGGACGCCACCAAGCGGATCCCCGACGGGGCACTGGTCGAGGTGAACGGCGAGACCGGGGTCGTAACGGTCCTCGAGGCGTAGCCGCCCTGCTCCCGGACGTCTCGGCGAGGTGCAACTGGTGGCTGAGCCGGGGGTACCCTCCTCGCCCGACGGACCGTTAGCTCAGTTGGCTAGAGCGCCCGCCTCACACGCGGGAGGTCACTGGTTCGAGTCCAGTACGGTCCACCAATAAGTCGACTGACCTGCACCGTTGGTGTGGGCCTTTGGCTTGCTGGTGGTTTGGGGCCTGCAACTCACCTCCTGACTGAAGGAGTAGATGAGTGGAAACCGGTCGTAGGATTGTGGAGCCGAGTTAGTCAAGGCTCGGTTCTTCAGTCAAACAACGAAAGAGAAA
>Ga0209752_1001566_pt1 | contig 10941 bp, 11 predicted proteins | sample METZYME_3_250m_FD_187548 | JGI IMG/M metagenome (GOLD analysis project Ga0209752, IMG submission 187548) | Marine microbial communities from oxygen minimum zone in mesopelagic equatorial Pacific - METZYME_3_250m (SPAdes) (version 2) | ecosystem: Environmental > Aquatic > Marine > Oceanic...
AGACCGCGACGGCCGGCCACCAGATGTGCGGACGGGACGGTCCCCAGGAGGTAGGCCACAATGACCGGTGCGATCCACACGGGGTTCACCGCACCAGCATCGCCGGTAGCCGTCGGCTCTGCACGACACATGCGGCCCCAAGCTGCCCCATCCATATACTGACCGCCCGTCCCTTACCCCTCTCGACCCGTTGAACCACGCCATGCCCACCTACCACTACCGGTGCCGGACCTGCAGCACGGAACTTGAGGTCCGACAGTCATTCAGTGAGGACCCTCTCACCGACTGCCCGGAGGGTTGCGGTGCGGGAACTCTGCGGAAGGTGTTCTCCGGGGTCGGCATTTCCTTCAAGGGCTCAGGCTTTTACAAGAACGACCACGGGTCATCGGCCGGCGGGCGGAAGTCCGATGATCGAGAGGACTCCACTGGGAGCCCGAAGGAATCGACGGGCAGCGAGTCCGCCACCGACCCGAAGAAATCGAAGGGCAGCGAGCCCGCCACCAACCCGAAGGAATCGAGCGGTGATAAGCCCACCGCCAGTCCAAAGGAATCGACCAATAAGAAGGCCCCATCAACCACAGGTTCGCCGAAGGTGGCCGGCTCCGATTAGGAGCACCGCAACGATCCCCATCCACCGGGCACCACACCCCCCATCGAACCTCCCGACCGGATCGAAATGGCCTCCCTGGTTCCCTACCACGGGGAGTATCGACCTCGCCCGAATCTCGTCCCCGGGGCCGGACCCACCGGGGACCGGTCTCCACGCCTACCGCCAAGAAGTGGCCAACAGGAACAGCACCGTCGCTCCGACCATAAGCCGGTAGGCCATGAAGCCACCGAAGCCGACCCGAGAGAGGATTCGGAGCATCCAGCCGACCGCCATCCAGCCGCTCAGCGCAGCAGCGACCGTTCCGAAGGCGAAGGCCGGCCACCATCCAGCCGGTACGGCCAGGTCGCCCAACTTCACCAGCCCCGCTCCGGCGATAACCGGCAGGCTCATCAGGAATACGAAGCGAGCAGCCTCTGTCCGGTCGATACGGAGCCACCGGGCGGTGGTAAGGGCCACACCAGCTCGCGAGACCCCCGGCTGGAAAGCAAGACCCTGGGCGGCCCCGAGCAGAAAGGCTTCGGCAAACCGCAGGTCGGTGGACTGCCGTTCCCCCGGTCTCGCGTCGGCAATCCTTAGCAATACCCCGAAGACGGCTAGGCAGATGGCCACCAACCAGATCCGGTCGCCGGGATCACCACCGACGACCAGTACGACCACCCCGATCACCGCGGTGGGTACTGCGGTGGCCATCAGCAGCCACGCCACCCTCGCGTCGCCGGCGAGGGGCCCCCGTTTCACCAGCCACTGAGCACCCGCCCCCAGGTAGCGCATGATGTCGTGCCGCAGGTAGGCCACGGCACCAACGAGGGTGCCCAGGTGCAGTGCCACGTCGAACGCCCTCTCGAGCGCCTCGTTGCCTGAGAAGTCGTCCCACCCGAACAGCCAGGGCACAAGTGTGAGGTGCCCGCTGGACGAGACGGGCAGGAACTCGGTGAGACCCTGGACGAGGCCCAGAATGATGGCATGGAGTACCGACATGGGTCTGTGCTCGGCGCCGGCAGCCTCAGGCCCCAGACACGGTCAACTCGCCGATGACCAGCGTGACCCCCGCGGCGCTCATTGGCTGCCACTCCAGGTCATTGCCGATTCCGGTGACATCCAGGAGCATCCGCTGGATGGTCGAACCGACAGTGAATTCGCGCAGCGGCTCGGCCAACTCGCCATTCCGGATCCGGAGCCCCTCGGCTCCTGTCGAGAAGTCGCCGCTCACGGGGTTTACGCCCGAATGGAGGCCGGTGACACTCTGCAACAACACGCCGTCGTCGATGGCAGCGATCAGGTCGGCCGGGTCCTCCCGTCCCGGTAGCAACGAGACGGCCTGGACTCCGACGCCCGGAGTGGTTGAGTATCCGCGGACTGCCGAGCCGGTCGACGAGGTACCGCATCGGCGAGCTGTCCAGGAGTTGTGGACGAACTGATCCAGTCGGCCGGAGTCGACGAGCACATTTCGGCGAGTGGCTAGCCCCTCGCCGTCGGTAGCGGTCGCCGTGAAGGCCGCCGGATCGGTGGGGTCATCGATCAGGGTCACCCCGGGGGCTGCCACGTCCTCTCCGAGCCGGTCGGCGAACAGCGACCGGCCCTTGAGTACCATTTCGCCGCTCAGGGTTCCCCCGACGATGCCCAGAAACTGGGCGCACACCCAGGGGTCCAGAACCACCGTCAGCCGCTCCGACGGTGGCTTTGCCGAACCCAGCATCCGGGTAGCCCGGATGGCGGCGTCGGTCGCCGCACGCTCGACGTCGAGCTCGTCTGGTTGTCGACCCAGAGAGAAGCCGAACCCTGTCTGGGTCTCTCCGTGCTCCTCGGCCAGGGCTGAGACCATCAGGCAGCAGCCGGTCTCCCTGGTGGTGGCCCTGATCCCGGTGGTGGTGACGACCGCTGTCTCGCTGACCACGTCGCTGTAATCGGCTGATTCCACTCCCGAGATACGGGGATCCGCCTGGGCCGTTAAGTGCTCAAGTTCGAGAGCCATCGCCACCTTGTCGTCCATCGGGTGATCGACCAACTCGGCCCGGAACAGGTCGAGGTCCAGGACGGGCACCTTGTCGGGAATGGCCAGGCCGGCATGTTCGTCCGGGGTGGCAAACACCGCGTTGTCCCGGGCCTCGGCGAGAACCTCGGCCAGGGCGTCCCCGTCAAGTGTGCCCGCATAGGCGAAGCCCTGACGGCCGTCGCGTACAACCCGCACCCCGAGTCCCTGTGACTCGGCTGCGGTAAGCGACTCGACCTGACCCTCGTACGCCCGAACCTCGACCTCCCGTTCGTGGACCACCACCGCCTCGACCTGTTCTCCGTCTACCGCCCAGCCTGCGACCCGGTCGGCGATGGCAAGTAGGTCGGGCATGGTCAGGCCGCGGTCCCGCCAACCGTCAGCCGGCTAACCCGAAGCGTCGGCGTGCCGTCGCCGACCGGGACGCCCTGCCCGTCCTTCCCGCAGGTTCCCGGCGACCCCATGGCGAAGTCTCCGGCAATGGCGTCGATGTTGATCAGAACCTCGGGTCCATTCCCGATCAGGTTGCCGTCCCGGATCGGCGCACCCAGCCGACCGTCTTCGATCAGGTAGGCCTCGGTCATCCCAAACACGAAGTCGCCGGTGGCTGTGTTGACCTGTCCGCCACCCAGTTGGGCCACATAGACACCGCGATCGGTACCGGCCACGATTGCCTCCGGGTCGGCGTCTCCGCCGGCCAGGTAGGTGTTGGTCATACGGACCATCGGCAGGCACCGGTAGTTCTGGCGACGTCCGTTACCTGAGCTGTTCCGACCCTCCCGCCGGGCCCGAAGCCAGTCCCACATGTAGTCGGTAAGTACCCCGTCTTCGATAAGCACATTTCGTCGCGCCGGTCGGCCCTCGTCGTCGATGGCGTAGCGTCCCCACTCGTCGACCATGGTCCCGTCGTCGACCAGGGTCACCTCGGGCGCGGCCACCCTCTCGCCTCGCCGGCCGGCGAACACTGATGCCGACTTGGCCACCAGGTCGGCCTCCAGCCCGTGGCCGCAGGCCTCGTGGAAGAGCACCCCACCGCCGCCGGGCCCGACGACGACGGGCATCTCGCCACTGGGCGCCGGGACCGCGTCGAGCTTGGTGATGGCCCGGCGGGCCGCCCGACGGGCCAGGTCGTCTACAGCAATCCGATCAAAGAGCTCGAATCCGACCGTGTGGCCCACCGACTCGCGACCGGTCTGCATGCCGGTGTCGCCGGTCGCCACACATGACACCGAGAACATGGTCCGGATTTGGCGATCACCGACCAACAGGCCGTCGCTGTTGGCTACCTGGATACGCCTCTGACTATCGCCGTAGCGCACCATGACCTGGGTGATCGCGCCTCCCTCGTCCCGGGCGGCCGCATCGGCCTCCTGGACGAGAGCCACCTTGCGGGCCTTGGGCACGTCTCCTGGAATAACTTCGACGACCGCTGGAGGAGGGCCGTCGCCAGGTGACAGGATCACCTCGCTCACCCCGTCACCACCGGATCGGGCGGCCGCGGCGGCCGCCTCAGCGGCGCTGCGTAGTCCGGCTGGCGTGACGTCGGCCGTGTGGGCGAACCCCGTCGTTTCCCCGACCACCACCCTGATGCCCGCTCCTCGATCGCGCCCGCTAGTCAACTCCTCGACCCGACCGTCGTCGAGTATCGCCGAGGTGGACCGCCGGTCCTCGACGAAGACCTCGGCGAACTCACCCCCGGTGCGCAGCGCCGAGCCCAGGATGTCCTGGAGGAGGCCGGCCTCGATAAGGGGCCCCCCTGCTCCGTCGTGTCCCTGGTCGGCCACTGGTTCATCCTCTCCGGTCCCCAGCAGGCGGTAACTGCCCGGCGGATTTCCGAGCCACCCGTGCGAATGCGTATCGTACCGACGTGGCTATCCAGCCGGGACGTCGCGGTACAGCCTCGATGACGGTGACCGAGGCCGACCTTTCCATCGCCTTCGGCTCAGGCGAGGTTCCTGCGCTGGCCACACCCCGTATCGTGGCCCTGCTCGAGGAGGCCACCCTGGCGGCGCTGGAGGGCACACTCGATCCCGGCCAGACGTCGGTCGGAATGCGGATCCACGTCGACCATTTGGCGCCCAGCGCCCCGGGGTCAGAGGTGGTGGCCCATGTCGAACTGGACCAGGTCGACGGTCGACGGCTTGCCTTCAGCGCCGAGGCCCGAGGCGAGGGAGCCGACAGGCCGCTGTTGGCCTCGGCCACCATCATCCGGGTGGTCGTCGACACCGAGGCGTTCCTCGGGCGGCTCCGCTCCGCGGACGGGACCAACTCCACCAACCCGTGAGCCTGGAAACCCCAACCACCGAGCAGCGCGCTCCGATCAGAGCGAGGGCCCCGCGTACCAGAGGTTGGGGGACCGAGGTGGCGCTCCTGCTGACCTTTTACATCGTCTACACGATTGTCCGGAACCTGTTTGGTTCGGCGGCTGTCAACCCCGACCGGGCGTACCGGAACGCCGAGAGGGTCATGGACATCGAGCGGACCCTGGGAACATTCTGGGAACTGCGGGTCCAGGGGTGGTTCGTCGATCAGGAGGTGTTCCTCAGCGTCTGGAACCACTTCTACGGCAGTTTCCACTTTGGGGTAACCATCTTCGCCCTGGTCTGGCTCTACCGTCGGTTCCCCCACCGATACGCCCGCCAGCGCACCGCCTTCCTGAGCACCACCGGCCTGGCCCTGGCGGGCTTCGCCTTGTTCCCGCTCATGCCGCCCCGTCTGCTCTCAGATTGTGGCCAATACGGGGCCTGCCGGCCCGGTGTCTACCCGTTCGTGGACACCGTGTCCGATATCGGGGGGTTGTGGTCTTTCGACTCGGGCACCATGCAGGAGGTCACCAACCAGTTCGCCGCCATGCCCAGTTTGCACTTCGCTTGGGCCACCTGGTGCGTCGTGGCACTGAGGCCTGTGCTACGGCGTCGCTGGACCCGGGGGCTGATCGCCACTTACCCCGTGGCCACACTGTTCGCGGTGGTAGTCACCGCCAACCACTACTGGCTGGACGCGGCGGCAGGCGTCGTTCTGGTGGCCGCCGGCTACCTGGTAACCGACCAGGTGATAGCACGATTGCGACTCCCGACGACCACTGCCGCCGGCTCGCGCTGACCGTCCGCGCCCGGTCGCCGCTGTCCGTTCACCCGGGACGACCGCTACGGTTCAGCACCGAGACACTCCCGGGAGGGATCCCCACGTTGCTCCTCGAATCCATCCATACCCCCGGAGACCTACGCCATCTCGGCCCCGACGAACTGCACTCCCTCGCCAACGAGGTCCGGGCACTCATCGTCGAGACGGTGGACCGCACGGGCGGCCACCTCGGGTCGAACCTGGGGGTGGTCGAGTTGACGATCGCCATCCACCGAGCATTCGATAGCCCCCGTGACGTGATTCTGTGGGACACCGGCCACCAGACCTACGTCCACAAGCTCCTCACCGGCCGCTACCGGGACTTCGCCCGGCTCCGGCAGCCCGACGGGATCTCCGGCTACCCGTCGCAGGACGAGTCCCCACACGACTGGATCGAGAACTCCCACGCCTCAACCGTGTTGTCCTACGCCCACGGACTGGCGGTAGCCGGTACAGCCCGCAACGATGACCGCCGGATAGTCGCGGTCATCGGCGACGGCTCCCTGACCGGAGGATTGGCCTTCGAAGGCCTCAACAACCTCGGCCACGGTGGCCACCGAGTCACGGTCGTCCTCAACGACAACGGCCGGTCCTACGCCCCGACGGTGAGCCGGCTCTCGGAGAGCCTGATCCGCATCCGGTCCAACCCGATCTACATGCGCCGCCAGAGACGCCTGGAGAAACTTGCCGAGGGCATGCCCTGGGTTGGCGAGCTTCTCGAACGCGGGATCAGTGCGACGAAGGCGGCCCTCCGGGAGATGTTCGAGCCGACGGCATTTTTCGAGGCTCTGGGCGTCACCTACCTGGGTCCGTTCGACGGCCACGACGTGGCCGAGGTGGAGGAGGCTCTGGCCAACGCGGCCCGGTTCGCTGGCCCAGTGGTGGTCCATGTGCTCACCCAGAAAGGCCGGGGCTACGAGCCGGCCGAGCGCGATCCGATCAAACACATGCATGACACCTCAGGAGTGAAGGCCGGCAGTTACACCGAGGCCTTCACGGAGTCACTGGTCAAGGCAGCAGAGTCCCGGCCCGAACTCGTCGCCATCACGGCGGCCATGCCCGACTCGACCGGTTTGCTCCCCTTCCGCGAACGATTCCCGGACCGCTGCTTCGATGTCGGGATCGCCGAACAGCACGCGGTGACCGCGGCAGCTGGCATGGCCATGGGTGGGCTGCGGCCAGTCGTCGCCATCTACTCGACCTTCCTCACCCGGGCCATTGACCAGGTCAACCTCGACGTCAGCCTTCACCGGCTTCCGGTGCTGTTCTGTGTCGACCGGGCCGGCGTGACCGGGGATGACGGTCCCTCCCACCATGGCCTACTCGACATGGTGCTGCTGTCCAAAGTGCCCGGCATGACCATCTTCGCCCCGTCCTCTTACCAGGAACTCCAGCAGATGCTTGAGGACGCCCTGGCCCTCACCGAAGGACCGGCCGCCATCAGATGGCCGAAGACCAAGGCTCCCCAGGTCGGCTGGGACGAGGTTGGACGGGGCCTAGCCGCTCGGCGGGTCACCGCGGCGTCGGGCCCCGGGGAGGTCTGCCTGCTGGGGGTCGGGAAGATGCTGACCACCGCAGTGGGCGCAGCCGGAATCCTCGAGGCCGAGGGCCACCAAACCACCGTCTGGGACCCCAGGATCGTCCGACCACTGGATTCGACGATGCTCGAGGATGCCGGTCGTCACCCTTTGGTGGTAACCGTCGAGGACGGCTTGCGGGAAGGTGGGTTCGGCAGCGCAGTGCGGGACGCACTGGCCGACACCGCGCCCGACTGCCGGGTAGTGGTCCTGGGTGTCCCGCTCGGCCACCACCGGCACGGGCGACCCGACGACCTCCTAGCCTCGTTCGGGCTGGACCCGGCAGGAGTGGCCACCGCGGCACGGAACCACCTGAGTTGACCAGGTCCTACAGGGACAGTGGGCTGGGCGATCAGGCGTAGAAGGGGTTCTCCCCTGCTGAGTGGTCGGTAGCGTCCACCACCTCGGTTACGTCGGGAATCGCCTCGAGGATCGAGGCCCGGATCCCCTCGGTGAGCGTTGCCTGGCTCATCGCACAACCCTGGCAGCCTCCACCCATGCTGACATACACGGTGGCGTCGTCCACCCCGACCAGTGACGCGAAACCTCCATGGGAGGCCAGGGCCGGGTTGATCCGCTGGTCCAGCAGCTGGGTAACTCTCTCGGCCACCTCCCCGGTCAACTCGAGGTCACCTAGATCGCCCAGAGGGTTCGGACGGTTCGGGTTGCGGATCACTAGACCGCCCTGCCCTTCGTTGCTGGGTAAGTCGAGGGTTGCCCCCGCCAGCCGGTCACGGCTTTCCGATGGCACGAGCACCGTCAGGCCGCCGATGCAGTAGGAGTGGTCACCGTCGTCTGCGTCCTCGACCGGAACGAAGGCCAGGTCGTAGGTGTATTCGACGCCGGAGACCCCGTTCACCGAGATCCGCAGAGCAAGGTCATCCGAGTCGTTCTCTTCGGACCGGACCTCGAGCACCTTGGCCAGCGCACCGTCGCTGACGTCGATAATGGTCTCGTCCAACGCTGTCGCCGTGGCCTCGGAAGGCGGTGTGCTCATGGGGTTGAGCCTACCGGGCGCGCTTCGGGTCGTCGGAGCGGGCCAAGGTAGGTTCCTGCCCATGAACGACGCGCCCGTCGCTCCTCTGGTCACGACACGCCACGATGAGGACGTGGCGGTCATCGAGTTCGATGACGGAAAAGCCAACGCCCTAGGCCATGACGCCATCGAAGCGATCCTCGGCGCTTTCGACGAAGTGGAGGACGCCGGGGCGGTGGTACTAGCCGGACGGCCCGAACGTTTCTCCGCCGGGTTCGACCTGAAGGTGATGGCAGCGGGCCCCGATGCCGCTCGGGGCTTGCTCCGCCAGGGGGTGGACCTCTTCCTCCGTATGTACCTGTACCCCCGCCCGGTGGTGGCCGCCTGTACGGGCCACGCACTGGCCGCCGGCGCCATCCTCCTCATGTGCAGCGACCTCCGGATCGGCTCGCGGGGCGACTACCGGATCGGATTACCCGAGGTGACGATCGGGATGTCGCTGCCCGTGTTCGCCACCGAACTGGCCCGTGACCGGATCTCGAAACGCCACTACACCCGGGCAACGGCCCTAGGCACCATTTACGACCCCGAGGGTGCCTGCGACGCCGGCTTCCTCGACGAAGTCGTCGAAGCGCGGCGGACCGTCGAGACTGCCGTCGAGCAAGCCGGAACGTTAACCGGGGTGGGAAAGGCCGAGCTAGCCGCAACCCGGATCTCGGCCCGGAGTGCGGTGGCCGACACGATCCGCCAGAGTCTCGACGGGGACCTGGGACGGTTCTCCGTCGAGTCCTAGCCGCCGACCAGGACGGTTGGATTAAGGCCGATTGGTGAGCGCAATGCCCGACGCATTCGACGCCATCCTACTGGTGTCGTTCGGCGGCCCTGAAGGCCCCGACGACGTGTGGTCCTTCCTCGAGAGAGTGGCCGCCGGGCGGGACATCCCTCCGGAACGGTTGACCGAGGTGGCCGACCGCTACCACAAAGTCGGCGGCGTCTCGCCTCTTAACAGGAGGATCCGAGAACTGGTCGGAAACCTGGCGGATGAACTAGCACGTCGGGGCGTCGACCTGCCCGTCTACTGGGGTAATCGCAACGCAATGCCACTGCTGGCCGACACGCTGGCCAGCATGGCCGATGCTGGGCACCGGCGTGCCCTCGCCTGGTCGGCGTCGCCGTACAGTTCCTACAGTTCCTGCCGCCAATACAGCGAAGACCTCGAGGCAGCTCGTGAGGCAAGCGGCTTCACAACACCCCAGGTGAAGTGGATCCGCCGCCACCACGACCATCCCGGCCTGATCGAACCGGCCGCCGACCGACTCACCGAAGCACTCGGTCGACTACCAATCGACCGTCGACGAAACGCCGTACTGGCCTTTTCGGCCCACAGCATTCCCACCACCATGGCCCTTCGATGCCGCTACGAGGCCGAGGTAGCCGAGGTGGCCCGACTCGTTACCGAGCGGGTGGACCCGCTCGGTAACCATCGCCGTGAGGTGGTGTGGCAGTCAAGGAGCGGCCCGTCCGGCGTCCCATGGTTGGAACCCGATGTGGTGGACCGGATACGGACACTGGCTGCCGAGGGAGTCGACGCGGTTGCGGTATCGCCCATCGGGTTCCCGGTGGAAAACTTCGAGATCTCCTGGGACCTGGACGTCGAGGCGGCCCAAGCCGCTGAGGAATACGGCATGGCTTTTGTGCGGGCTCGGACGGTTGATGATGACCCCCGGTTCGTGGCCATGGTTGCCGACCTGGTCGTCGAACGGACACGACGCGTCGTAGGAAAACGTGCCGCCCTCGGCGTACTGGGCCTGGCGCCCGACACATGCCCCGCCGACTGCTGCTTGCCGTCGCCCCACAACCGATGACCACTGCGCCCGCCTGAGCCGCCTGAGCCGCCTGAGCCGCCTGAGAGTTATCCACAGGGCAGGGGGTCCACGATCACCGTCCGGCGTGAAGGTATTTTGTCGGTTGTGAATCATTCTCGCATCGCTATGGAAGCACTTCGATTCAGGCTCGGGACCCTCCCGTCAGCGGCCCATCACACCCCGGGCGTCGACCCCGAGGAGGCGGGTCGCCTCCTCGCCGCCTGCGGCGACCCGGGCGTCGACCGGGCGATCCGGGTACTGGGGGAAACCTGGCAAGCCGCCGGCCTGCCACCGACAGGCATCGACAAGCCCTGGACAGCCGGTGAGGCCGCCCGGCTCCGTTCGGCCGGCGGCGTCGAACTACTCGACACTCTTGACGAGTTGGTCACCGGTATCACCCGCTGCAGGGTCCTCCCCTGAGAGTTGGCCAGCACGGGGCCCCACTGGCGGGGCCCGTTCACCGGCCGGGGTGCCCCGCCAATGAGCTTTGCCCCTTGTACGGTCGGGACGAAGATCTATGTCACTGTGGCTCGTCATAGTGGAGTCGGCGGGAGGGTCCCGATGGTGGAGCCACGACACCGACGGAGACACGACGTTGAGACGGCCCAGAGGCAACCCAGTAGCTGCTAGGAGGCCCGAGTGATACCGGGTCGTCTGGAGTACCGATGAGCGGACAGCAGAAGCTCCTTCCCGACGGCCCAGCGTTCGCCAAAGAGGTCGTCGACGTTCCGGTCGATGAGGAGATGCGCGAGTCGTTCCTCGCCTACTCGCTGTCGGTGATCACCTCACGGGCCATCCCC
>Ga0209752_1001568_pt1 | contig 10933 bp, 9 predicted proteins | sample METZYME_3_250m_FD_187548 | JGI IMG/M metagenome (GOLD analysis project Ga0209752, IMG submission 187548) | Marine microbial communities from oxygen minimum zone in mesopelagic equatorial Pacific - METZYME_3_250m (SPAdes) (version 2) | ecosystem: Environmental > Aquatic > Marine > Oceanic | place...
CGATTTTTCAAAAGAAAATTTTCCACACATGAGTTTTCAAAATATTGAAATAGATAGTGTTCACTGCCGTGTAATGCGCATTAGTTTTACAGGTGAGATGTGCTATGAAATAAATGTGCCTTCTAGTTATGCCAAGGCATTATGGTCTAAATGCTTTGAATTAGGTCAAGAATTTAACATTACTCCATATGGAACTGAGGCTATGCATGTATTACGTGCAGAAAAAGGCTTTATAATTGTTGGTCAAGAGACTGATGGATCTGTAACTCCGATAGATTTAGACATGAGTTGGATAGTTAGCAAAAAAAAATACGATTTTATTGGCAAAAGAGCTCTTTATAGAAGTGATACAATTAGAGAAGACCGTAAACAATTAGTGGGAATTTTAACTAAGGATCCCTTAGAAGTTCTAGAAGAAGGAGCACAACTAGTGGAATTAGAAACATCTTTACCTATGCCAATGGTTGGCCATGTTACATCTAGTTATTACTCACCAAATCTCGGACGTTCTTTTGCTCTTGCTCTTGTTAAAGGTGGATTAAAGAAAAAAGGAAACAAGTTACTTGCGCCAATGCCAGATAAAACAATTGAAGTGGAAATAACTGATCCCGTATTTATTGATCCTTCCAATGAAAGGTTAAGTACGTAATGCTGAAAAGAGAAAGTGTATTAAAAGATCAAGGAATACAAGTTTACAATGGCATTGAATTTGAAGAGTTATCTCATATCCCTAAAATCAATCTTCGAGGACAATCCGATAATAAAGATTTTATGTCAAGTTCTGGAACAATTCTAGATATTCTCCTACCAACGGAACCTAACATTAGTAATGTTACTGTTAATGCTAAAGTAATCTGGCTTGGTCCAAATGAATGGCTAGTTGAAATTAACAATGAAAACAAGTTTAAGGAAATTTTCTCAAAACTTCAATCAACACTCAATCCTCAAAATACAGCTGTAACTGATTTAACAGAAAACCGAACAATTATAAAAGTTAGTGGTCATAATCTTTATACTTTATTAGCAAAATTTATGGTCATAGATTTAGATACAGTCCTTCAAAAAGAAACCGCTGTAGCTCAAACATTGTTTATAAAGGTACCAATCTTGTTAGTGCGAAATCATAAATACAGTGAAAAGCCTAGTATTGACATACATACTAACCGCTCACACGCCCAATATATTTATAAAATTCTTGTAGATGGCAGCCATAACCTGGATTTTTAGCATTCTATTTATATTTAGCTTTGCGCCAAATTTAGCTTCCAAAACAATAACAGGAAATGCAAAAGTTGTCGATGGTGACACAATCCATATTGGATTAAATAAAATAAGACTTCACGGAATCGATGCGCCTGAAACTAATCAAACTTGTGAAAAAAAAAATGTAGCATGGCCCTGTGGTAAAGAATCTACAAAAGCTCTAATTAATTTTATTAATAATAAAAAAGTTATTTGCAATATTAAAGGCACTGATCAATATAAACGCTATATATCTGTGTGCTTTGTTAATAAATTGGATATGAATGAATTTATGGTGAAGAACGGATGGGCAATTGCTTACCGCTTTTACTCGAAAGATTATACAGAATCTGAAGATAAAGCAAAAAAAGATAAAGCCGGCATCTGGCAAGGTTCTTTTCAGGAACCTTATTTGTTCAGAAAAAATAACTAACCCCAAAAAAATATTAATTGTTACACAAAAAATTACAGCATTGATCCAAATTAAAAAATATTTAATTTTCTCCTATTATTAACCTTATTTAAAAAAAACTAATAACCAATTGAATTATGATGAGATGTATCGTCCAATTTTTTGATAAGAGTTTCTTGCTCCTTAATCTGTTGTTCCAAACTCTGTATAAGGATTTTTAACTTTTTATTTCCATTAACTAACTTTTTATTTTCATCAGTTAACTTCATATTTTTATTAAATAAACTTTTGTACTCTTTTGTTAAAAGTTGTTTTTCAATAACATTTTCTTTTTGAGATTTACTTAATACTTCATTGTTTTTTTTTGTAGTTTCAATTTCCTGATTTAATTTTTTTATCTTTTGTTGTAACTCTAATTGGATCTTATTAATTTTTTCCTTAGAATTTTCAATTTCCACATTTTGATTAATTGTATCTGCAAGTTTTTTTTCAATAGATTGACTTAATTTACTGTTTTCAACTGTTAGAATTTCAATCTTTTTTTTCATTTTATTGATTTGTTGATCACGAAAAATAATTTTTTGTTCTTTTTGAAAAATTTGTAATTCCAACTCTGCAAGATCTATTTTTAATTCTGGAGAAATAGTCTCTTCTTCACTAGGAAGTAATGTATCTAATGGTTTATTTTCATCTGATTGTTTTTTTGGAAAAACTAAATACATCAATAGTCCCACTACGATTAATACAAAAATTATTGTAGTGTTGCGCCTTTTACGCCTTGCCCTTTCACCAACATATCCTACCATATTAATTGCCTTCTACAATCAAACCCAAATAACTACAAAAATAAAGTAAATTTTTTCCTTAATTTCGTTGGTTTATAGGATCAAACAAATAGGTTTTTTTGCATAAAAATTTTGTTATTTCTTATAAATCCGCTATTTCTTGAAGAATTTTGAATGGAAGAATATCGCAAATATGAATAGTAATCGTATTTCCTATTTTTCCTTTTAATCCATATATCTCAATATTAAATCAATTCCAGGAGCCATCAGGCTCTTTTTTATTTAACAATACTCTTAACTCTTAAATCATGGCTGGCACTTACATAGCGTACTGTCTTTGTTTTAGAGCGCATTATAACCGATTGCGTAGTTGCTACTTCATTTTTAATCAGCACTCCTTTTAATAAAGTGCCATCTGTTACCCCTGTTGCCGAAAACATTACATCACCGGATGCTAAGTCGTTGGTACGATATATTCTATTGGGATCAGTAATACCCATACTACTAGCTCTTTCTTTGTCATAATCATTATCAAAAATTAGTTTAGTGTAAATTTTACCTCCAATACAACGCAATGCAGCAGCGGCAAGCACTCCTTCTGGGGAACCTCCTATTCCCATATATATATCCACACCACTATCCTCAAAAGATGTGGCAATAACTGCGCTCACATCTCCATCAGGAATAAGTTTAATACGCGCTCCTGTTGATCTTATTTTTTTAATCAACATTTCATGACGAGGTCGATCTAAAACACAGACAACGATATTTTCAATTTTTATTTCAGAATATTTTGCAAAGCTTAGAATAATATCATCAGCAGGTGATTCAGGATCAATATCGAGTCCTTCATATTTTTTCCCATACGCAATCTTGTGCATATAAATATCAGGAGAGTGAAGGAAGCCCCCCGCTTCTGCCATAGCTAAAACAGACAAAGCATTTTCACCACCTTTTGCTGTTATTGTTGTTCCTTCCAAAGGATCCAGAGCTATATCAACTTTTGGTCCACCCAATCCAACTTTCTCTCCTATATACAGCATAGGGGCTTTGTCGCGCTCTCCTTCCCCAATAATAATTGTGCCACTTATTGACAGATTATTGAGGAATTCACGCATCGCATTAACAGCCGCTTGATCTGCTGCTTTTTCATCACCTTTTCCCATATAAAGGGAGCTAGACAAAGCAGCAGCTTCAGTGATACGTACCGCTTCCAGAGCTAAATTACGATCAAGAAATTCTGTAGTCATTCATTCAGTTTATAGAAATTTATTAAGAATTAGTAGAAATTTTTTTAAAACTACATATTTGCATAACTCGGTCCACCCCCACCTTCTGGTGTTACCCAAGTAATATTTTGTGTTGGTTCCTTAATGTCACACGTCTTGCAATGAATACAATTCTGCGCGTTAATAACAAATTGTGGATTAAGATCATCTTTGTCTCGTTGAATTTCATAAACCCCAACTGGACAATATCGTTGTGCTGGCTCATCATATTTACCTAACGTATAATTAACTGGAAGATTGGTGTCTTTTAATTGTAAATGAATTGGTTGATTTTCTTCATGATTTGTTCCAGTCAAATAAACTGAACTAGTCTTATCAAAAGATAATACATCGTCATATTTAGGATAGTCGATTTTTTTTATTTCATTTGCTGGCGACAGAGTCTCATGGTCTGCATGAGAATGCTTTAGTGTAAATGGAAGATGCCCACGAAAAAGAAGTTGATCAATTCCAGTAAATACTATCCCTGGAATTAAACCCCAATTAAAACTTGGCTTAACATTGCGCGCTTTGTATAGTTCTTGATAAACCCATGATTGCTTAAATTTTTCTGCATATCCAGATAATGATTTGTTATCAGATAAAAACTCATTGATTGTTTCAGCGGCTATCATTCCACTTTTCATTGCTGTGTGAGAACCTTTGATTTTTGGCATGTTTAAGGTGCCTGCATCACACCCAACAAGAAGTCCTCCAGGCATATACATAGTGGGCAAGCTCTGTAATCCTCCTTCAATCAACGCTCTTGCCCCAAAAGCAATACGTTTTCCTCCTTTTAAAATTTTACTAATAGCAGAATGAGTTTTAAAACGTTGAAATTCATCGTAGGGAGATAAGTGTGGATTGCGATAATCAAGACCAATGACATAGCCAATAAAAATTTGATTATTTTCGGCATGATAACAAAAACTTCCACCATATGTATTGTGATCAAGCGGCCAACCTGCGGTATGCATTACCATTCCTTCTTTGTGTTGTTCTGGACTGACTTTCCATATTTCTTTAAAGCCAATACCGTATTGTTGAGAAGATTTACCTGTATCCAAAGCATATTTTTGAATAACTTCTTTTCCTAAATGACCTCGACAACCTTCTGCTAACACGGTTACTTTTCCATGAATATCAATTCCGGGCTCAAAAGTATCTTTTTTATTTCCTTGTTTGTCCAAGCCCATATCCCCTGTTTGAACACCTTTTACAGAACCATCCTCATGATATAGTAATTTTGAAGCAGGAAAACCTGGGAAGATTTCCACACCTAATGCTTCTGCTTGTTCGCCCAGCCAACGACATAAATTGGCAAGGCTAATAATATAATTTTTATGATTTTTTTGAACAGCAGGCAATAACCAGGTAGGCCAACTAAATGATGAAGATGAAGATAAAAATAAAAAATTTTCTTTAGAAACCTTTGTTTTGATAGGTGCTTTCTTTTCTTTCCAATCAGGAATTAACTCATCTAATGCTCGTGTTTCAAAAACATTGCCGCTTAATATGTGCGCACCCACTTCTGATCCTTTTTCCAAGATACATACAGATGCTTCTGGGTTCAATTGACGTAATTTAATAGCCGTCGATAATCCTGCTGGACCCGCTCCAACAATCACTACATCATATTCCATTACTTCACGAGATAAAGAATCACTCATCTTTCAAAACTTTTTTTTATATTCAGTTTAGTGAATATTTTTATTTTTGAATAGTATTTAATTTATCCAACTCAGCTGAAAATTGAGGAAGAGCTTCAAATAAATCTGCACATAAACCATAATCTGCAACATTGAAAATTGGAGCTTCTTCATCTTTGTTAATAGCAACAATAATTTTACTCTCTTTCATTCCTGCTAAATGTTGAATAGCCCCAGATATACCAACAGCTATATATAAGTCAGGAACAACCACTTTACCCGTTTGACCAACTTGGTAGTCATTACCAACATACCCGGCATCAACAGCTGCTCTTGAAGCTCCGATCGCTGCATTAAGCTTATCAGCAATTTCATTTAACATAGAAAAATTTTCAGCACTCTGAAGTCCACGTCCTCCAGATATTACAACCCTAGCAGTACCCAATTCGGGACGATCAGACTTGGACTCTTCACGACCAATAAACTCAACTATATTTTTTTCTGTATCAAAAGTAATTTTTTCTATTTCCCCACTACCACCTTCAGTTAAAGCTTGTTCAAATGATGTTGGTCTAACAGTGATAATTTTTTTTTCGTCTGTTGACTGAACCGTAGCTAAAGCATTTCCTGCATAAATTGGTCGAACAAAAGTATCTTTACTTTCAATTTTTATTATATCGCTAATTTGAGCTATATCTAAAATGGCTGCAACTCTAGGCATTATATTTTTTCCAAAAGTTGTTGCTGGTGCAAGAATATGGCTGTAATTATCAGAAAGTGAAATAATTATAGGAGCTATGTTTTCTGCAATCGGATTTTGATATTGTGGGCCATCAACTACAATAACTTTTTTAACATTTTGTATGTTGACTATTTTATTAGCAAGATCTTCACAAGAAGATCCTATCAATAACACGTCAATATCTTGATCAATTTGAGAAGCAGCACCAATGGTATTAAGACTAGATGATTTAATTTCAGTATTATCGTGTTCTGCTAAGACAAGGACACTCATTTTATATTGCCTTTGCCTCATGTTTTAATTTATGGACTAACTCTGCAACATTAGCTACCATAATACCCTTTTCTCTTTTTGGAGGTTCAGTTACTTTGAGTTGCTTAATGCGAGGTGAAACATCTATTCCAAGTTCATCAGATGTATAATCGTCAATTGGTTTCTTTTTAGCTTTCATGATATTGGGTAGTGAAGCATAGCGAGGTTCATTTAAGCGCAAATCACAAGTAGCTACAATTGGGAAAGAAAGTTTAACTTTTTCTAATCCTTCATCTATTTCTCGAGTAATAATTGCAGCACTTGCTTCTAATTCAATTTTTGAAGCAAATGTTCCTTGTGTCCAACCTAATAATGCAGACAACATTTGACCCGTTTGATTACTATCATCATCAATCGCTTGCTTTCCTAACAAAACAATTTGTGGCTTTTCTTTTTCAACAATTTTTTGTAAAATTTTTGCAACAGCCAACGGCTCAACATCATGAACACCCTTCACGTGGATTCCTCTGTCTACACCCATAGCTAATGCTGTACGAATTGTTTCTTTAGCCTTATCTTCTCCAATCGAAACAGCGATTACCTCTTCAGCTACACCTGACTCTTTAATTCTTAAAGCTTCCTCAACTGCATTTTCATCAGGAGGATTCATTGACATTTTTACATTTTCAGTCTCCACACCAGTACTGTCAGACTTTACTCGTATTTGAACATTGTAATCAATCACTCTTTTAACTGCTACTAATATTTTCATTTTCCTAAGCTCTTATAAGGTTATTATCTGGATCATAAGGGCTAGCCTTAATGACTTCAACATCATGCAAGGTCCCTAAAATATCCATACTTAATATTGAACCAACTGTTGCATATTCGGGATGCACCATACCAATTGCTAGAGATTTTTGCACCCTAAAACCATAGTTACCTCCTGTCGCACGACCAACCACCTTATCACCTTTATAGATTGGATTGTTGCCTAATGCATCTGCATCTTTGACATCTTTAACTTCAAGGGTTACCAGCTTGTTTTGAAAACCTTTTTGTTGCCATTTAACTAGGGCGTCCCGTCCAATAAAATTACCTTTATTAAGATGCACAAAACGATCCAAACCCGATTCAAAAGGTGAATATTCAATTGACATCTCCGTACCAACTAATTTGTATGTTTTTTCTATACGCAAACTATCCATTGCCCTTATGCCAAATGGTTTTAAATTAAATTCCTTACCTGCTTCCATCAATGTATCAAAAATATGATTCTGGTATTCTATGGGATGATGGAACTCCCATCCTAACTCTCCAACAAAATTCATTCTCATAGCTATTGATGGCGCTAAACCAACATCAATTTTTTGGGATGACAACCAAGGAAATTTTTCGTTTGAAAAATCAGCTGAGGATACTTTGGACATTAAATCTCTTGCCTTAGGACCAGCTAAAACCAGCACACCTATGCTATTTGTTAAATTTTCAAAAGTTACAGATCTGTCTTTTGGCATCCATTGTTTAATCCAATCATGATCAAGACGTTGAAAAGCTCCAGCCGAAACGATATAATAAGAGTCATTACTTTCTTTAGCTACGGTGTATTCAGAAAGCACTCCCCCATTTTTGTTAAGAGCATGGCAAAGATTTACACGTCCATTTTTTTTAGGTAATTTGTTTGCCACAAGATTATCAAGAAAGCTTTCTGCTCCCGGTCCTGAAATTCGGCATTTAGCAAATGCGGTCATATCCAACAAGCCAACATTTGCTTGAACATTTTTACATTCATTTCCAACATGCTCAAACCATTTTGATCGCCTAAATGACCAATCATCAATTCGTTCTACTCCTTTAGGTGCAAACCAATTCGCTCTTTCCCATCCAAATTTTTGTCCAAATACGGCTCCATGCTCCTTTAATCTATCATAGCATGGCGCTTGTCGTAACGGTCTTCCAGCTTCACGCTCCTCATCAGGATAATGAATAGTAAATACATTGGCGTAAGCTTCTTCATTTTTCTTAATTAAAAAGGATTTTGTAGCGTAATCACCAAAACGACGTGGGTCCACTCCCATCATATCAATAGTGGGTTCACCATCAACAATCCATTCGCCCAATTGCCACCCAGCTCCTCCGGCTGCTGTTATACCAAAACTATGTCCCTCATTAATCCAAAAATTCTTTAAACCCCACGCAGGACCAACAATAGGGCTGCCGTCTGGCGTATAACAAATGGCTCCATTATAAGTTTTTTTCACTCCTACTTCGCCAAAAATCGGAACACGTTGAATTGCAGATTCAATATGTGACTCTAATCGATCTAGATCTTCCTGGAATAATTCAAATTCTGAATCCTTGCTGGGTCCATCAATATAACATGCTGGAGCGTCCTTTTCATATGGGCCCAATATCAAACCTCCCGCCTCCTCCCGCATATACCATGAACTATCAGAGTCCCTTAAAACGCCCATTTCAGGCAAGCCTTGTTCTTTGCGTTTTTGAATTTCGGGATGTGGTTCGGTAACGATATATTGGTGCTCAACAGGAATAACAGGGACATCTAACCCAACCATTTTTCCTGTTTGTCTAGCAAAGTTCCCTGAACAAGAAACAACATGTTCACATGCTATTTCCCCCTTATCTGTTTCTACTGTCCATGTTTCATCATTGTTTTTTTTAATGCCAATAACGTTGGTATTGCGATAAATTTCTGCACCTTTGTCTCTTGCCCCCTTGGCTAAAGCTTGTGTTAAATCAGCTGGTTGAATATAACCATCTGCAGGATGCTGTATTGCTCCAATCAAACCGTCTATATTGCACAATGGCCAGATGTCTTTTATTTGAACAGGAGTCAAAAATTTTACTTCAACGCCGATTGTTTTAGCAACGCCTGCATATTGACGATACTCATCCATCCTATCTTGAGTAGTTGCCAAACGAATATTGCTGACAACACTAAAACCTACATTTTGGCCTGTTTCTTCTTCAAGTGTTTTATAAAAATCGACGGCATATTTATGCAATTGCCCAACAGAATAACTCATATTAAACAAAGGTAGGAGTCCTGCAGCGTGCCATGTTGAACCAGAGGTTAATTCCTTTCGCTCTACAAGAACAACGTCACTCCATCCCTTTTTTGCTAAATGATAGAGAGTGCTAACACCAACAACGCCACCTCCAACAACTACGACTTTAGCCTTTGATTTCATAAAAATTAAAATTCCAAAAAATTTCTGTACTTCTCTAATCACATTAAATATGGTGGGTCAATCATGGGTTTAAGGCTAAGTCAAATTATCACAGTATTTCTTTTCTGCCTAAACGGGGGACATATCCAAGCTGAAATGACGCTTACAGATCTGATCTATGATGAAAGTATTCCGTATCATTTAAAAGTTCTCGATGCATTGCCAAGCGAAGCTAAAATTCAAGTTGGCTCTGATAGTGCAAAACACACTATTATTGAATTCTTGGATTATTTCTGTGGTTATTGTAAAAAAATACACCCTGAGTTAATTGACTTAGCAACTTCAAGAGAAGATGTGAGATTAGTTTTTTTACAGCATCCTATTTTAAATGAAACTTCTTTGGTTCTTGCTAAAATAGTAGTTGCCGCTAGTTTACAAGATAAAAGTTTTGAACTTCATAATGCAATTTTTTCCATAGAAGGTTCTCTTACCTCAGAAAAATTAGAATCAGCAATTATAGAAGTTGAGTTAAATGCAGTGCAGTTGAGAGATGATATGAATAGGGATGATGTGGGGAAAATGATTAAACTGTCTTCCTTTTTAGCCGGAGGATCTGGAGCACGAGGAACACCCGCTATGTTCATCAATGATATTTTCACTCCAGGATATTTATCTAGAGGACAAATTGAAGGAATGTTAATGGCAAATTGAAGGAAAGCTAAAATAAAAAACGTCCCTAAAATCAATTAGAGACGTTAATTAACTATATATTTTTATACTGTTGCCTTAGATACTTCTCGAGTGTTCGCATTGAACGACTCTGTAAAAGGAATAGATAAAACTTCAGCATCTACTGGAACCCCTGGTGTGTCAGAATATTCATCTGGAAGATGAACTTTAAATTTTTGCCCTACCTTGCCAACAGGGAATCCATTGTTACTTAAAGAACCTTCAAATGGGACATATCCCATAGCAATATTTCTTTTTTGCTCAGGATGATACCAAGGAGATGTTATATATCCACAAGGATCACCTCCTTCTGCAGGAGATACTAGCCAAAAATCAGGAGCATATTCTTCGACAGGTTTTCCACCAAAAGTCATTCCAACTAATTGAAGTTTATAAGGTTTTTGACCTGCTTGTAATTCAGCTTTCATCTTTTCTAATGCCTCTTTGCCTACATAATCAGTTTTTTTATTCCATTCACCTACACCAGAAAGAGAAACTTGATATCCTAAATTACACTGAAATGGATTATGTTGATTGTCCATGTCTTGACCCCAAGATAAAATTCCTGCTTGAATACGTCTATGATGAGCTGGAGCGATAACCATTAAATTATGTTTTTTTCCAGCATCTAATACTGCATTCCACATATCATCAGCATAAAGA
>Ga0209752_1001571_pt1 | contig 10925 bp, 7 predicted proteins | sample METZYME_3_250m_FD_187548 | JGI IMG/M metagenome (GOLD analysis project Ga0209752, IMG submission 187548) | Marine microbial communities from oxygen minimum zone in mesopelagic equatorial Pacific - METZYME_3_250m (SPAdes) (version 2) | ecosystem: Environmental > Aquatic > Marine > Oceanic | place...
ACGTCGTCGCGACCGAGCACCACCCGACGGCCCGAGTCCAGGTCCACAGCACAGATCCAGGTTGGGTGGTCGGGCCAGCGGTCGGAGTGCATCTCGCGCGTTCGGTCGGCCAGGGAGGAGCCGTCGTGGGTGCCGATGGGGAGCAACCCGGCCAGGGAAACCACCGGCCGGGGCCGTCCGGTAGATAACAGCTCGCGGATGACCAGCATCGGGTTGGCCGGAAGCCGCCGGGCCGGTTGGTCGGAGGGGTTCTTGAGGTCTAACGGGGTCGTCACCCGGTCGACCAGGGCCTGCCCCTCGGCGGACAGCGCCGTGCGGGAGTAGTAGGAGCGGTGATCGGCCGCCGAGAGCCCGGCCCGGAGGCTGACCGCAGTGGTGGCCCCAGCCGAGGTTCCGACGACGACGTCGGCTGTCCGGGGATCCCAACCCGTGGCCTCGGCGAGCGCGGCGAGGGTCCCAGCGTGATGGGCAGCGGCGTGCAGGCCGCCGGCCCCGAGTACGAGCCCGATCGTGGTCACGGCGGCCATCGTCGCATGTCGGGAGCGAATTCCCGACCCGGCGGGGGGTTGGCGTCCTTTGAGGCCTCCGAGGTCAGGTGTCCTCCACCCGCTAGGATCGATCTTCGGCCGATTTCGGGGTTTCGGCCCCGGGGTAGCCAAGAGACACGGTCCACCGTCCTCCATAGGCTCGCTGATGACCACCGAACACCCCGAGATGGACGCCGAACAGGCCTACGTCGACCACGCCTATGCGTGTCTCGAGTCCGCCCGCGACCGGGCCCTGGAGCTGACTGCCATGGTCGAGGTGGGTCAGGGGGGCACCAACCAGGCTCGCTTCGAGCGCGAGGCCATCTGGGACTCGGTAGCCGCTCGTCTGGGGCGGTTGGACATGGGCGACGCCGCGCTGGTCTTCGGTCGCATCGACCAGGAGGCCGAGGCCGGCGGCGGCCGCTATTACATCGGTCGGGTCGGGGTCTGGGACGTCGACCAGGATCCGGTGGTCGTGGACTGGCGCGCCCCAGTCGCCGAGGCCTTCTACCGGGCCACCGGTCCGGTGCCCATGGGCCTGGAACGGCGCCGGCACCTGGTCAGCCGCGGCCGGGTCGTGGTGGGAATCGAGGACGAGTTGTTTGGCGACCCGGAGCGGTTCCGGGACGGCGACGGAAACCGCCTGAAGGGAGAGGGGGCCTTGATCGCCGCCCTCGAGACGGCCCGCACCGGTCGGCTGGGCGACATCATCGGGACGATCCAAGCTGAGCAGGACGACATTATCCGGGCACCGTTGTCCGGCGTCCACGCCGTGCAGGGCGGGCCAGGAACCGGAAAGACCGTGGTGGCCCTGCACCGGGCCGCCTACCTCCTGTACACCCACCGGTTCCCGCTAGAGGGACAGGGTGTCCTGGTGGTCGGGCCCAACAGGCTCTTCCTGGCCTACATCGAGCAGGTGCTGCCGTCACTCGGGGAGGCCGGGGTCCAGATGGCCACCCTGGGGGATGTAGTAGGGGGCGTTCGGGTGGACGACCGTCGGGAGCAGGCCGAGGTGGGGCGCCTCAAGGGCGACCTTCGTATGGTGCGGTTCGTCACCCGGGCCGTCCGGACCCGCCAGCGGCCGCTGCGGGCCGACCTTCGCATCGGCCACGGCCTGCAGTGGCTGGTCCTCCCGGTAGAGGAGTCCCGGCGAATCGTCGACCAGGCCCGGCGCCGGTACCGGACCCACAACGCGGCCCGAAAATTCGTGGAGGCCGAGTTCTACGGGGCCCTGGTGGCCAGCGGCCGAGGCGATCTCGACCCCGAAGCCCTACGCGAGCGCCTACGGGGTGAATTGTCGGTCCGCGAGGCCCTGGAGTGGATGTGGCCAGTGCTGACTCCGGCCCAGTTGCTCAACGACCTACTCGGATCCCGGGCCCTGATCCGGTCCGCCGACCCGTCGCTGACCACCGAGCAGGTTGACGCCCTGTACCGGGAGCGGGTGAGCCAGCCCGACGACCTCCTGTGGACAGCGTCCGACGCTCCGCTACTGGACGAGGCCCGAGCCGTCCTCGGAGCCCGTCCGGGGCGCCGCGAGGAGGACACCGTACGAACCTACGGACACATAGTGGTCGACGAGGTGCAGGACCTGTCCCCGATGGACCTCCGAATGCTGGACCGCCGTTCCCTGAACGGCTCGATGACGGTGGTGGGTGACATCGCCCAGGCCACGGGCGCTTGGGCCCACGACGACTGGGAAGGGATCCTGTGTCACTTACCGGATCGACGCCCGCCCGTGCGCCATGAGCTGACCGTGGGTTACCGGATCCCCGGACCGTTGATGGACGTGGCAGCCCGGGTCCTGGCTGTCGCCGCACCGGACCTGGCCCCACCCCGGTCGGTTCGTGGTGACGGCGACCCCCCACGGTTCGTGGCCCTGACCGGCGAACAGGCCGAGAAGCTGGACGGGCTGGCCGAGGTGGTTCGCAGCGAGCTGGAGGCCGTGGGCGCCGGGAACCTGGCTGTCGTTACGACCGACTCGCAGGCCTCCGACGTCGAGGATGCCCTGGAACGGGCCGGAATCGCCTACGGCCGTCCGACCCGTCAGGGCCTGGACGCCCAGGTGGCCGTTGTCCCCGTCGGCCTGGTCAAGGGCCTGGAGGTCGACGGGGCCGTGGTTGTGGAACCGGCCCGTATGGTGCGAGAACGCGCCCAGGGTTTGCGGGCCCTTTACGTCGCTCTGACCCGGGCCACCAGGCGGGTGGCCATCGTTCACGCCGAGCCACTACCCCCAGTTTTGGAATAACCGGATTCCACCGAAGGGTGAAAACAGGTCCGTTCTCAACCGGCGCCTTCTAAGTCACTGGGGATCTTCGGTGGTGGCTGTTCCTCGTGAGAGGAGGGGCTGTTATTCGTGGGATATGGCGTCCAGCACGTTCAACTTTGAGGCACGTCTGGCCGGCAGGATGGCGGCGAGCATCCCGAACAGGCCGGACACCAGCAGGTAGCCAAACAAGCTTGTGTAGGGGATCGACACGATGTCGACGAACGTCTCGGGGAGGGCAGCGATCACTGCTAAGCCAAAGAGGACACCCATGGCCACGCCGAGCAGGCCACCGAAGAGGGCAATGATGACAGCCTCCCAGCGGACCATCCGGCGGAGTTGTCGGCGGGTCATGCCGATGGCCCGTAAGAGGCCAAGTTCCCGCGTCCTCTCATAGACCGACAAGGCCATCGTGTTGGTGATGCCCAACACGGCGATCAACAGGGACAGACCAAGGAACACCTGAATTATCGACAACAACTGGTCAAGTTGCTTCTCCTGGGCATCGCGGAATTCGGATCGATTCTCCACAACGACCTGCGGGTAGGCGTCGGTGTAGACCTCGATAGCAGCTCGAGACGCAACGTGGTCAGCGCCGACAGGGAAACGCACCGAGATCCAGCCAAGAGGCGCGGTTGGAAGATGCGAGTCAAAGACCGAGACATCAACCACCCAGTTCCCCAGAAGGGTCGAGTCCTCAAAGATCGCTGCCACGGTCAACTCGCTAATCCGATTACCTGGGAATTCGGCGGCGACTGAATCACCGATGGTGAGCCCCAGATCGGACGCCGAGTCAACATGGACCAGCACCCCACCGGTCCCGGCGCGGAACTCGGCACCCTCGATCACCTCCAGGTCCATGTGCTCGTTGAGGACTGCTAGCTCGGCGGCCACCACGTCCTTGAAGCCGTCACCGACTCTCACCCCACCCAAAGTCCAGCGCATCGTCAGTACCGACTTGACGAGATCGGGTCTTTGAACAGCTAGCTGCTGCAGGTCGGCCCCGAGTTCAGTGGAGAAGCCAGCCTGTGGGTTGAACGTGTCCCCATATACGAAGAGATCCGCCTCGACACTCTGATCCATGGCGCTCAGAAAGGTCGCTTTCAAAGAGTCGCTCACCACTGCGGCGAGACTTACTAAGGCGAGTCCGATGGTCAGTGCGGCGGCGGTTGCGGCGGTGCGGCGCGGCGACCGGCGGGCGTTGTCGGTCGCTAGTCGGCCGGGTATTCGGTACACCTTGCGGATGGGCCACCCGAGCACGGTCGCAACCTGCCCGGTTATCGCAGGGCTAAGCAGATATACGCCTATGAATGCAGCGAGAGCGCCTCCTCCAATCGCGACCAGGATCAAGCGGGTGGACATTTCGATGGTCATACCCGCGGCGAGGGCACCAATACCGGCGACTGCCACTGCGCCACCTACCAGGAGGCGACGCCGCAGACCTGTCGGGGTAAGTCGAAGGTCGTCTCGTAGGGCAGCGACCGGTGGGATCTTCCGAACGCGTCGTGATGGTCCGATCGAGGAGAGGAGAGTGGCGCCTACTCCGACCACCGAGGCCACAACGATGGTCCGGGGTCGGATCGGGATCGAGCCGGGCAAATCTCCGAAGCCGAGCTTGACAAGCACCCAACGGAGCAGAGCGGCCAGTAGGTAGCCGGCTAGTAGACCGAGTGCGCTTGCGACCACACCTATTACAACTGCCTCCAGCCTTACCGATCGGCTGATCTGACGGCCTGTGGCCCCCAGCGCTCGGAGCAGGGCCAGTTCGCGAACTCGCTGCCCGATCACGATCGAGAACGTGTTGTTGATGATGAAGGCACTAACCACTACGGCGATAACCGAGAAACCCAGAAGGACTGAGGAGATGATGTTTAGAAATTGGTCGAAGTCACTCTGGTCCTCGGCGATCTTGGTGGCTGCTGTCACCACCTCTAACTCGGCGTCTGCGAAAACCGCTAGCTGGTTCTGTTGGTCCTCTGGAAGGGTTGAGAGGAAGGTGCGGAATTCGGCTGTCGCTATGTCGAGGCGATCCCGGATTGCGGTCATTACCGCAACCTCGTTCGCATCGTCCGCTAGGGCGATGGCGATCTCGTCGTAGACGCCAACCTTGTTGGCAACCTCCTGGGCCGTCTCTTCGTCGAATGCGCTGATGTTGGCGCCGATGTTCTTGTTTTCGTCCGGGTCGCCGAAGTTGGCCGTTCCTACGAGGACAAATTGGCGGTTACCGATAGGTGCACTGACCGTGTACGTCTTGCCAATGGTGAACCCGTATTCGTCGGCCGTCATGTTGTCGAGCATGAACTCGCCGACGATGTCCGGGTCTGATATCGATTCAGTGCGCAGTGGAGCCCGACCGTCCGTGATGAAGAGTTGGCTTAGGTCCTCCAATGTGTTCCCGTAGTTGGCCCCGTCTGGTACTCCGTAGTTGAAGCCGAACTGCGGTGCTCCGCCGTTGGTGCCGATTGCTGTGAGTTCGCCGTTGTCGTCGGTGTACAGGGGGACCACATTCCATCCCATGACCGACGGTGCCACGGATCGGATTCCAGGGACGTCCTGCAAGAACCCAAGGACCTCCTCCGGTACGGGGAGCCGGTTGATTCGGTTGGCCCCTTCGTCGATCGACGCCCGGACGACCAGGTCCAACTCGCCGCTGATGTCGGTAGCGAGCTCGTCAAAAGTGTCTCGGAGCCGGTCCGTGAGGAAGAACGACGTCGACAGGAATGCGACGCCCAACACCACGGCCAGGGTCGTGAGGGCGAACCGCAGCTTGCGGCGCGTGATGTTCCGGAAAGTGAGTCGGAACACTTAGTCAGCCGCCGATGGCCTTGATTCGATCGAGAATACGGTCGGCGTCGGGGTCGGTCATCTCGTCGACGATCCGCCCGTCAGCCAAAAACAGCACCCGATCGGCCATCGCCGCTGCCCCGGCATCGTGAGTGACTACTACGAGCGTTTGGCCAAGGTCGTCTACGGCGCCCCGCAGAAAGTCGAGAACCTCGCCGCCAGTTACCGAATCGAGGTTGCCGGTCGGCTCGTCGGCGAAGACGATGTCTGGTCTACTCACCAACGCCCGGGCCACGGCGACCCGTTGCTGTTGGCCTCCCGACAACTCGTCCGGCCGGTGTCGGAGACGGTCTTGAAGGCCAACCGTCTCGATGATGTTGACCATCCACGAGGCATCGGGCCTTCGGCCTGCCAGGTCCAGGGGCAACGTGAGGTTCTCTTCAGCGGTCAGAGTGGGTATCAGGTTGTACGCCTGGAAAACGAACCCAACCTTGTCCCGTCGTAGAAGGGTGAGGTCGCGCTCGGAGAGACTGCCGAGTTCCACGTCGCCGATGTGGACCGTGCCCGACGTCAGGTCGTCGAGGCCTGCCGAGCAGTGCATGAGGGTGGACTTGCCGGAGCCCGACGGTCCCATGATGGCGGTAAATCTGCCCCGCTCGAATTCGACGTCTACACCGTCCAGGGCGCGAACTTCGGTGTCCCCGGTTCCGTAGATCTTTGAGCCGCTGGACATGCGGGCTGCTGACACGATGGTCTGACTGGTCATGGGTTGGACCCTAGGGTCAGATCCGTGGCATGGGCCTGTTGTGCAGCGCGGCAGGGACCGTGAATTCTGTAACCGGTCCGGGTATCCGTCCTGCCGAATCCGATGACCTGGCCCGCCTGGTCGAGCTGAACAACGCCGCTGTTCCGGCTGTCAACCACCTCACTCTGGACGAGATGGCTTGGTTCCTTCAGGTGGCCCACCTGGTCCTGGTGGCAGAGGTTCCCGAGGACGGCACCGTAGTGGCTTTCCTTGTCGGTCTGGACGGTCCCGAGTGTTCCTACGGCAGTCTCAACTACGAGTATTTCTGTGACCGCTATGACCGATTCCTCTATGTCGACCGGGTAGTTGTTGATCCAGTGGCCTGGGGGCGGGGTCTAGGCCAAGGCTTCTATCGGGCCTTCGTCGCCTCCGCAGCCGGGCACACTCACCTATGTGCTGAGGTCAACACGGTGCCGCGCAACGAGCGGTCGCTGGACTTTCATCAACGGTTCGGCTTCAAGGCCATAGGGGAGCGATCTGACGGAGGCACTGGCAAGACCGTCCGGATGTTTGCCCTGGAGATTTGAGGAGACGGTTAGTCGCGGACCACGGTGGTGCCGGCAGGCCGACTTCCCCGTGACCCGCAGGACCAGCACGGCTCGTCGGGGTCGCCCCGCCAAGCCACCTCGCAGCCGGAGCACACCAGGCCAACCCAGTGGGCCGGCTCGACGGGGGCTATGGGGGCCGAGGACCGGAGCGGAGGGACACTGCGTAGCGGATGGTCGAGAGACGGCTCGCCCATGCCTTGCTCCGGGGACCGAGACAATGGCCGTGGTGCCATGCGCGGCACCGTAGCGAAGGCTCGCGCGCCGCTGGGTGACCCTGGCCACGCGGCCCGTAGCCTGCCTGCGGCGACCACCCGGTGCCCGCGCACCACCCCACCCGATCCGGGTCGCCGAGGAGATCCCGATGTCGGACCAAATCCCGAACCCCGACGGCTCCAGCGAGCGCCGGACCTCCTTCCCGGCGGCCCCGCCCATGGTCATCGACCCGGCGAAGACGTACTCCGCCGAGATGGTGACATCGATGGGCACTATGACCATCCACCTGGATCCGATCGCTGCCCCTCAGACGGTCAACAACTTTGTGTACCTGGCCCGCTGGCACTACTACGACGGCTTGGTGTTCCACCGGGTGATCAACGGTTTCGTGATTCAGGGCGGCTGTCCGGAGGGGTCGGGTCGGGGCGGTCCCGGCTACCGGTTCGCAGACGAGTTGCCCAAGCCCGGCCGGTATGAGGTCGGTTCGTTGGTCATGGCTAACGCCGGGCCGGATACCAACGGCAGCCAGTTCTTCGTGGTCACCGGCTCCAGTGGGGTGGGCCTGCCACCGGCCTACGCGCTGTTCGGCAAGGTCATCAAGGGCGTCGAGGTGGCCACGGCCATCCAGGAGGTCCGGACGGGCCCCGGCGATCGCCCGGTGGAGGACGTGGTCATCGAGTCGGTCACCGTGACCGAGTCGGACTGAAGCGGGTCGTTCGAGAGACGGGAACCAGGAGGAGCGATGGGTATCAAGCGTGTCGGAGTCGTGGGCGGTGGGCAGATGGGTGGGGGCGTGGCCGAGTTGACGGCCAAGGCCGGCTTGCCCACCGTGGTCCGTGAGGTGACTCCTGAGGTTGCCGAGCGGAGCCGAGCCGGGATCCAGAAGTCCCTGGACCGCGCCCTGGAGCGAGGCAAGCTTGACGAGGCGGCCCACGGAGCGGCCCTCGACAACCTGTCCTTCACTACTGAGATCGGCGACCTGGGTGACTGCGACCTGGTCGTCGAGGCGGTCGTCGAGTCGTTCGACCTCAAGGCCGAGGTCTTCCGGGCTCTCGACGAGGTCGTGGCCTCGCCCGACGCTGTCCTGGCCACCAACACCTCGTCCATCCCGATCATCGATATCGCCATGGCCACGGGCCGCCCGGAGCGGGTCATCGGCATGCACTTCTTCAACCCGGCTCCCGTGATGAAACTGGTCGAGGTGATCCCATCGGTTCGCACCGACCCCGCGGTGACCGACCTGATCACCGCGTTCGCCACCGATGTCCTGGACAAGGTGGTGGTGGCGGCCAAGGACCGTGCGGGCTTCGTGGTCAACATGCTGCTAGTGCCCTACCTGAACGCCGCCATGCGGATGTACGCCGACGGCCATGCCACTGCCGCCGACATAGACAACGGCATGAAATTGGGTGCCGCCCACCCGATGGGCCCGCTCGAACTCAGCGACATGATCGGGCTGGACACCATGATGCTGGTCGCCGAGACGCTGTTCGCCGAGTACGGCGACGACTTTTACCAACCGCCCCCGTTGCTGCGTCGCATGGTGGCTGCCGGCCACCTGGGCCGCAAGACGGGCCGGGGCTTTTACGACTACGGCTGAGCCCCCGCCGGGCCCCCGGGACCACGGGTGCTGACCGATCTCCGGCTGCTTCCCGGCAGGGGGTCCACCATCCCGGTAGCCAGAACGGCGGCACCGATTCCGGCGCCCGCCGCCACCAGGTGCAGGGTCAAAAAGCGCCCGCCGTCTACCGCGTCGCCCATCAGAGCAGTCAGCACAGTGATTCCGACTGCGGCGCCGATCTGCTGGAGCATGTTCATGGATCCACCGGCGACACCCAGGTCGTCATCGCCGGCCGCCGAGGTCACGGCATTGGCGATCGTCGGCCTGATGTAGCCGCTGCCTGCACCGGACAGCATCGCGCCGACCAGGAAGACCGGAAGCCAGCGTTGGTAGGCACCGATCCCAGCCACCACCATGGCCAGGGCGAATACCAACATCCCGGTGACTGCTACCCGCCGGGCGCCGTGACGGGGGTCGTGGTGGCTTCCCAACCTGGCAAAGAAGGCGAAGGACAGCGGCCGGGGCAGCATCGCCAGCCCGATGGCCGTGGGTTGGAAGCCCCATCGCCGTGCCAACAGGAAAGGGGCCATGACCATGGCGCCCATGTAGCCGGCCTGGAGGACGGCCTGGGCCACCATGGGACGGGTGAATGCGCGGTGGTGGAGGAGGGCCGGTGGGAGCAGCGGGGCCGATGATCGAGTCTCGATCCGGGCGAAGGCGGCCAGGCCGACCGGGGCCACCACGGCGGCCACCAGCACCACCGGATGGGTCCACCCCCAGGAGATTCCCCGGTTGATGGACAGGAGCAGGCCACCCACCCCGAGGCCGAGGGTCGCCGCACCGGGGAGGTCGAACCGGACGCCGGTCCGCCGGGGCGTTTCCGGAACGATGAACAGGGCGCCTATCAGGGCGATGAGCACCGTTGTGCCCTGCACAACGAAGAGGGCTCGCCACCCGATCCACTCGATGAGTGGGCCGCCGGTCACCACGCCGAGAGCCGGCGAGAGGGCCACCACGGCAGCCCAGGTGCCCAGAACACGGGTCCGTTCCCGTCGCGGAAAGGTGGACAGGATCATGGCCATGGCGGACGGCCCTGCTGCTGCCTTAGCGGCTTGGGCGACGGTCCGCAGCACGATCAGCGAGGTGGTATCCCAGGCCAGGGCGGTGGCGAAAGCCAGCAGCGCGCCGAGGGCGAAGCTGATCAGGTAGGTCCGGCGGTGGCCGTAGAGGTCGCCGACCTTGCCCACGATCGGAGTCACTACGGCGAAGGCCAGCAGGGGGGCGGCCAAGACCCACGCGATGGTGTCGTCCCGTGCGCCTAGGTCGTCGGCGATTTGGGGGAGCGATGCCGACAGCACGGTTACCGGGTAACTACCGGCAGCCGTTCCAAACAGGGCAGTGACGAGGACCAGCCTCCGGTAGTTGCTGCGCTGTCGGATGCGTGCCCGTCGGGTTCCCCAGGCCGTGGTTGGTTCGTCAGGGTCGGCGGCGATGGTTCTCGCGGTGTCGTCGACCGGTTTGTCCATCCGTCCGGACCCTAGGGGCCTCCCGTTCGGGCTCCCTCAGCGGCGACCGGTACGGTCCGGCCCATGGTGGACAGACCCCCGGGTCGACCGATCGGAATCGTGGTCAACCCGCGCTCGGGGACCGATGTCCGCCGGGCCGTAGCCGCGGCGGGCACCGTCACCGTGGAGGACAAGGCCAACGTGGTCCGTCGGGTTGTCCGTGGTGCCCGGGAGGCCGGAGCCAGTCGGTTCGTGGTCCACCACGACCCGCACCGAATCGTGCGGCGGGCTACCGAGACCATGCGCGACGTCGATCTGTCGTGGCTGGACCTGGACCTGACCTTCACCGAGGAGGACACGGTGGCTGCTGTGCGGGCCATGAGAGAGGCTGAGTGCGCCGTGGTGGTGGTCCTGGGCGGGGACGGTACCAACCGGGCGGCAGCCCGCGGTTGGCCTGACCTGCCCGTGATCCCTCTGTCGACCGGGACCAACAACGCCTTCGCCCTGCTCGTCGAACCGACGGTGGCCGGGGCGGCGGCCGGCTATCTGGCCACAGGGCGGTGCGTGGTGGCCGACGTGGCCCGGCCGGCCACCGTGATTCGGGTGACACCGCTGGGGGCCGGCCGGCCGGACGATCTGGCCCTCGTTGACGCGGTGGCCGTCGACGATCCGTATGTCGGATCGTTCGAGTTGTTTGATCCGTCGACAGTTCGGGTTGC
>Ga0209752_1001574_pt1 | contig 10918 bp, 9 predicted proteins | sample METZYME_3_250m_FD_187548 | JGI IMG/M metagenome (GOLD analysis project Ga0209752, IMG submission 187548) | Marine microbial communities from oxygen minimum zone in mesopelagic equatorial Pacific - METZYME_3_250m (SPAdes) (version 2) | ecosystem: Environmental > Aquatic > Marine > Oceanic | place...
CTCCTCGATCCCAAACATCGCACCGTGGATAATGACCATCTGATCCACAGCAATAACAATTCCGAATAGCCAAAGTAACAGGATACCAATGGAGATCAGTAACGCCCGTAGGCAAAACTTCTCAAGCCTCCGACAACACTCATTTGATGAATCAGACATGAGCAAACGCTACGCCTTGCCCAAGCGCTTGCAAGAGAAATCAGGATTAAGCAAATCCCATGTTGGCAAGTCACACCGCTTCGGTTATCAACCGGGCATGCAATCTGCACTACGAAACCTTTCCGTATTCCTATGTGCGCTTGGCTGTTTCATTGACCAAGCGGAAGTACGAGCGAAAGCTCCCAACATCATCCTCGTTATCACCGACGACCAGGGCTACGGGCCGGTCGGGCGGCACGGACATCCGTGGATCAAGACGCCCAACCTCAATAAGCTGTACGACACGAGCACACGGTTCACGCGGTTTCTCGTGAGTCCCACTTGCGCGCCGACTCGCAGCGCGCTGATGACCGGTCGGCACCCGATGAAGAACGGCGTGACCCACACTATCCTCGAGCGCGAACGCATGACGCTCAAGGCCACTACGCTGCCGCAGGTGCTCAAGCAGGCCGGCTACACCAGTGGCATTTTCGGCAAATGGCACCTCGGCGACGAGGAGCCGTATCAGCCGCACAAGCGCGGGTTTGACGAGGCGTTTATCCACGGCGCCGGCGGGATTGGCCAAGCCTATAAGTGCAGCTGCGCCGACGCGCCGGGCAACAAGTACTTTGATCCGGTGATTCGCCACAACGGTTCCTTTGTAAAAACCAAGGGCTTTTGCACGGACCTTTTCTTCACCTCCGCCTTGGGTTGGATTAAGTCCAAGAAGGATGGCGACGCGCCGTTCTTCGCATACATCACCACCAACGCGCCGCATGGTCCTTTTATTGCACCACCCAAGAACACCAAACGATTTACCGACCTCGGCTTCGCCGACAAGCAGGCGGGCTTTTACGGAATGATCGAAAACATCGACGAAAACATGGGGCGCCTGATGGGCAAATTGGCCGAGTGGAATCTCTATAAGGATACGATTGTGATTTTCATGAGCGACAACGGCATGACCGGTGGCGGCTCAGGCAGGCTCGGTCAACCGGTGGCCAAAGGATACCCCTTCTTCAACGCCGGCATGAAGGGCCTCAAAGGCAGTGCCGATGAAGGCGGAGTGCGCGTGCCTTTCCTCATGCGCTGGGACGGCCATTGGAAAGCCGGGCGCGACCTCGACACCGTGAGCGCGCACATTGACGTGCTACCCACTTTTGCGGCCATAGCGGGCATCGAGACGTTGCCAAAAAACCAAGTCGAAGGCCGCAGCTTCCTCCCGCTGCTTACTGGTGAAAAGAAAACACTCTCCGATTCTCGTTATCTCTTCACTCACAAGGCCCGCTGGAAGACCGGTGCTGAGCCAAATGATTTTCAGTGGAAAAACTTCGCTGTCCGTAACCAACGTTATCGTTTTGTCGGAGGCGGCACGGCAATAAGTGTTTCCGAACGGCAACGGAAAAACGGGGTCTCTCCAAAGGATGCGCTCTTCGACATGTTGAAAGATCCAGGACAGAAAACAAACATCATTGATCAACACCCCGAGGTAGCCGAAAAAATGCGGGCCGCTTACAGCAAATTCTGGAAAGAAGCCCGCCCACTGATGGTCAACGAAAACGCCCCGATGTCCCCCACCCGCCCCTTCCACGTGTGGTACGCCGAGCAGATGAAAAACGACGGCATCCCCGATTGGAAAGCCCCGAAGCTCTAAATTAATTCAACGAACCCACAAAATATTTCAAACAATGAAAACAACAAAACTCTGCGTCCCTCTGTGCCTCTGTGCCCTCTGCGTTTTCATCACAGCCACACCGGCGCTCATCGCCATCAAGCAGACCAACTTTATCTTCTTTCTGGTGGACGACATGGGTTGGGCAGACATCGGGGCGAACGGCAGCACGTTCCACGAGACTCCTAACATCGACCGCTTGGCTAAGAGCGGCATGCGCTTCACGCAGGGCTACGCCGCCGGCTCCGTCTGCAGTCCGACACGCGCGAGCATCATGACCGGCAAGCATCCGGTCCGGGTCGATATCACCGATTGGATCCCCGGCCAACCCAACCGTGCGACGAATCCCCTACTGCATCCCGAGGACCGCAGCCACCTTCCGCTCGAGGAAGTTACCCTCGCCGAGGTGCTCAAGGACCATGGCTATCAGACATTCTTCGGCGGCAAATGGCACTTGGGCGACAAGGGCCAATGGCCGACAGACCAGGGTTTCGACATCAATATCGGAGGCCACGATCGCGGGTCGCCACCCGGCGGTTACTACTCACCGTGGAGGAATCCGGCGCTCAAGGCCAAGCGCCCCGGCGAATACCTCACGGAGCGCCTCACCGAGGAGTCTGTCAAATTCTTGGAAGAGCGCGACAAGACTAGGCCGTTTCTTCTCTACCTCTCCTACTACAACATCCACACCCCGATTCAGGCTTACAAGAAGCACATCGACCATTATAAAGCCAAGGCAGCCAAGGCGTTCGAGGGCAAAACACCGACCGAGCCGGAGCATGACGGCATCAACCGCACGCGGCAGGACAATCCCGCCTTGGCCTCGATGGTGGCCGCCGTGGACGACAGCGTCGGTTTGCTCTTGGCTAAGCTGACAGAACTCAAGCTCGACGAGAGCACCGTCGTCATCTTTTTTAGCGACAACGGAGGGCTCAGCACGCTGAGCAGACCAGGCCCCGGCTGTAATCTCCCGCTTCGCGCCGGCAAGGGTTGGCTGTACGAGGGCGGCGTACGCGAGCCGACGATCATCCGCGCCCCCGGCGTTACGCAGCCCGGCAGCGTGTCGCACAAGCCGATGGTGAGCATGGATTTCTTCCCGACCATGCTCGATCTGGCCAGCCTCCCGCTCCAGCCCAAGCGGCACATCGACGGCCAAAGCCTCATACCCCAGCTCAAAGGCAACGACTCCGGTATGCGAACCTTCTACTGGCACTATCCGCACTACCACGGCTCCGCATGGAAACCGGGCGCCTCCATCCGCGACGGCGACTGGAAACTCATCGAGTTTTATCACTATAAAAACTTCGAGTTGTACAACCTCGCCGACGACCCCGGTGAACGACAAAACTTGGCCAAAGCCAAGCCAACCAAGGCCAAGCTCCTGCGAGCTAAGCTCCTAGCATGGCAAAAGCAAATGCGAGCCAAGATGCCGTTACCCAATCCCGACTACGATCCCAACGCCAAACCAGGCAAGCGCAAGCCCAAGAAAAATCAGTGAGCGAGCTTAATAAAATCGCTTTCCTCGGCACTGGTCTGATGGGTGCGCCGATGTGCAAAAATCTCCTGTCATCCGGACTCCTGCTGACCGTGTGGAATCGGAGTCAGGCCAAGACTGAGCCCTTGGCCAAGCTCGGAGCCAGCGTCGCCGACTCACCCCGGAGCGCCATGGCCGATGCCGACGTACTCATCACCATGCTCTCCGATGGGCCGGCGGTGTCGAATGTGATATTTGCCCAAGGCGCAGCCGAGGCCATGCGCGAAGGTACCACCCACATCGACATGAGTTCCATCGGTGCTGACGAAGCCATTGAGCATGCCAGGCGCCATGGCGAGAGGAGCGTACGCTATCTCGACGCCCCGGTGTCCGGTGGCACCAGGGGCGCAAGCGCCGGCGAACTGGCCATCATGGCCGGCGGCGACGCGGAGACCTTCGCGGCGATGCAACCGGTCTTTGCGACACTTGGCCAAGCGACGCACGTGGGACCTAACGGCTGCGGCCAATTGGCCAAGCTCGCCAACCAAATCATCGTCGCCATCACCATCGGCGCGGTAGGCGAGGCGTTGATTCTGGCCGGTGGCGGCGGAGCAGACCGAGCGAAAGTACGCGAGGCGTTGCAGGGCGGCTTTGCCTCAAGCCGGATTCTTACCGAGCACGGCCAGCGGATGGTTGATCGCGCCTTCGAGCCGGGCGGACCGGCCAAGTTTCAGCTCAAGGACCTACACAACGCCCTCAAAGCCGCCGACCGCCTTGGCCTCGACCTGCCCATCACCAAGCTGCTTCACGGGCTCTTCGATGCCATGGTACAAAGCGGAAAGGGAGACATGGATCACAGCGGCCTGCTTACCCACTTGGAGGCGTTGAACAACATCACCGGCAACTGACATGAAAATAATCATTACCGGCGGAGGCGGATTTCTGGGTTCACAACTCGCAACAATGTTGCTAGATCGCGGCGAACTCACCGGCCCTTCTGGCGGCCAGGAGCCAATCGAGGAAATAGTGCTGATCGATGCGCGCTTCCCTATGCCAAAGAACGACCCACGGGTGCAGCAAATCGTCGGTGACATCAGCGAACGCGACGTGATCGACTCGGCGATCGTCGACACCGAAAACTTTTGCATTTTTCATCTCGCCTCGATGGTGAGCGGCGAATGCGAGGAGCGCTACGACGATGCCCTGCGGGTGAATCTCGACGGCGGCCGGAATGTTTTCGATGCCGCTCGAGCCGCTGCGGGTCGACCGCGGGTGGTCTTCGCCAGCAGCATTGCCAGTTTCGGTGGAGCCGCGATGCCCACTCCCGTGAGCGACTTGGCCAAGCAGACGCCACAGACCACCTACGGAATCACCAAGGCCATGTGCGAACTGATGCTTAACGACCACACCCGTAAGGGCCACTTCGACGGGCGCTCAGCGCGTCTGCCCACCGTGATCATTCGCCCCGGAAAACCAAACGCCGCCGCCTCAAGCTGGGCCAGCGGAATGTTCCGCGAGCCGCTCAACGGGGAGACCTGCAAGTTGCCGGTTCACCGCGATCAATCCCACCCAATGAGCGGCTTCCGCACTGTCGTCGAGTCATTCATCGCGCTGCACGAAGTGGCGGAGGAGCGCTTGGGTGATGACCGAGCCTACGGCCTGCCCGCGCACCAAGTCACCCCAGCCATGGCCGGAAAGGCCTTAAACGAATTGGCAGAGGAGAAAAACCTGGCGCTTGGCCAAATTGAAGATGCCTTCGACCCGCGCATCCAGGCAATCGTCGACACTTGGCCAACGGCTGTGGACGGTTACCGGGCCGTGGCGCTTGGCCTGCCTGAGCCGCCACCGCTCAAAAAGATTATTAAGCAGTACCTCGAAGCCTTTGGCTAGGTGGAATAAATCAAAAACCATTGCCGATCTGCTACCTTTCACGCAGTCTATCGCGACCGATAGTAATGCGACACAAGCCAATCAAAAACAAACTCTTCGCACAGAACCGCCAACGACTCGCCGAGTTGATGGTGCCCAAATCCCTGGCTGTCCTGAACGCCAACGATGTGTTGCCCACCAACGCCGATGGCACGTTACCGATGCAGCCCAATGCCGACCTGTTTTACCTTAGCGGCATCGAACAGGAGGAGAGTATTTTGCTATTGTTTCCCGGCGCGGCAGATAACAAACACTGCGAAATCCTTTTCCTGCGTCAACCCAATGAGCACCTGAAAATCTGGGAGGGCTACAAGCACACGAAGGAGGACGCGCGAAAAATATCCGGTATCAAAAACATCCATTGGCTCTCGGAATTCCCGGTGATGTTTCGCTCGTTAATGTGCGAAGCAGAATCAGCCTACTTGAACAGCAACGAATACAAACGGGCCAAAGTCGAAGTAGAGACACGCGACGGGCGGTTTATCCGCCAATGCCGGAAGGATTTTCCACTACACACCTATCGCCGACTCGCCCCGTTGTTGCACCAGTTGCGCGTGGTGAAGATGGATCTGGAAATTGAGATGTTGAAAGAGGCGATCGATATTACCGCCAAAGGCTTTCAACGGGTGCTGCGTTTTGTGAAACCGAGTGTGAGCGAATATGAAATCGAAGCTGAACTGGCACGCGAATACATCAAACGCCGAGGCAAGTTTGCCTATCCACCAATCGTCGCCACCGGAAAAAATAACTGCGTGTTGCACTACCTGCAGAACGATCAGGTTTGCCGGAAGGGGCAACTGCTGCTAATGGACGTGGCTTCCAGTTATGCCAACTACAACGCTGACCTCACTCGGACTATCCCGGTGAGCGGCAAGTTCAACCGCCGACAAAAACAGGTTTACAACGCCGTCCTGCGCGTGCTGCGCGCGGGCGTCGAAAACGCAACTGTTGGCAAACTCCACCGAGAATGGACCAAGGAAGCCCAGGCCCACATGAACGATGAACTACTCAAGCTTGGTCTACTCAAGCCCAGCCAAGTGAAAAAGCAGGATCCCGACAACCCCGCCTGCCGCAAATACTTCATGCACGGCCTGGGCCACCCGCTGGGACTCGATGTCCACGATGTCGGCGACGCCAACAGCCCCTTCGCCCCCGGTACCGTGCTTACCGTCGAACCCGGAATCTATCTGCCAGACGAGGGCTTTGGCATCCGCCTTGAGGATGACATCGTCGTGACCAAGAATGGTCCAATCAACCTAATGGCCAAAATCCCAATCGAAGCCGATGAAATCGAATCGATCATGAACCGTTAATCCATGAGCCATGATTATGTTGCATCCAGATTTGCAGGAATGCGAATCACCGAAGTACGCACCTGGCGACTTAGTTTGCCATGTACGCTATCGTTATCGCGGTGTAGTGGTGGCATGCGATTCCAGGTGTATGGCAGATGAAAATTGGTACCAGTCCAACAAGACACAACCTGACAAGGAACAGCCATGGTATCATGTACTTGTACACGAATCTGGGTCCATCACCTATCCGGCTCAAAGCAGCCTTCAGCTCGATGAGAGTGGTCAGCAGATAACCCATCCGCTGCTCGACCATTTTTTTAGCGGCTTTGAAAAAGGACGGCATACACGGAATAATGTCCCATGGCCGAACACAACTCTCTAAAATCGGCATAATGCATCGCTTTGTTTTTACAGCCTGCTTGAGCTTGCTGCTTTTTAACAAAAACCCATCCGCTTCTGAATACTCCATCGTGTCATTTGCCAAAAACGGCACGCTAAAAATGTTGTACGATAACCGCATGTACCCACAGGCGGTTGAGCTTGGCCAAGATGTTTACTTCGTATGGCGCGGTGAAAATGGATACCCGTTCGTCAACAGCTTCAACCCCACCACTCGATTGCTTGGCAAAGCGCACATGCTTCTCTTCGGCAAGGAGGATACGATAAACAAAAAGCGCTACCGCAATGACCATCATTACGCACCTGTTATCTGGACAGATGCGCGCGGCCACCTGCATACCCTCTTTGGCTGCCACAGGACCCCTGGTGTTCACCTAGTTTCAGTAAAAACAAAAGATCACATTCAGTGGCGGATCGGAACCCGGATTGCCCCCTCGATCTCATACCCAAAAGTTCATCAAATATACGGCGGAAAAACTCTGATATACTACCGGGACGAAGGCCATTTAGGTTACTGGCAATACCGCATCAGCGAAGATCACGGTGAAACCTGGGAGGCTCGAGATCAGCCGCTGGTTGACATGAACGCTCCACCGCACGATGCCACCCATGCCAGTCATGCAGGCTCCTATCATACCACCCGCGTCAGCGCTGATGGCAAAACATTGCACGTCGCTTTCGTTTGGAAAATGGAAAACGAACTACCGAACACACGCTACGCTCAGACACTTCACGACCACACCCGACGCCACAATCTCTATTACCTCAAATTGAATTTACCATCGGGCAAAGCTTACAACTTTGAAGGCCGTGAATTGACGCTACCGGTGAACAAAAGCCAGGCAGATCATCATTGTTTGATTTGGGACACACAGGAAAGAGTCGCTTCCGTTGGCCCCTCCATCGGCCTTGATCAAAAGGGCAATCCCGTCATGCTGCTTCCTGTTTCCGAGCACACACCCTATGCCTGTAAATTCTATTTGCTCCGCCGTGAAAATAACAAATGGACAAAAACATCCATCACAAAAACATCTCATCCCTTTAACTCAAGCCATCTGCGCCACAACGCAGACGGCTCATTGCAGGCCTGGCTAATCTCAGGCCATGGCGAAAGCATCGCTGAGGACGACATGAACCGCTACGGCTGGGGAGACAGGATTGAAGAATGGAAAAGCGACATCACCGGCAAAAACTGGGCCCAAGTCAACAACATTACCCCCAAACCGAATCACCGGTACCAAAACATCCAGTTCGTTTCTACAGCTGATGGGAATATCGCCTCTGACATGCTGTTGTTCTATGGGTGGAAACCAACCGCCAATAATGGAGTTGGATACTTTTGGCAGGCCAACACGACAAACAACCTTGCCAAAGAGCAGCTCATTGCATGGTGTATTGTACCATTCGACGCGAAGAAACGCGGACCAGCTGAAAGAGTGGAAATGCTTAAACGGCTTGGATTAAATCGCGTAGCGTATGACTGGCGCGCACAGCACGTGAACGAATTTGAGGAGGAGATACTGGAATACAAAAAACATGGCATGGAATTCTTCGCGTTCTGGAGCGTGCACGAGGAAGCCTTTCGGTTATTTAAAAAACATAAAATTCACCCGCAGATTTGGCAAACTTTGCCCAATCCAAAGGCAGACGTACGGGAGGCACAAGTTGCTGCCACCGCCAAGGCGATGCTGCCCTTGGTCGAGCGCACCAAAAAGCTCGGCTGCAAACTCGGCCTCTACAACCATGGTGGCTGGGGCGGTGAACCCGCCAATCTCGTGGCGGTGTGCAAATATCTGCGCGAGCACCACAAGGCCATGCACGTCGGCATCGTTTACAATCTCCACCACGGCCACGGCCACATCGCGGATTTCAAAAAATCACTCAAGCTGATGCAGCCCTACCTTCATTGCCTCAACCTCAACGGCATGAATAAAGGGGCCAAACCCAAAATTCTTGCCGTTGGTAAAGGCAAACACGAGGCAGCCATGATTGCCACCATTCACAAGTCCGGCTACACCGGCCCCATCGGCATTCTCGATCATCGCAACGATACAGATACCGAGGTTGCCCTGCGCGAAAATCTTGCAGGCTTAAGGGGAATCCTTGAACAACTCGGCGCCAAGAAGACGCTCGAGTCATATTCGAAATAAATCCCCATTCAAAACAAAATGGTTTTCAAGGATAAACGAAACTTACCCTCGCCTCCGATCTCGGCTACGCTCCCTGTGCATGATTCGGAACATCATCTTTGATTGGTCGGGCACGCTGGTAAATGATCTGCCGGGAGTCTGGAAGGCGACCAACCATGTTCTTGAGCAGGCCAACGTCCCGACGCTCACCCTGGATGAATTCCGTAATGAGTTTCAGCTGCCGTTTACCGGTTTCTACGAGCGCTTCACTCCCGATATCCCACTCGAGAAACTCGAAGACTGGTTCCACAGTAGCTTCCGTGAGGTGTGTGGCAAAGTGGTTCCGCTGCCCCACGCCAATGACTTTCTTGACTTCTGCAAATCCGAAAAGTTCCGTTGCTTTATCCTCAGCACCGTCAAACCCGAATACTTCACCGTTCAGGCCTCCAACGCCGGGATGGATGACTGCTTCGAAAAACTCTATCTCGGCATATGGGACAAGCGTGAAAAAATTCATGAAATCATCAGTGACAATAACCTTTTGAAGGATGAAACGCTTTACATCGGCGACATGCAACACGACGTGGAGACGGCGCACCACGGCGGCATCCGCTCCTGCGCGCTGCTCACCGGCTACAACACCCTGGAGCAACTCCGCAAAAGCAAGCCCACCATCATTACCTCAAATCTTGATGATTTGAAAACCTTGTTACAGGGAAACAACCTGTCCCTGTCAACTGGCCTTGCCCAAGCGGCGAACGACCAAAGACCCATTCCCACCGTCGGTGCCCTGATTTATAATGCGCTTGGTCAAGTGCTACTGATCCGTACAGACAAGTGGTCCGGCAAGTGGGGCATCCCGGGTGGCAAAATCGAATACGGCGAATCATCCGAAAATGCCCTCCGTCGCGAAATCGCCGAGGAAACTAAACTCGTGATCAGCGATATTGAGTTTGTGCTCGCGCAGGACTGCATCGGATCTGAGGAGTTTTATCGGCCCGAACATTTTATCCTGCTCAATTACACATGCCGCCTCTCCGGCGAACCTGACGTCACACTCAACGAGGAGGCGCAGGCATTTCGCTGGGTAAACGAGACCGAGGCGCTGCAACTCAACATCAACGAACCCACACGCATCCTGCTCGGTGCCATCATGGCCCGGGCGGCAATTCCCGCTGATGACTGACCGAATCACCATTAAGGACCTGGAGGTCCAGTTTTACGTCGGCGTGCCGGATGAGGAGAGGGCGGAACCACAAAAACTGCTCATCACCATTGAGATGACGCACGACCTTGCCCCAAGCGCGGCCTCCGACAACTTGGCGCAGACGATTGATTATTATACCGTCTGCCAAGCGGTCAAAGCACTTGGCCAAGCGCATCGCTGGAAACTCCTAGAGGCACTGGCCGACGATATATGCGAGCTGGTGCTCGAAGAATTCAAACCAGACATCGTGCGTGTCATGATTAAAAAATTCATCCTCCCTGACACCCGCTGGGTCAGCATTGAAATGAGCCGCCCTTGATGCAGTCAGTTATAGAACTTTTGATTAATCAAAGATTGCTTTGCCAAGCTCAATTCGTGGATAACCCCCCGAACAATTAACATGTTTCCGACTACAACTGTAAGTTTTATTCAGTTTCAAAAGGTCTTTCTGGCTACTGTATTTATATTGAGTCAGTACAGTGCCATTGGCGAGCGAGATGTAACATATCTTGAAAAAGGTGAAAAACAACCACTGAAGGTCGAGAATCTCCTCACCTGGGACTCGTTGGGCAAACAGCACCAATCGAGACCAAATGAACTGGATGTCGGCTTCGAGTTTCATTTCCAAAATAGAACGGACAAGGAGGTCCGCATCACCAGCGCCTACACTTCCTG
>Ga0209752_1001578_pt1 | contig 10900 bp, 10 predicted proteins | sample METZYME_3_250m_FD_187548 | JGI IMG/M metagenome (GOLD analysis project Ga0209752, IMG submission 187548) | Marine microbial communities from oxygen minimum zone in mesopelagic equatorial Pacific - METZYME_3_250m (SPAdes) (version 2) | ecosystem: Environmental > Aquatic > Marine > Oceanic...
TTTTATTGAAGAACGAACACCTAAAGGTATGCCAATAATACTGCAGTGCCTTTTGGCTAGCAGCCTTTTGTATCGGTTTACATTGGCATAACATAGCTCAAATTTCACCTATGGTAGTAATTATGGCCAAACCACCTAGCTTTGCATTTGACACCCTGAGCCTGCATGCCGGCCAGCGGCCCGATCCAACCACAGGATCGAGAGCTACACCGATTTACCAATCCGCCTCCTTTGTTTTCAGAGATACCGATTATGCCGCGGGCTTATTTAATATCGAACGTGCCGGCCATGTCTACTCGCGACTTTCCAATCCAACCAACTCAGTACTTGAGGAACGCATAGCTGCGTTGGACAATGGGGTGGGAGCTATAGCTACAGCCAGCGGTCAAGCAGCAATGCACCTAGCCGTAGCCACTATCGTTGGCCAAGGCGACCATATTATTGCCTCACGCAGTATTTATGGAGGGACACATAACCTTCTAGCATATACCCTGCCCCGATTTGGTATCGAAACAACTTTCGTTGATCCAAGAGATCCCAGAGCCTTTGTCGCGGCAATAAGGAAGAACACACGTTTGATATTTGGTGAAGTGCTTGGTAATCCCGGCCTGGAAGTTCTCAATATTCCGGCCATCGCGGAGGTGGCACACCAGAATGGAGTACCTTTGCTGATAGACGCAACATTTGCAACACCCTATCTTTGCAGACCCATTGATTTAGGTGCTGACCTTGTAATGCATTCGGCAACCAAGTTTCTTTCGGGCCATGGCGTTGTCATCGGCGGCCTACTCGTAGATGGAGGAACTTTCGATTGGGAAATGTCAGGGAAGTTTCCAACTCTTACCCAGCCCTATTTGGGTTTTCACAACCTAAATTTTGCGGAAGAATTTGGCCCAGCTGCCTTCATTACAAGAGCTCGTAAAGAAGGCCTGAGAGATTTTGGTGCCTGTATGAGTCCAACGACAGCATTCCAAATACTGCAAGGGGTCGAGACCCTGCCTCTACGCATGCAGAAGCACGTTGAAAATACGAGAGCCTTAGTTGAATTTCTCAAGGAACAGGAAGAGGTAGAGTGGTTAAACCACCCTATGCTTCCCGACCATCCAGATCACAAATTAGCCAAGACATTGCTACCGAAGGGGTGTGGTGCCGTGTTTAGCTTTAGTGTAAAAGGAGGCAGGAAAGCTGGGATCAAATTTATAGAAAATCTTGAATTATTTTCACACTTGGCAAATGTTGGTGATGCAAAATCACTCGTTATTCATCCGGCCAGTACTACTCATCACAGAATGGATAGCGAAGCCCTGAAATCCGCTGGTATATCTGAAGGACTGATAAGATTATCAGTGGGCCTCGAAGATTCAACAGATTTGAAGGCGGATCTTCGTAAGGGCCTACGCGCATCACAACGTTAAGTCAAACAGGAGTTTCTCGTGCAGTTTAAAGTTGATGATTTTAAAGTTTTTTGCAGTAACGGCTCAGGTGCACTGCGCGTTGGTCAATCTGCAGTTATCTTTATTCATGGGGCCGGCCTTGATCATACTACTTTTGCTCTGCCTGCTAGATACTTCGCCCGCCATCATTACAATGTTTACGCCCTTGATCTCCCCGGACATGGACGCTCCGCTGGTGCTCCGCTGACATCTATTACGGAAATGGCCAATTGGATACAACATGTCATCGATGAATTAGAAATCTTAAAACCTGCCATCATAGGTTACAGCATGGGGTCTCTGGTAGCTCTTCAATTCGCTGCATCCTTTCCAAACCAATTGCGCTCGCTGGTGCTCATGGGCACATCCATACCGATGCCTGTATCTGATCCTTTGCTAAATGCAGCTCAGAAAAATCATCATGATGCAATCGATATGAGTAATATCTGGAGTCATAGTCGGATAGCCCAACTCGGTGGTAATGAAAACCCTGGCGTTAGCATGTTGATGACCGGTCAAAGGCTACTTGAATCAGCGGAGAAAAACGTCCTTTTTACCGATCTGAACGCCTGTAATAAATTTACCGATAGCTTAGAACTAGCCAAGAAGGTGGAAGTTGAAACTTTGGTACTGATAGGCCAGCAGGATCAGATGACTGCGCCAGCCAAAGCATTGGAAGTGGCTAATGCTATTCCTACTTGTCGTGTGCAGACACTCAGCCCTTGTGGCCACGCAATGTTGTCCGAACAACCGAATGCTGTCTTAGACGCGCTCATCACTATCATTTAGCACTAAAAGATTATGACTCTGAAAATTCCCTAAGCATGCGGACTACCGAAATACCAAGGACGATATAAATTCCCAGCAGTGGCAATGAAACAACCAAAGAAGCAGTCTGCAGCTCACGCAGGCCTCCAACAAACAATAGACAGATCGGTAGCGCCCCAAGCGCTATAGCCCAAAACACTCGGTGCCATCTAGCCGGATGTTGATGTTCTTGCAAAGACCGGGTGGCGCCTGCGGCGATGGTGTAGGACGCTGAATCGTACGTTGTAGCCATGAATATCAGGCCGATCAACGCGATAAATACGAGCCAGAATTTCCCTAATGGAAGTAAAGCAATAATGCCGGCTATGGCAGATGAAGGACTGATATCGATGGCTTGTTTCATGACCGGATAGGTGCCTTCTAATTCAAGTGACAAAGCGTAATTTCCCAAAACCACAAAAAAAAGAGCACAGCCAAAGCTCCCCCATCCCAACATGCCAAATATTAGGGCACGGATAGTGCGGCCTTCAGAAATTTTACATACGAACATGCCTATAAAAGGTCCCATCGCCAACCACCAAGCCCAGTAAAATATCGTCCAGCTTTCGACAAATTCACCTCGTTCCAGTGGATCGGTCCAAAACAACATTGTAGGAAAATTCTGAATAACATTGCCGACTGACACCAAACCCATTTCGAGGATAAATTTCGTTGGACCGGCAAGCAGAACAAAAACGATAAGCACCAGTGCTAGACAAGCATTGATATTGCTCAGCAATTTAATACCACGATCTAAGCCTCTATATACACTTAACGCAATAAGTGCCGTTGCCAGAAAGATAATCAAGGATTGTAACCCTATGCCATCTCTAATACCTGTTAGCTCTGTTGTTGCAGAGGCCACCAGAGAAGTTCCAAAACCTAGGCCAGTGGCAGCGGTACCGATTACACCTACTATAAATAGGAGATCAATCAATCGGCCAGGCCATTTATTAGTCTGGTTTTTTAAAACAGGTTCACAGGCTGCGCTCAAACGTAGTGAAGGAACTTTTTTTACATGATAGGTACATGCCAGCGCCAGGGCCGGCAAACAATAAAAAGCCCAGCCTATAGGGCCCCAATGAAAAACCCCGTAACTAACTGCCCAAATGATTGCTTCCTGTGATTCAGGCTCAAGTCCGAAAGGTGGATTGGCATAGTAGAAGGTCCACTCTGTTGCCCCCCAATATATAAGAGACGCACCAATGCCAGCACAGAACAACATCGCCGCCCAACTGAAATGGGAATAAGCCAACTTGTTCGTGTTTCCAAGTACCACGTTACCATGTTTACTGACCGCGACCGACAAAAGAAAGATAAGCAATGTGATTGCTATGAGCACGTATAACACGCCTAATCGACTAGTTATATTTTGGTAAAGCCTGTCGATTGTTATTGCGCTCCAATCAGGAAAAATTACGATTGTCGCGACTACAAGCAGCAGCAAGAAAGCTCCAAAACCAAACAGAAGCCAGTCTACATTCTCTTCGACTGAACTTTGTTCGATATGATTCATTTGTGTGTTCTTCTCATTCATAATGCGGGTCCATCTATGTATATCAAACAAGCCATACGTCCGGTTTTACCATCGCGTCGATAAGAAAAAAATCTATCCGCATCACAGTAAGTGCATGAATCGTGTGCTGTCACAGAAGTGATTCCAAGCTGAAAGAGTTTGTGCGTTGCTATTCCATATAAATCCGCCATATATTTTCTTTCGTTCCGTGCTATAGCAAAACAGTCAGCTAAAGCCCCTCCTTCAGAACCGATAACTTGCGTCCTTACCTCTTCACCAACCTCGAAATGACAAGGCCCTATGGATGGTCCCAACCAAGCCACCAGTTCGTTGGCTGGGCTCCGCATTTTATGGACAGTATTCTCTATTATGCCGGCCACCAAGCCACGCCAACCTGCGTGAACAATTGCGACTTCATTTCCTCGATTACTCGCCAAAAACACTGGCAAGCAGTCCGCTGTAAGCACGCAACAGGCAATCCCCTCGGTACGCGTAATTAATCCATCGACCAAAAGCGGTTCACCGGCTGCCTCAATCTCAGCAACAGCTGCCCCGTGAACTTGATTTAACCATTGCCATACTAACGTATTCGGAAACATCGCTTGCAAATGTTTCCTATTCTGAGCAATAGCTCGACTTGAGTCTCCTACATGATCTGCCAAATTAAAACTTTCGAAAGGGGGCAGGCTAACTCCTCCCTCCCTTGTGGTAACCAGTGCCTTTACGTGCCGTGGCGCATTCCAGTCAGGAATTATTTGGTCGGGTCCGAGCATCTTCAGGCGAGTTCCAGTTTATGATCGGAAGTCAAGTGTTCTAATAACTGTTCCATGTCCTTTGGTCTGGGGTGTTCCCAAGCCAGCAATTTTCCTGATACCGGATGGCAAAATTTTAAACAGCAGGCATGCAACGCTTGTCGTTGAAAGATTCTTAGACACTCGGCAAGTGTAATTGAACAAGCACTCGGTAAACTCATGCGCCCCCCATAGAGTTGGTCACCAACCAGAGGATGATTGATATAAGCCAAATGTGCACGGATTTGATGTGTTCTTCCAGTTTCCAACTTCACCTTTACATGGGTATGAGAACGAAAGCGGGTAATAACACGATAATGAGTTATTGCTTCTTGTCCATTTTCCTGCACGGCTCGTTTTTTCCGATTTACTGGATGTCGACCAAGAGGAGCGTCCAAAGTGCCACCACCCGTTAGCACACCTTTAACTATGGCTTCATATTCACGCGAAACTGACCTATCCCGCAATTGCCTTACAAGATCTGTGTGGCTTACCTGTGACTTAGCAACAACCATCAAACCAGTTGTATCTTTATCGAGTCGATGTACGATACCAGCCCTGGGTAGTTCTGCTAACCGCGGGCAGCGATGCAGTAATCCATTTAACAACGTCCCAGTTCTATTGCCAGCGGCAGGATGAACAACCAAATTTGCAGGCTTATTCACGACCAACAAGTGTTCATCCTCAAATACAATATCAAGCGGTATTGCTTCGGCGGACCAAGCTTCTATTGCCACTAGTTCCGCCTCAACCCTCAAGATATCTCCCGTTTTAAGCCGGTCCTTCGGCTTAAAGCGCTTATCATTCACCAGAAGTGCGCCGGTTCTAATCCAGCCTTGAAGCTTTGCCCGAGAATAGTCTGGAAACAATCTTGCTGCGATTTGATCTAGTCGATTACCAGACAGATCTTCCGGCACTTCAGCCAACAGGGATATTTGAGTTGTCATTTGGGTATGATACTTCAATACAGTTTACTCAAACACTATATGTAATCTCATAGGAGTTTGGGGTTAAGCTAGTCTCTGTGGTTAAATAACACTCTTAAAGTGGTACCAAAGCCCATGAAAGCGTCAATTATGAAGTTCAGCATCTTCCAACTTCCGGTAGTAGCTATCCTACTGCTTCTGCTTAGTGGGTGTGGTTTGTTTGATGATGAAGAAGAAGACGAATTCGCTGGTCTTTCGACCGAAGAGCAGTTTTACCAGCGTGCTTTAGGTCAACTGAATGGACAGAACTTTCGCGGATCCATAACTACTTACCAGGCACTCGAATCACGTTTTCCATTCGGACGCTTTGCCGCGCAAGCCCAGATCGAAATTGTATACGCCTATTATCGCAACCAGGATATGGAAGCAGCCAGGGCTGCAGCCGATAGATTTATCCGACTGCACCCGGATAACGAAAACGTAGACTATGCCTATTACATGAAAGGACTAGCATCATTCGAAGACGGTAGCGGACTTTTCGCTCGATTCTTGCCTGTCGATCACACTAAACGAGATCCAGGCCGGGCGCAGGAATCATTCAGTGATTTTGCGCAATTACTGGCTCTGTACCCCGATAGCCCCTATGCGGCCGACGCCAGGTCTAGAATGGTTTACCTTAGGAATAATCTGGCCGCCTATGAGATTCATGTCGCTAATTATTACCTTGAACGCCTTGCTTACATTGCTGCTCTTAGAAGGGGCCAATATGTGGTAGAGAACTTCCAGGGAACACCAGCAGTGGCCGATGGCGTTGCAATCATGGTAGAAGCTTATCTACGAATGGGATTAAGCGATCTGGCAGATACTTCGCTAGCTCTTTTGAAGGAAAATTATCCGGACCACGCTTCTATCGATAACAACGATGATTTTATTATCCGTTCGGAAATCACTAATCCATCTTTGCTCTATACCGTGACCTTTGGCCTACTCGGAGATAACGCAATAGAACCACCTCTAGCCCCAACCGGCCGTCCTCGTATATCGGGTAGTGAGGAAATTATCAATGCTCAGACAGAGCCCGAAGAAGCAGCCAGTCGTAGTTGGCTAAATATCATTTCTCTAGGTGTCCTGAACTAACATAACTAATTGAATTTAGAATTATTTTTAATTCTTGTTTTTAAGTTAAAGGTAAATCAATCTTTCATTCGTACTTAAGGGGCGACGCTATATACATCAAAGCTACCTCAGGGAATTATAGCCTTACCAATCAAACCAATTGCTAAATAATTAATCACCCATTGGCCAGGCATTGGTAATTGGATAACGACGGTCGCGTCCAAAACCACGCTTGGTTAAGCGAACACCAATCGGACTTTGCCGTCGTTTGTATTCATTGAGATCAACCATGCGTACAATTTTCCGCACAATCACTTCATCGAAGCCTTCAGCAATAATTGCATCTGCACTACAATCATTTTCCACATAGAGTTCTAATATCTGATCAAGTATGTCGTAAGGCGGAAGATTGTCCTGATCTATTTGTCCTGGAGCCAATTCCGCTGAAGGCGCCCTCTCGATAACTTGCGTAGGGATAACCTCATCAGGTTCGGGGCCATAGCCTGTGTTTCTATAAGATGAGAGCTTGTAGACAAGAGTTTTCGAAACATCTTTGAGCGGATTAAACCCTCCTGCCATGTCACCATAGAGAGTCGTATAGCCGACCGCAATCTCACTTTTATTACCGGTAGTTAGAACCAGGGATCCCTTTTTATTAGAAATTGCCATCAGTACTACGCCCCTTGCCCTTGCCTGAATATTTTGTTCGCTGACATCTATTTCTGATCCCGCAAATTCCATCGCCAGTGCGTCCATAAACGCCGAGTAAATTTCGTGTATAGCAATAACTTTGTAATTTACACCCAAAAGAGCTGCTTGCTGAGCTGCAGCATTAATACTTAATTGGGAGGTGTATTCAAAAGGCATCATTACAGCTTGTACTCTCTCCTTGCCAAGGGCATCGACGGCTATTGCTAGTGTTAGGGACGAATCGATCCCGCCAGACAACCCAAGCACCACACCTGGAAAATTATTTTTATTAACATAATCTCTAACACCTAACACCAAAGCATCGTATACCTGTTCTTCCAGGGAATGGTTAGAAGCAATATTTTGCTCTGGAATCTGGCAGCTACCATTCGCGCCCACGTTCACCTTCAAGAAATAATTTCCCTCGATGTAACTTGGCGCGAGAAATTGACAGGTGCCCTCAGCATTGACGGCCATGGAACCTCCATCGAAGACTAATTCATCCTGCCCACCTACAAGATTGACATAGATGACTGGAACCCTCCCCTCAGTGGCTCTTTGCTGCAGTAACTGTTGGCGTTCTTCTAATTTGTTAATGTGAAACGGTGAAGCGTTAATATTGATCAACAGCTGTGCCCCTGCCTCGCGAGCCTGAACAATAGGGGCCAATTCCCACATATCTTCACAAATAGTAAATGCGACGCGAGTACCGTGGATCTGGAAAACACAACCATCGTTGCCCGGATTGAAATAACGCCGCTCATCGAACACCTGATAATTGGGAAGGCATTGCTTGTGATATGTAGCAAGGCGGTCCCTGCCTTTGATTAATGCAAGAGTGTTATAAAGACTAAAATTTACCTGTTCCGGAAACCCCACCACAATATAACCTGGCAAATCTGCCTCGAGTATCTTCTCCAGAGCTCTTTCAATGCGAGCCTGCAAACTAGGTCTGATTAATAAGTCTTCAGGAGGATACCCAGTCAACGTCAATTCAGGAAAGACAATTAAGTGCGCAGATTGATTATCGAACGCTTGTTTAGCAGACGTAATTATCCTCTCTGCGTTACCATCAATATCACCGACTAATAGATTCAGTTGCGCTAGTACCACATTTAAGCTGTCTGCCATAATAGCCTCAAACCCTCGGTTCCCAATTTTATATGCCTTGATCCTGATATTTTTTTAGTTAAATCTTGAAGCACTAATCAAGAGCGTTCCTTAGTGTCATTATCGCCGAATTTTCCTCAACTTGTCAGACTGATACACTCGGGTCCTTCCGCCGCGACCCGGAACAGAGATATCTTTTGGAACTCACATTTAGCTCAATCCTAATACTAACACTTACCGGATTCCTAGCGGGTGGTATCAATACACTGGCAGGGGGCGGTTCTAATCTCACCATACCCGCTTTGATGGTGCTGGGATTACCGGCAGACATAGCAAATGGTACGAACCGCATCGCAATCCTTTTGCAATCAATTGTCGGCGTCGTCGGCTATGACAAATATAAATCGTTAGACCGCCCAGCAGTTATTCCTATCCTAGTGCCAACCATTATAGGTGGAATATTCGGAGCCATAGCAGCTGCTATTATGCCGAATCTCTATCTCAAACCAGTGCTGCTTATCAGCATTCTCTCTATGTCTATACTGATACTCGTAAAACCCGAAATAATTGCTCCTGCGCCGGGGACACCAATCTTGTCACCAACTAAGCACCTTGGTGCCTGGTGGGGTTTATTTGCCGCTGGGATTTGTGCAAGCTGGTGTTGGTTTTATATTGCTAGCCGCCCTCGCCGGCGGGTTACGTTATGATTTGATCAGAGCTAATGCGCTTAAGATGGCCTGCTCAATTGCATTCACGACCGTCGCCGTTGCCATATTCATCTTTTTGGACAAAGTATGGTGGGTGCCGGGTTTGATATTAGCGCTGGGCTCCATTATTGGGACGCTCTTGACCATGAAGATTGCCGTTAAAGCTTCACAAAGTAGCATTAAGTGGTTCCTATTCCTAATGACATTGTGTGCCGTAATAGCGGGATTCATTTTTTAGTTGTTAATGAAGACGACCATAACATCTTCACTTCAATTAAATCTTAAGGGACGCTCATAATCACTCATTACAGTAAATTTTTACGTGCCAGTTTTCTTTGCTTCCGGGGTAGTGTATTTTTACGGTGCACTCTTCTTTTTCTCAAGCTTTAATACCATTTATTGAACTTAAGGAAAATTTCCGAATCCAATAGAAAATTGCAAACAGGATAGAACAATTAAGGGACACTCCATGTCGAACAAACCTTTTATTATTGCAGCCATTCTCACTCTCTTGGCCTTAATGCCACTCTACTTGCTCAGCTCGCAACAATTTCAACTAACCTTGGCAAACCTACCGATTGCTGTCCTCTCACTTTTCGTGCTGCTACTCATCTGTGCATTCTGGACTAGTGCGGTAGCGTCTGGCGACGAATCGGGCAGTAATAATCACAGCCTGAGTGATGACCGTGAGAGCGGCGACGTCAAATGGTTTAATACCAATAAGGGATTTGGATTTATTACACGAGACACTGGTGAAGATATATTTGTACATTTTCGCTCAATTCGAGGAAAAGGCCACCGTGCGCTACGTGAGGGGCAACGAGTAGATTTCATTGTTAGTGGTGGTGAAAAAGGATTACAGGCTGAGGATGTTGAAGTCATCCGATGATGACATCAGAGAATTAGCAGATACTGTACAATTTGAGCAAAAGGGCAACTTTAACCATTTGAATCCAATCCGCTTCTGTAGACGTATTAGAACCTCGTGCGTTATAGTCGAATAAGACTAAATAGTTCAGTGTTACTGCAAGCCACGAAAACACCAAATACCTACGTTAAATCAATATTTTAGAGGAAGATACGCCATGTCAATAACGCGTTTACTGCGAGTTCTGGGTGGAGTGATTGTCATTACCACGAGCTCCTTAGCCCTAGCTGTCGATGAAGGCGAACTGGCACCGGATTTCAGCCTCCCATCAATTTATTCCAACAAACCGCAGATTTCCTTGCAAGAACTGGCCGGCAAGACAGTGTACATTGACTTTTGGGCATCTTGGTGCGCTCCCTGTCTGCTCTCCTTACCACTCTATAACGATATGTACCACAAATATAAGGATCAGGGACTTGAAGTCATGGCGATTAGCGTTGACAACCCTATCGAAGATGGCCTTGAATTCTTGGAAGATACTCCATTGGATTTCCTCATACCTTCGGACCCGGACGGCGATACAGCTGAGTTATTTCAGGTGATCGGCATGCCGACTTCGTATCTGATCAGTCCAAATGGTGAAGTGAAACTAGTCCACATGGGATTCCGGAATGGGGATATGGAAATCATCGAAGCTGCAGTTCAGGAAGTCCTAGCCGGTAACTAGGTTAATGCGCCATTTCCGAGTTATGCTTACTGCAATCTGTGCAATTATCCTATTATCAGGGTGCGCCCGTGGGAGCGAGGCTATCTAGCAAGAAAAGAGATGGCTTGGGAAGCGGACGCTCTGGAAAGCATGCTAAATGGACAAATCTTCTTTAGCAAAGAAGCCTCTTCTGGCGGGAATAGTGCCGCTGGGGGTGGCTGCGGTTGTAA
>Ga0209752_1001579_pt1 | contig 10899 bp, 10 predicted proteins | sample METZYME_3_250m_FD_187548 | JGI IMG/M metagenome (GOLD analysis project Ga0209752, IMG submission 187548) | Marine microbial communities from oxygen minimum zone in mesopelagic equatorial Pacific - METZYME_3_250m (SPAdes) (version 2) | ecosystem: Environmental > Aquatic > Marine > Oceanic...
ATCCTGCCTTCAAGCAGAGGTTTCAACCAGCGTTCCTGCTGGGATTGAGTACCATATCGCAACAACACCTCCATATTGCCTGTGTCTGGAGCAGAGCAATTGAAAACCTCTGCATGGAACTGAGTCTTCATCTCCTCAGCAAGATAGGCGTACTCTACCGTACTTAACCCATAACCCTGGTTGCTGTCGGTAAGCCAGAAGTTCCATAGCCCTCTCTCATAGGCCTTGGTTTTCAATTCCTCCAGAATTTCTGTCATCCGAGATGTGAAGATGAAACGTTCTCCCGACCGCCCAACTTCTCCCTGGAACTCTGTTTCCATGGGGGCTATCTCATCATTCACCATCTCTCGTACCGCCTTGATCAGCGGCCGTACCTTGTCAGTTTCTCCCAAATCCATAGTAATTTTTTCTATCTGTAAATAGTTAGTTGAATGAAGGGCCTTGTCAGAATACTGCAAGGCACAGTCGATGGAATTACTGCCTAACTCTAAGCCCTAATTTTTTATTTTTATGTTTCTTATTTTAACCTCCTGTAGAGAACAAAAGGCTAAAATTTCTTATTAAGTTCTATGATTGCTTTTCATACCAATGAAAAAGATTTTTTTAGGCAACGTAATTAAGCGTACCTAGACCTCCAAGTGGGGGATTTCGCTCCTTTTTTCGCAACCACTACTTGTCACTCTCTTTTTTCACCATTTTTCGGGAAAAAGATGGGGAGTCAGAAGAAAGAGGGAGAGAGTGATTTTGAGTATATCTTTCACTTGGTTTCCAATTGGAAGTTTAGGAAAACTTAATATATACCATAATTTAGTTTGTTTTACAAGAATGTGGGGATTTTACTTGGAAGGTGTCTGACTGTTAATAATTAGTGGGGAGCAATCACACAGCTAAGACATTGACAGAAGGGGCAAGATTGTGGATTGGGCACCACTTATTGCTTATTTTTATATTTGAATCTCAACAACTGAACTATCAGAACTATAATTGCTGCCGGTGCAAGAAATAAATATGCTTTAGCAAATACAAGTCTTTCTCCTAAAGAAAAAGCAACCATAATACCACCTAAGATATTATATGCAGCTAATATAGATATTATATCCTTTCTAGGTTCTTTAGTATTTCGTAAAAAAATATAATTAATCAATGTTGATAAAAGTAAGACACTACAAATACTTCCTAAAAAAAATTGTATATTAAATTGAAACATAATTTTTCAAATGATTCTAGAGTCGTAGTAATCATCTTCTTTTCAAAAGAAGACATTTTCCCAAATAGTTATGTAATAGTATTTTCAGCAATGCTGACGCAAAAAAGGGAATATTCCTTTTTCAACTTGAACTCCATAGTTCCATTCACTTAAATACTCGTTTAAACCATCACAAGTGTAGGTTCCTTGACCATGAAATTCTCCATACCTACATTCTCCTTCATCCTCCACCACCAACATAAAAAACTTTTTGTTTTTTGGACATTTCCACCCTTTGTGTTATTGATTTGAGAAATATATTATATCAAAAGGTAAGTAGATTTTACAAGAATTGGGAAGATTGCAGAGATATTTTTCTGTTTATTGAAAATACACCTTAACACACTGTCTCATTTTTGGGCTCCAATATAGTGAGTAGTATTCCTAAATAACCCACAGTTACGAAGGTACTGTTTCCGTAGGTGACTGCATAGAAATTGTATGATATTCCGGAATTTCTTGAAGACCATGTGCTTCGATCCGAAGAGGTGAGGAAGGTTTCCAATTGACCAACTACAACAAAAATACTGTCTCCTTTTGTACAGCGAAGATGGCAACCAGACCTCACATCTGACCTTTTTAGTTTTATGGAATCGGTAAGTCCAGAATGTATTCAAGTATGGAGTTGAGGTTCGCTAAAATTGTAAGTAACCCAGTTATTATTAATACATTAAAAATGATGTATATTATTTTTTTTTGAGTTGAGTAATTTGCCCATTTTTTTAACATAATTCCCTTTTTCAGTATTTGTCTGAGTCCTTAATTTCGATTTTATTTGTCCTACTGAAACGCAACCTCACCACATTTTTCCAACAATGTTCCGTAGAACTCACAAATCAACTTTCATTTATCTCTCAACGACCTAAAAGGTGATTTGAGTAGAGACTGTTGAAATCCATCAGACCCTTGGAGTTTAGAGCCTCCATATGAGTTAAAGTCCTTTTCGGAAAAAACAACAAAAGAAGTAAATCTTGAAAAAAGATTTGATAGATTGATGAGGAACAAATTTAATTGTCCCTCACAAAAATTGATGATCAAGTTTTTGCAACAGAATTCAAAGTTGCACTATCATCAAATGCTTGAAATTTTACAAATTTACCGTCCTCAATAACACTCATATGCATTGTTTCAGATGTTTTCCCACCTGCAGTTATTTTGCCATGGAAAAATACAGTGTTTCCAGATTCATATAATTGAATTGGTTCTATTTCGAAGTCCGACCAAAGTGTTGGAATCTTTCCTAGACAATTTTGGATAAAATCATTTGGACCGTTAAACGTTCCTCCATTTGGAAGTGATTCTGGTAATTTCCCAACATAAGAATCAGACATCAATGATGCAAGTTTTTCCATATCACCTTCACCGAATGCTGCATATCCTTGTTGAACAATTTCTAATGCTGACATTTTTTCCTTTCTATAATTATAAAAGTTACATTATGAACGCTTCCGACAATAAAGTGTTCAAAAGAAACAGGAGTATAACATCAACTAATTAGTTTTTCTAGAATGTAATTTGAATGTTTTAGTGAGGTTACTTATTGTTCCACTCCATTCACGAACTTTCCAATGATGTTTCCGTCTTTGTCGTATCCTGTAGTGTTCCAAGGTTTAACTCTTCTGAACTCACCTATCCATTTTCCTCCACCAGAAAAAGTGACTGTCCCTTGACCATGTTTTTCACCCTTCTTCCACTCCCCCTCATATTTGTCTCCATTAGACCAAGTGAATTCCCCTTGTCCATGTTTTTCACCCTTCTTCCACTCCCCCTCATATTTGTCTCCATTAGACCAAATGAATTCCCCTTGACCATGTACCTTTCCATTCTCCCATTCCCCAACATACTTTCTTCCATCATGGAAAGAGAATGTTCCTTGACCATGTTCTTTCCCCTCCTTCCATTCCCCTACGTATTTTCCTCCATTAGACAAAGTGAGTGTCCCAGATCCACTGGGTTCCCTATTTTTAATTTCCCCTACATACTTTCCATTGGTGCACATTTTCCAGAAAACTCGAATCCAAATTTTAACATCACCATTACTAAACCATTTCAATTCTCCATTTAACTCTCTTAAAAATAAAACCCTTTGACTACTAGATATTTCACTCATTTTTTAGTGGTATGATGAATAAGATTTATGTGTTTCCCATTCTTATAAAACACTAGTTTCCTCACCATTTCCAAACATAGGGGAAGTAAGAAGAAGGATTGAGAGGATGATGAGTATATGTCTCATTTGGTTTCCTATCGTTGGTTTAGGGTAAACTGTAGTGGACCCCAAGTCAAGGACAGTTTTTCTCATGAATTAAGGTGTATTTTTGTTTGTTTTTCATTGTATTATTCACGCTTCCTTCTTGGCAACTTCTCTTCCCTGCTGTACTTTTTTCTTCCCATTTGTTATCTCCATTTGATTGGAAATACACCTTAGCACATTGTCCCATTTATGGGGTTCACTATATTCTTCACATTTATTATCTTAAACAAAATACGTTCCATATAACTTGACAAAAAATCTATTGGGCCATATCATTAACATTAAAAACAAACCAACTATTAATGCTCGTCGTGAAACAGTTTTTTGTCATATCTACACCTCTGCTGAAAAATGAAAACATGGCACATCTCTGGTTGATTGTAGACACACCCTAATTATGAATCCGAATTATTCACTCAAAGTTTTCAACAAGCCCTCCTACTTAGGAGTGGTAAGTCTGGTGTTCCTGCTCTTGAGTTGGTGGAGTATCGTCCCGACCCACTGGGTACATCATGGGGTTAGTCTCCATTCCCACTCTAGTAGGTCTGAAAATCATACTCACCATTCCAAAACCGAAACAACCTCTGCTAATTTGCCGGACCAACACCCTGCCACAGACCTTGATCAAACGTGTTTTGCCTTAGGTATTTGGAATGCAAATCCATTTTTTGAGTTGTCTCAACACTACATACTATGGAGCCTGGGGTTTCCAAATCAGTTGCTTAATAAGATGGAACTCCACCTAATCCCTATCTATTTACTCGGCCAGTATCTTACACGTGGTCCGCCCCATTTTTCCCTAGCTTAATTACTAATAAAAATATTTATTCCTGCTTCCAGTTTTCATAGAGAGGGAGGACTACGTTCTTTATTCTATTTTTTCTTAGTGGAAATACTTTTCTTGACTTGATGTAGAAAAGGCATGTGTGATCGGTGTCCGCTAAAATAAGGAGACTAGTCTCTGTTGTCATGTAGATTCCGTGTTATTCTGTCAATTCAGGAAAGTATGACGACAACCTATTGTAATTGCAAAATGGGTGAAACAATCACTGGAAATTCAGGAAATTATCTTGATGTTTTTGCATCAGCCAACTTTTTAAAGGAGAACCTTATGAAGTTTGTAAATTTATTTTTTCCAATTAGCCTCAAGGCTCTTTTTATCGTGTTTTTTTTCGCTGGATTCAGCCTAGTCCAGGCGGAGAATTTGAAGATGTCGGTGATGATAGAACATGACCATCATGATTCAGAAAACATGATAAAACTCGTGCCTAAAGTCATAAGAGTCAAACAAAATGATAGAGTCACCTTGAATATTAAGACCATGCAAAATGGGATTATGCATATTCATGGCTATGACATAGAAAACGAAGTTAAAAAAGGCGAGTTAGGAAACCTTCATTTTGAGGCAAACGCCACGGGAAGATTCAAAATAACCTTTCATGCCAAAGAAGAACACGCACATAATAAAAAGAAACAAAAACATGGAGGACATGAGGAAGAAGGCAACCATTCTGAAGGGACTTCAGACCATGCCACTGAGCATAAAGAAGAAGCTTCGTCTGGTCACGGAGATCATGGGGATCATAAGGAGCATGAAGAAGAGGAACAAGCAATTGGATATCTTGAGGTTTATCCCAATTAGCATCCATACAGTTTATTCCTCAGTGTACAAATATGCTGTCAATAGCTAAATTTTCAGAGAGGGTGGTAGAGTGGAGTGAAAACCACCCTCAACGAATAATACACTATTCTTAAAAACAAATTTGACCGTCTATTAACCGGCTTTCAGTATGGAGATTTAATGAAAATTCTGAATCTAAACCACATAAAATTAAGATTTCTTTTCATGTTTTGGTTGGCATGGGAATTATATTTTACACCTGTTATAAGTTTCGCTCATGGATTTGGTGAGCGGTATGACCTCCCTGTGCCTTTATGGTTGTACATATCGGGTGCGGGCATGGCAGTGGTATTATCTTTCGGAATTATTGGCATCTTTGTAAAAAGACCAGATCATACTTTTGATTATCCACGGTTAGACTTATTAAGGTGGAGGATTGGCAGAGCCCTTGTGTCTCCAACCTTAGTCTTAGCAATCAAGGTTATCTCGGTATTGTTGTTAGTATTAGTAGTTTTTTCGGGATTCATAGGCAGTTCTGTTGCCACCAAGAACATAGCCCCTGTATTTGTCTGGGTAATTTGGTGGGTTGGGGTTGCCTTTTTTTCTGCTCTGGTTGGGAATATTTGGATGCTAATCAATCCATGGAAGATTAGTTTCGAGTGGATTGAATCCCTATATCGACTGTTCGGACTCCCAGGCGAAGTGGCCAGGAATCTCCCTTATCCAGAAAGAATGGGCGTTTGGCCAGGATTTCTATTATTCTTTTGTTTCGCATGGATCGAGCTTGTGTTCCCTCATTCGGCCGAACCTTCCAATATTGCATGGATGGCCCTAGTATACTCAGTGATTACTTGGGGGGGTATGTTCTTATTTGGAAAAGAACGTTGGCTTGGCCATGGGGAAGCCTTCTCGCTTATTTTTGGGTTTTTGGCTCGCTTTGCACCAACAGAACTGAGGGTCACAGATACCAATATATGTAAAACCTGCAAAGCTGGATGCTTGGACAGTGATGGACAGTGTATTGACTGTAACTATTGTTTTAGAATAGCTGATCCCCAAAAACGTGAACTCAACTTACGTCCCTATTCTGTAGGATTGCTCAGGAATGAAGACGTTTCCCCTTCAATCATGGCCTTGTTAATGTTGATTTTGGCAACAATAACCTTTGATGGGTTTGAAGCCACCCCAGTATGGGAAACCATTCAGAAATGGTTAGGTACCATTTCTCCACATTTAAGACAGGAAATGGTAGCTAGCACGATAAGTCTCATTTGTTTTTCAGGCATTTTCATTGTGACGTACCTTGGGTTTTCTGCTCTCATGAAAATAACCAGCAGAACACAGAGTTCCATTATTGAGATAGCATGCGTCTTTGTTTACTCGCTTATCCCCATATCCCTTGCCTATCATCTTGCCCATTACCTAACTTACCTTCTCATCCAGGGACAATTGGTTTTCCCCCTCATCTCCGACCCTTTCGGTTTTGGCTGGAATCTATTTGGCACGGCTCAATACAAGGTGAACATTGCTATTGTTGGAGCCAAGTTTGCCTGGTATACTGCTGTAATCGCAATAGTACTAGGACATATCATTGCTGTTTACATAGCCCACCTCATCTCTCTGAGGGCAATACAAGATCACAATTTGGCCCTCCGCAGTCAATATCCAATGCTTGTATTGATGGTTGGCTACACAATGGTGAGTCTGTGGATACTGGCCCAGCCAATTGCATCGTAATTATGTATACTGTATACTTTAGTATAACAAAAATTTAATAGGGAGGAGTCAAACAATGGAAAGCCAGTCAGTATCAAAGGCAAGGATATGGATAGTGGGGTTTGCTATGGCAACATTCTTGGTGTTTATAATAGTCGCTGTCGTCTACATGCAGATGCCACCAAGTCAAAAAATGAAAGATCAGGTTAAAATACAATTACCGTCTTTGGCGACACATGAGGAATGCTTAAAGTTACTGCAAGAAAATGAAGTGGTGTATTCCTTTGAAGCCTCAGATCCTCTTACCTTTGATATCCACTATCATGATGGCACCCAGATTGTAGATGCTTTTGCTAAAAAAACAATTTCTGATTTGAAAGCCACGTTACAACCTGAAATAGTCCAAGAGTACTGTATGTCGTGGTCCAATCACCAACCTCAAGCAGTTCAACTTAAATATCAGTTTCAAATCAAGGAAAAATGATGATTAATGGTTTCTTAAAAGTTGAAAATTTTTATCTCGAAAAATCCATCAACTCCTTGCAGTGATCCAACTTAGCAGGTTTATTCCAGGAAAGACCTGCTTAAAGTATTATGCGGCTGCTTTTCTTAACCAATGTGAAAGAGACCCTCATCTAATTAACTAAAGCTAAAGTTAGCGACCTTTTCAAAGCCTTCACTGAAAAATATGGACCGCTGGTATCTTTAGTGAGAAAAAGAACACCAGCCAAGTCTTTCTGATTGATTTAAGTAAAGATGAACTTCCTCTAATTGGACCATGGGCTAAATTTAAGAAAGAAATCGATCAATCACCAATTCTTGTAAAACTAACCCCAATCCGCGAATTTGCAGGCTATCTCGACCCTCCTGAACCTGACTTTTAAAGGCCTTAGGGAGATTTGAGAGCACCGCAGCTTCTTGCGGTTTCTCAGAGGAGTCAAAAGATTTGTAGAGACCTTTCTCGGATGGGGCGAACTAAAATTCCACCCAATAATCCCAAACTCAAGAAGAGCGAATTTTCGACACTACACCTAGTGCTGATGAAAAGGTGAAATTATTTCCTTGACAGGTTTTTAATTTTCCTATATTTCTTATATTAAATGTAAATAATTAGCAAATATTGAGATTTTATTGGGGATTTACCTTGTACAAACTGAACATATAGTCTAACTTGCAAGACATCAAATATATATTTTGCAGCGCGAGTATATAAATATAGCACGATAATTTTTTTACATTTAGAAATATGGAAGCTTTAGGAAAGAAATACAATGCGGTCCTGCAGCAGACCATGCTGCGAATCAAGGACCCGAAAGTGAGCGTGCCGTTTTATGAGAAACATTTCGGGATGCAACTGGTTCATAAATACGATTTCCCACAGTGGAAGTTCAGTCTATATTTTTTGGAACGTCCGTCGGCTTCCTTCGAAGGTTGTGGTGAACCTGGGACTCCCACCTCCGAAAACTATTTGTGGAACATGACGGGGCAATGCACATTGGAACTCACACACAACCACGGGAGTGAGGACGATCCGGATTTCTCGGTTTGGAGTGGGAACGGCGGGCGTGATTTACCTCGAGACAGCAGCTTATTCATCGAAAATGGACCGGTGAGAGGTTTCGGTCACGTCGCCTTCAATGTCGATGATGTCTATGCGTATTCAGCAGCATTGGAAGAGGAAGGGGTACGTTTTCAAAAAAAACCGGACGAAGGTCGGATGAAGGGACTCGCATTTTGTCTAGACCCCGATGGATATTGGATTGAGCTGGTGGCTCGTAGCCGATCTTTTCCCGGCGTTTCTGCCAATCTGTCGCAAACCATGCTGCGCGTGAAGGACGCTGCAGCGACGGTTGATTTTTATCAAAATGTGATGGGAATGCAGTTGATGAGAAAAATGGAGATTCCCAATGATTTTACGAACTATTTCCTGACGTCCGTCCTCACGCCAGACGAGAAAGAGCGGTACGATAAGGAACAAATCGATCCAAACAGCACCGAAGCCAGCGAGTTTACCCATTCTTTGTGGTACCCGATCCTAGAAATAACCCATAACCACGGAACTGAAAGTGACGAAGAGTTTCAGATTTCCACCGGAAACGATGGAAAGTGGCGAGGCTTTGGACACATTGGGTTCATTGTTGACGACCTGGAAGGCATGTGTCACGAGATGATTGAACGGGGTGTTCCTTTCCACAAGAAGCCGGAAGACGGCAACATGAGGCAGATTGCATTTGCCCTCGACCCAAGCGGATACCATATCGAACTGATCCAAAGGGACAGCACCTTCAAAGGTGTGTGCTCCAATTTTTAAAATTACTGCGTATGCAGAAATTTATATAAATTGATTATTATAGTATAACTTATACAAAAAATATTTTATAGTATAAGAGAACTGTCGGTGTGGTCGGGTGAATAGACATCCGAAATGAGTTGGAATCTAACAACCAAGACATCAAATGGATGAAAGATGGTTTGGAAGGTGTAAATATAACTCTTCGGATGGAATCACTTGGACTTCAAGGATTTCTGGTACAACGAATAATCTTTGGTTTGTTATCCACAAAGAAGAACCCCATGTATTCCCCACATCATTTCCTGAATGAAGAACAAATGACAGAAATAAAATCCTTCTTCTTTTCGATTCAGTTTAACGTAGGTGTGAAATGGAGATTTAAACATGTAATTGGGGCAACTGCAAAATTTATTTGGAATGGGAACTACCGTCTGGTAGAAACCAGGATGGGTTCACCTTAAAGCTGTGAAACCCATATCTGTCCGTTGGGTTTTGTATCCACCTCAATACGAAATTTGACTTAAATAATTAACAGAGGTAAAAAAAGGAGTTGAATATGAAAAGTCTTACAGCACTTTCTCTAAGTATTGCCCTCCTAGGCGGACTGGCAACATTCTTGGCATTGGGGGTGGTAGGCGGTTTTGTTTTAATATGGCCGGTTTTTATAGGTTGGGGAGCTTTTTTTGCTCTTGGGGCTACCCCGGAAGCCATGAAAAATGTGATCGTTTGCGGGATTTTCGGCGTAATTATGGCTTGGTTGTCAGCAATTGTTATCATTAGTATACCTCTCGCAGCACAACTCGGACTCCCCCTATGGGCCGGGATTGTTGTGGCGGTTGCTATATTTATTTTGTGTATTGCTGCTAATATTCCAGCGCTTTCTGCAATCCCTGGCACCGTATTCGGTTTTGCGTCTACATTTGGCTATTTGTTGCAGACACCAAACATGTTAACACAAGAAATTCTGTTCGGTGCTGCTTTTACCAACCCGTTGATAATAATGTCAATTTCTTTAGCGGTTGGAGCGATCTTTGGCTCAATATCAGCCAAACTAGGCGCTGCAATGACTAAAGAAGAGGCGGCCTGATCAATAAGGTGTAAATTGGTGCTTGTGTAACACACTGGGTGATCGAATCTTCTGATTTGATGACCCAGCAAAAAACTCCTGGATTAGGCCAGACTGCCCTACAGATTGGTGATGTGCATGTCCGGAATCGCGGGACCATTGTTGAATTTTTGGTACACTCTGATCCACGGGTAGATTGTCCGGGAGTTGTCTTGGCGCTTGAAGCCACCATTGTCGCTCAAGATTCAGCAGTGGAACGTACAATTGATCCGTTTGTTTTTTTACCGGGCTTTGGGTAACAGATCTTGGAGAAAATGAGATCCTGACTGAAGTCAGGATTCTAACTGACGGTGCTAATGCTAATTCCTGCTTTCTCAAATTCCCACAACCTACACCCTGCTATCCTTATGTGGGTTGTGCGGTTGCAATGAGTAATTCCGGATGAAGTTGTGCCGAAATTCGTTTAGGTTTCAGCGTAGTAATTCCGTGACTGCGGAGTAGGTGAATCTCTATTCCGTGACTGCGAAGAAGAAGACTCAAACAGAGGACAAGCTCTGAACGAATCCTTGATTGGTGCGGCATCAGCAAAAGCTGCTGAAGGCCGGAGCTTTCTCAGCGATGGTTTTTTTTTCAAGTAGTTCCCTTTCAAATCTTACCTTGAATTGAACTCACAACGTTTTTAGTATCAATTTAGTCCGTTTGA
>Ga0209752_1001584_pt1 | contig 10887 bp, 11 predicted proteins | sample METZYME_3_250m_FD_187548 | JGI IMG/M metagenome (GOLD analysis project Ga0209752, IMG submission 187548) | Marine microbial communities from oxygen minimum zone in mesopelagic equatorial Pacific - METZYME_3_250m (SPAdes) (version 2) | ecosystem: Environmental > Aquatic > Marine > Oceanic...
TCGACTCACCGAGCCCGCGACCTGCTCCCGTCACCACTACTCGTCGACCCGACAGCATTGGCAATCGATTCCACTCAGTCGCGGGTGATGCCGGCCATCGGCGACGTGGGCGGATAGGTCGGTAGCTGGGGCTTCTTAGCTCCCAGCATGACGATGAACAGGGCATCCGTGTCGCCGATGTTGCGCAGCGAGCGTGGCGTGTTGGGCGGAACCTTGATGAGGTCGCGGTAGCCCATGACCCGACTGGCCTTCTGTTCGCCGTCGTGGATGGTCACCTCTAGCTCGCCCTCAAGCACGAAGAACGCCTCTTCGACGTCGTGGTGATCATGTTCGGGCCCGATCGCCCCGGGGGGCAGGAGCATGTTGGAGAAGGTGAAGTGGTCGGCTTCAAGAATCAGGCCGTCGTTCTCGTGATGACCGGTACCTCCCGAGCCCACATATCGGATCTGAGCCCTGCGGTATTCGGGACCGGCCTTGGTTTGGAAGGCGAGGGTATCCCAGTCCTCGCGCCTGCTCTCACGGCTGGCGACCATGGAGTCGATCGCTGTTTCGAGATTGTTCTCGGTCATGGTTGGTGTCCTTTCAGGAAGATCTCGATCAGGTCGTTGAACTCCACAGGTCGCTCCTGGTTGGCGAGATGCCCGGCGCCGGCAACGGTGGCCAACTCCGAATGGGGAATGAGCGAAGCGAGCTCGTGGGCTCGCTCGACCGGTGTGATCACATCGTGCTCGCCCACCAGGACCAGGGTCGGCACCGACACCCGACCGAGGTCGGGCCGGTGGTCGGTGGTCGCCATCGACTCGCAGGCCCAGCCATAGCCGGGCAAACGGATACTGGCCGCCATCATCTCGGCTACCGACCGAACAAGTTCTGGCGGCGCATCGGGCGACACTAGGCGGGGCGCCCGGGTCTCGCTGAAAATCGCTGCGCCGACTCGCCGAAGTTCATCGGGTCGGCCCCTCATAGCAGCCGCGCGGTCGGGATTGGTGCCGGAGCCGACCGATGAGTCGGCCAGGACCAAGGTGCGGACGAGTTCTGGACGACGCAGGACGAGGCGAGCTGCGATCACTCCGCCCCAGGACACCCCGAGCAGGTCGGCGCATCCGCCCAGTTCTCTTTCGATGAGCTCAGCCGCGGCATCAGCCCAGTCATCGAGACCCATTAAGGCAGTCGGATCGGGCGATCGCCGGTAGCCAGGGGCGTCCCAGGCCACGACCCTGCGTCTCGCCCGATTGGTGAGCGCCAGCTGGGCCTCGAACGCGTCGGCACACGAGCCGATGCCGTGAAGGCACAGCAGCGCTGGGTCGGACGGATCACCGTGGGTGGTAAACCAGGCCTCAGTCATCGACACCGTTGGCCAGTGTCTCCGCGGGGAGGCCGAACCGCTCACGTTGAGCAGCGAACACCGGCTCGAGCGTCCGCCGGAGATGGATGACCGGTCGGTCGGCCTGAGCCAGGTGCTCATCACGGTGGGCTTCTTCGACCGTCCGCATGCTTTCGAGCATCACCTTGTCTTGGTTCAGGACGTGGAGATGAGTACCCCTGAGGCGGAGCCGGTAAAGGCTTCGCCAGATAAGGCGCTCACCGCCCGACACCTCGCGGAAGCGGGGAAAGTGGACCAGCGTTTCGTCGTTGTCGCGGGGCAGAAGGAAACCGAGAATGCGCAGATCGGGCCCGGGACCCGCGCTCGGGGGGAGCGGAATGTCCAACCGAACATGCGGCAGGGCACCGAGGTGCACGTCGATCCAGTCGAAGTTCGCACCGGACTGATTCTTACGGGTGACCTCAAAGCCGTCGTCGTGATCGGTGACGAGGACTCGATCGTCTGTGATGCCTCCGTTGAGGGTTATCGAACGGGCGTGCAGGAAGGGGGCGTGCATGAGATCGACCAGGTTCTCGAGGCCTAGCAGCCAGTTAGCCGACCAAGCCACAGTCTCGGGGAAGGTCGACCACCGTGGATCGGTGAACTCCTCGGGCAGCACAAGAGGGGTTGGCGATTGTGTGCCCATCCAGGCCCAGAGATACCCAGCCTGTTCCTCAACCGGATAGACGGACTCGACCCTGGTGCGAGCGGCCAGGGCACAAATACCCCCCTGCGATGGCACCGACATGCATTGACCGTCGGCATTGAACCGCCAGTGGTGGTACCAGCACTGAAGTTGACCATCAACGACATCGCCGATCGAGAGCCGAGCGCCACGGTGGGGGCAATGGTCCAACATCAGTCGAGGGTGGCCCTCGCCGTCGCGCCACAGAACCAAGTCCTCGCCCAGGGCCCGAACTGGTACTGGGTCGCCACCAACCAGCTCGGATGTTCCGAGCATGTACCAGCGCTCGCGTACCCCAAGCAAGGGATCGCCCACGGGGCGGGCAGGTGGCCCGGGCCATGGGGACGGCAGGCGGGATTCTCGCAGGGCGCCCACACCCGTGTACTGGGACAGTCTCCCAGCGAAAGTTGGGTTGGTCACCCTCACGTGAAGCTCCACGGTGTCTCGCGCAGCTCGCTTACAGACCGCGTCCCGGCCCGCAACACGACAGCCGAGGATCGCGGCTTCTGTGGAGGCGGACGATTGGCCAGGGCGCGGGTGGAAACGGCGAGCAGGTCGCGTACACCGGCCAGAATGGCTACCCCACAGCCCAGCAGACCGACCCGGTGGGGCGGTACATGCATCGAGCGGATCACCATGGTGCTGCACACCGTTTCTCGTGACAAACCGGCCCCCTGAACGAGCCTCTCGACTCTTCGTGGCAGAATATCTCGAATGAGACGACCTTTCGCATCGATTGAGTTGAGACTCGTGGCTTGGTGCGTCGGATCGTCGGCTCGGATGGCCCTCGGGTGACCAAGTAGTAATGAATCCATTTCCCGACTCCTCAAGGGTGGTCGCATGAAGCCCGCGCCGTTCGACTACGTCGCAGCTAGCTCCGTTGAGCACGCGGTCGAACTCTTGGCGGGCGATATCGAGGCCAAGGTGATCGCTGGCGGTCAGTCGTTGATGCCGGTGCTCAATATGCGACTCGGGCGCCCCGAATTGGTGGTCGACATCGGTCGCCTTGATGTCCTGAATGACGTCCGGATCAATGACAGTGGCGCGCTCCTGGTGGGCGCCGCCGCCACCCAGGCTCAGGTGCTCGCTCACCCTGAGGTCAACCGCGGTTGGCCACTGCTGGCCGTCGCCATCGCCAATATCGGTCATCCCCAGATCCGCAACCGAGGCACAATCTGTGGGAGTCTCGCCCACAACGACCCCGCGGCCGAACTTCCTGCGGCCGCCATTGCCCTCGACGCCATCCTGCACATACATTCGTCGCGAGGCCTCCGGACGGTCGCCGCCGATCAGATGTTCATAGGGCCGTTCATGACCGCTCTCGCCCCCGACGACCTCCTCGTTCACGCGGAATTCCCCCCGCCGCCAGCTGGGGCCGGTTGGTCGTTCCGCGAGTTCGCTACGCGCCCGGGCGACTTCGCAACTGTTGGCGTCGCTGTGCAGCTCGTCCGTAGCGATGGGGTGGTGGCTGACGCCCGAGTCGTGCTGTTCGGTGTCAGTGGATCTGCCACCCGGTTGCACTCGGCGGAAGAGGCCTTGATGGGGTCTTCACCCTCGAGGGTTGAAGACCAGGTACGAGCCCAACTCGGGGCAGAGCTCGACCCGCCCGACGATGCCCACGCATCTGCCGGGCTGCGGCGAGACCTAGCCGAGAAGCTGACGATCGAGGCAATCAGTGAAGCATGGGAGCGCTGCACATGAGTTCCGGGGGAAGCGAGGGGCCGATCCACCCGGCCACGCCACCGCTGTCTGAGCCGTCTGCCTGGCATGACATCAGCCTGACGGTAAACGGCAAACCGGTCTCGGCCCAAGTTGAGTCCCGGCTCCTTCTCAGCGACTTTTTGCGACACCGACTGAGGCTTACAGGCACTCATGTTGGCTGTGAGCAGGGGTCGTGCGGAGCCTGCTCCGTTCTACTCGACGGTTTGACTGTGCGCTCATGCCTGACCCTGGCCGTCCAGGCCAACGGTCGCGACCTTCGCACCGTCGAAGGTCTAGCTAGACCCGATGAACCCCTCACTGCTCTTCAACAGGCGTTCCACGAGCAACACGGGATGCAGTGCGGCTTCTGCACGCCGGGCTTTCTGATGTCACTCGCCGGCCTCGCCGAACACGGAGACGCACCAAGCCCCGACGAAGTCGACGAGCACCTCACCGGCAACTTCTGTAGGTGCACTGGATACGTCAATATTCGAAAGGCGGCCCGGCAGGCGTTCGGACTCCCCGACCCTGAAGCGGCGAACCGTGACTGACGACGCTAACCCCGGGTACTTCGGCCGCAGCCTGGCCCGAGTCGAGGACGACCGACTCCTCCGGGGCGCGGGGCGCTTCGTCGACGATCTCGACATTCCTGATGTTGTCGACATCGCCTTCGTCCGTAGCCCCTACGCCCACGCGCGCATCCTGAGCATCGACGTGACCGCAGCGCGGGCCATGCCCGGTGTGATAGCGGTGTACGACGGGGCCAGTGTGGTCGACCGGATCAAGCCCCTCACCAACTCAGAGGAACTGCGCGTGCCTGAGGGCATCGCCGCTCTCCACCCTGTCGTTAAAACTCAGCCAGCACCGATCCTCGCCGTCGACGAGATCAACTATGTCGGCCAACCAATCGCCATGATCGTGGCCGAGACGCGCTATCTAGTCGAGGATGCGCTCGAGGTCATCGAGGTTGAGTACGAAACTCTACCCGTGGTCCTCGACATGGAGGCCGCCGTTAAGCCCGACGCGCCGTTGGCGCTCCAAGGCGAGACCGACAACATCGGCGTACACGTGCGCCACGGCATCGGAGACGTCGCGGCGGGTATCGCTGCGGCCGCCGCTGTCGTCGAGGAGACCTTCGCCACCCAGCGATACGTCGCTGCCCCTATCGAGACCCGGGGCATAGTTGCCCAGAGTGACCCGTTCACGGGCGAGCTCTTGGTGTGGTCGACCACCCAAACGCCGCACCGGATGCGCGGCCACATCGCCGAGTCGATCGGCCTTTCCGTCGACGACGTGCGGGTCCAATCCGTCGACGTGGGCGGCGGGTTCGGACAGAAGGGAATTCTCGTTGTCGAAGAGCTGTTGGTCCCCTTCGCCGCACACGACCTGGGCCGCGCGGTGCGTTGGATCGCCGACCGTCACGAGAACCTAACCGCCGACGCCCACGCCCGCGAACAGGTTCACCACATCACCCTCGCCGCCGACGCTGACGGTTACCTGCTCGCGGTCAAGGACCGGATCATGGTGAACCTCGGATGCCGCAACATGGTGGGCCTGGTCGTGCCTTACAACGCCTTATGCCACCTGATCGGGCCCTACAAGGTGCACAACGTCGACCTCGAGGCCACCGGAGTCATAACCAACACCATGTTCACGTCGCCCTATCGAGGAGCCGGACGACCCGAGGCCACCTTCGCCATGGAGCGGGCCATGGACCGGCTGGCGGTGAAACTCGGAATGGAACCGGCGGAGTTACGCGAGCGCAATCTGATCCGGCCAGAGGAGATGCCATACCGCACCGGACTGCTGGACCGGCGCGGACTGCCGCAGGAGTTTGACTCGGGCGATTACCCCGAAATGTTGTCGAGGGCGGTAGACATGATCGGGCTCTTCGAGTTCCGGCAAAGACAAGAGCTGGCCCGACACGAGGACCGACACCTCGGTGTCGGCTTCGCCCTCTACCTGGAGATGACCGGACTGGGACCGTTCGAAGGGGCCCGCGTCGAGGTCATGCCATCGGGCCGGGTACGGCTCTACACCGGCGCTCCCTCCCAGGGGCAGGGCCACCGCACCGTCTTCGCCCAACTTCTCGCCGACGCGCTGGGCGTGAAGTTCACCGACATTGATGTCGTCGCCGGCGACACAGCCTCGATCCCCTATGGCGTTGGCACCATCGCTAGTCGGGCATTGGTGACTGCGGGTAACGCCATCGACCAGGCTGGGGTGCTACTCAAACAGCGGATCCTGACCCACGCCGCCGAGTTCCTTGAGGCCGAGGTCACCGATATGCAGCTTGAGAGCAGCCGGATCAGTGTCAAGGGCACTCCGTCGGTGGGGTTGTCGCTCGCCGAGTTAATCCGCACCATCCCCATGCTCGCCGGTGGCTCCGGCAGCGACGGTCTCAGCGAGACTTCCTACTTCCAACCACCCAACTACGCAACGGCCAGCGGACTGCACGCCGCTATCGTTGAGGTCGACCCCACCACAGGGCGGCTCGACATCCTCGACTACGTAGTGGTCCACGAGGCCGGCCGGATAGTCAACCCAATGATCGCCGACGCTCAAGTCGTCGGAGGAGTCGGGCAAGGCATCGGCGGAGCGCTCAGTGAACACATGCAGTACGACGACCAGGGCCAACCCGTCACCTCCACATTCATGGACTACCTGATGCCCGTTTCATCAATGGTGCCCGAAATCCGCCTCGACGAGATCGTCTGCCCGAGCCCCACCAACCCGCTAGGTGTCAAGGGTCTCGGGGAAGGGGGTGCTGTGGGCCCGCCCGCGGCTCTCGCGAACGCGGTCGAAGATGCCCTCCGGCCGTTCAACGCCATCGTCCGGTCCGGCCCCCTCTCGCCCAGCCGGATTCGCGACCTGGTGCGCGACCCTAATCACTCCTGAAACGGGCCGTCTTGATTTCGACCCTCTGAAAGAAACGATGCCGCCACTTCCCCACAGAATTTTTCTTTCTATCGCCGGAGGTTCGTGTTCGTTAAAGGGTTGGAGGACCTGAACTAATCACGCCACCGAACTGAGATTCATGGGCGCCGGATTAAGCCGTTGGATCTCTGGCATGGCCTGCTCGGCGAACAGCACCATGCTCCGAGCTGCCTCGGCGCGGCCCATTCCGCCATAGCGAAAGACCCCCATGATCTCGGAGGTTCCGAATTGTTCAGCCAGTTCACTGATCTTCTCAACCACCATCTCCGGAGTACCCCACGGATGACGGGCGAAAAACCCGTCTAGGAACGGTGTGGGGTCGGATCGCAGTGCTGCAGCCCGTTGGGCGTAACCCTCATAACCGCTGATATCGTCAAAATGAGTGCCCGTCATCTCATAGTGTCGTAACGCGCTATCAGCGTATTCGCGCATGTACCGTTCTGCGCCTGCGCGGGCCTCATTCTCCGATTCGGCACAGTAAACCCATAGCGCCAGTTTGGTGTCAGTCGGAGCCAGTCCAGCTTCGCTTCGCAGGCGCATAAACTCCCGCGCTCCTTGCAACGTAAGGTCGAGACTAACCGTGGGAATCATCAGTGGCTTCACGTTGATTTTCGCGATGACGGCCATTGTTTCAGGTGATCCCGCGGCGCAATACAGGGAACCAGAGAGGTCGCCGTCCAACTGGGGGCGAAGCTTTACGTCGTCGACTTGGAAGTGTTCACCGTGAAAAGTGCAGGCTCCGGAGCTTAAGAGTTCGCGGAGGATATGGATACTCTCGTCGAACCGGCCTCGGGCTTCATTCTGGTCGACGCCAAGACCGCCGTATTCACGTCGGCCCAAGCCTCGTCCCACACCGGCAATGAGCTGTCGATCGCCCAAAAGGGTGTCGAGCATAGCGATATCCTCGGCCACTCGAACCGGATTGTGCCAGGGCAAAACGATCACCATGGTGCCTAGGTCAACATTTTCGGTGACGCCAGCCAAGTAGGTGAGCAACTGCAAGGGATTGGTGACCATGGTGTACGGCGTGAAGTGGTGCTCGATGGTCCATACGCTGTCGAACCCGGAACGATCGGCAAGCTTCGCTATCTCAATTTCCTCGTAAAAGATCGACCGATCGTCAGTCTCAGGTCGGATGGGTACTGACTCACCCCGTTCAGCCGCTTCGTAACGATCCCAGTCCGCGTAGTTTTGACAGAAAATCGTCGCTCCGACTCGCATGGCAGCTCCTTACTTCTCGATCAACAAAAAATAGCCGCTGTTGCCGAGTCAATGGGTGGGAAGGAGTGCCAGACTGTGCACATGAGTTACTGCTTACTTCTCGCATTGGCTGTCTTTGGAATAGGCATGTGGGCAGGCAAACGACCCTCATCAGACACCCAACAGGACCAGAACAGCGGGACGCCTATCGAACTAGATGACCCGCCTTGGAAGCAACGCTTCGAAAAACCCTGGAGCTAATCCTTCGGCTACAGCCAAGAACGTCTCAGATACTGTCTATCGGCAGAGGTTCGTGTTTGGTTCGGCTATCCAATCTCCCTGAGCGTCCAACCAGCCCATAATCTTTCAGCGCTTACCCAGAGCTTCTGAATCGTCCGGGCAGGAGGCCCGACACGTCGGCACCGCCGAAGGTCGCGGACGGCTCACCGCCCAACGCCAGGTCGGCCAGGAGGACGCCGGCACCACGCGATGTATAGATGCCACATCCCCCTTGACCGACGCACCACACGAACGTGGGCTGGTCGGGATCAGGGCCGATCGCCAGCGAGCGGTCGGGTGTGAAAGTGCGCAAGCCCGCCCAGGCCGAGTTAACGGACCGGATCCCGAGCGTGGTGGCTTCGTTGATTCGCTCGATAGCCAGCGCAATATCGAGCTCCGCGGGCTTGGCATCGCAAGGTTTGGACGGAGTCTCGTCTCCCAACGAGCAGAGCATCTGCTCCCCGTCGTTCTTTACGTACCAGTTCTGTGCGACGTCGGCAGTGAAGGACCAGCCGGTGGCATCACCGCCGGGGCCATTGACCATGAAGGCGGTTCGTCGGCAGGGCTGCAGGCCAATCGGTTCCACGCCAGCCCGTGCGGCCACCACGTCACCCCACGCACCGGCGGCGTTCACGACGATGTCGGCGCCGACGTCGCCGTCTGTCGTCTCTAACCTCCAGCCATTTCCGTCAGGTCGCGCTGCGTCCACCCTGGCCGAGGTGGTGATTCGTCCGCCGCCACGTCGAAAGCCGCGCACGTAGGCTTGATGGAGAGCGCCGACGTCAATATCAGCGCAGTCCGGTTCGAGGACTGCACGATGGACGAGCTCACGACGGAGCGGCGGGAAGTAGCCCATTGCTTCGTCCACCGTCAACTCCACCGAAGGTGATGGCAGCAGGCTTCCCTCGGCCAGCAGCTCGTCCATCTGGTCCGACTGAGCTTCCGAGGAGATGTGCATCACCGTTCGCGGCGATAAGAGGGGAGCGTCGACCAGGTCTGTCGGGGTGTCGCGCAGGAAGTCGACGCTGGCCCTGGTGAGGATGAGGTTGGGCCTGGTGGTCAGGTTTTCGAGGAGGATCGCCGCCGAACGCCCTGTCGTGTGGTGCGCTAGAACCGGCTCGGCCTCCAGGAGGAACACCTCGGTATCGGGATGTGCTTCGACAAGGTGGTAGGCGGCGCTCACGCCAGCGATGCCCCCGCCAACAACCGCTATCCGAACCCCAGTCATGCTTCATGCTCACACATATACGATCATCGTTCGAGCCGCCTCCCGACCTTTGGATGGAGAAAGAAGAAGCTAAGCGCCAACTCCTCCACTGTGCGTGGTTGCACCTCATCCCTCTGGTGGGAGGGTTAACGGTGTTCTATTTGTGCGCTCAACCATCAACCTCATCCATTCCAAAGTCGACCCCACCCTTATCAACTCGAGGATGAGTGTCGGGGTTAACGTGCGGGCATGGATGTAGAGACATACCGGCACCTTGGGCTCGACTTAAACTTCGCTGACCATCGAGGTGCTGAGGAAGTCAATGGTCGCAGCAATCTAGAGATCGCTGATGCATTCGACACCCCTGGTGACGTGGCTTATTACCCCTGCCCCGAGACGCAACGAGAGCCAGATGCTATTGGCACAGTGCACCGCTTCGAAGATTGGCGCTCCTCGGCGGCGTATCCCGACACAGTGCGCGATGTGTGGCTGTACGAGCCAGCGTCCCCAAAGTCCAAGGACCCGGTGGCATTGCTGGTGTTTAATGACGGTGCCCTGTATCTGGACCCTGACGGACCAGTGAGGGCTGCGCGAGTGCTCGACGTTCTACAGGCCTCGGGTGCGCTGGAGCCAACCGCTGCGGTGTTCGTCTCACCGGGACGCCCCCTCGATGTTCCTGCCGCTGAGTCTGCGTGGGGGATCAACTTCCATCCCAAGGCTCGTGAGCAGCGCAGCATCGAATACGACAACCTAACCGATACCTACGCAAGATTCGTCGTCGATGAGCTACTTCCGTTCGCCCAGCAACAGCTAGGTGTGAGAATCGATGATGAACCCTCACGTCGAGCGACGGTGGGGATCTCCAGTGGCGGGATTTGTGCCTGGACAACAGCATGGCACCGCCCGGATTCCTTCGGCCTAGTGCTCAGCCATTGCGGATCGTTCGTGAACATCCGGGGCGGCCACGCTTGGCCGTATTTAGTGCGCTCTACCGCGGCGAAGCCGATAAAGGTCTTCCTGCAGTCCGGCGAGCTAGACGCAAACATCATTTATGGGAATTGGCCCCTAGCGAACAAGCAGATGGCTGCCGCCCTGCAGTTCGCGGGCTACGACGTTAGGTTCGAGTTTGGGACCGGTGGTCACAACCTCCGACATGCAGGCGCCCTTTTTGCCGAATCGCTCCGCTGGCTATTCACCGACTCGGCTTAAGCGAAGCCATGGAGTGGATTGCAGTGAGCTTTCGACTATTGACGCAACCACTCGCTCTTGGCGGCGTCGTCGCTACTGACGTCGCGACCGTCGGGGAGTTGGATGGTGATGTCGTAGAGGGTGCCGGCGAAGGCGAATGGCGCCGAGTACCGGTCCGACACAGCCGATCCGTGGTCCTCGCCGACGCTGATGAAGTCTGTCATGTCTGCTTCTGGATCTCAGCTGGTGATCCTGTTCCGGTTAAGACGACGTCCGTCAGTCGTATGCGTCCTTTTGTTAGCGGGCCTGCGGGTGACGAAATGAGCG
>Ga0209752_1001597_pt1 | contig 10839 bp, 8 predicted proteins | sample METZYME_3_250m_FD_187548 | JGI IMG/M metagenome (GOLD analysis project Ga0209752, IMG submission 187548) | Marine microbial communities from oxygen minimum zone in mesopelagic equatorial Pacific - METZYME_3_250m (SPAdes) (version 2) | ecosystem: Environmental > Aquatic > Marine > Oceanic | place...
AAAAATTAAAAATTGGTTTCTATATTATTAGCCATAACTCGTTGATAATTCGATGGGTCAGTATCTCCTTCCGTATTGATAACCAAAACTTTTGAAGATTTGTTCAAATAAATTTTCTCCTTGAAGGTTCTAAATTTATTTGTTTTACAAAGTCCTATTAACGCGCCTAGGCCACTTGCTCCTGATTCACCTGAAATAATTATTGGATCCCCTGATACAGGGCAAGCTAATGTCTTCATAGCTTCTTCTGACAGTTTATCTGAAATCGATATTGATCCTATCAGGCCATTCTTCAATATCTTCCACGCCAGAGTTGACACTGAACCACAATTTAGTCCTGCCATGGTTGTTGTTACATCGTTTTCGACTGACACTCGATGTCCAGCTTTAATTGATTCAAATAAACAGTTCGCAGAATGTGGTTCAACACCGATGAAAAGTGGTGGATTTTTCCATTGTTTCAAAATATAGATAACAACGGACGCCGCCCAACTACCCACACCTGATTGGAGTAATAATATATCAATTTTTTCTTTCCCAATTTGTTTAGTTATTTCATGTGCTTGAGTCCAATACCCTCTCATGATATCTAATGGCACTTCTTCATACCCATTCCAAGCTGTATCTTGAATCAAGGACCACGAACGATTCTCAGACGTTTTATTACCATCATTTACACGTGCGTTCGCCATTTTTACAGCAATATCATAGCCTTGATCTATTAAAAGCACCTCTGCACCTTCTTTTTCTATTGCTCTTACTCTAGCAGGGACAGTTCCTTGAGGCATATAAATAAGAGCCTTTCGCCCGATCTTTCTAGCCATCCATGCTACTGCTCGACCATGATTCCCATCAGTAGCAGTGCAAAATATCTTTATTTGTGGATTTTTTTCTAGTTGCCTATACATTGCGTATGAAGCACCTAAAACCTTAAATGCATTAAGTCCAAATCGATGGCTTTCATCTTTTAATAAAAGGTTCCCTATACCTAAATGCTTAGCTAAACCAGGTAGTTTGACCAAGGGAGTTTCTTTGTTTCCTATCGTTTCATGAAAATCTGCTACTTCTTTCGGATCCCAGGATGAATTGTATGATGTCTGTTTTGCATGCCTTAAGCTAAAATTTTTGTTTTCTGTGAGATAAATCATTTTGTATTTCCTAATTATTTAATCAATACAATTTACAAATATCCATCCAGCGGATTATGAGCCTCACGCAGCTTCTTCTTTTTTAAATTGGTTAGAAGACAAATGTGTAGCAATTTAATCTATAAACAAAAACCCCCGCTTAGAATCAATAAAGCTCCAACCAGGTTATAAGTCCGATTGGATATCAACTATTTTATTATTCTTCCCAGCGGATGTCAAAAGTTCGATATTGAACTTTAAGTGAATCTGAGAGCTGCACCTCGACTCTGAAGGAGGCGGTTTGATCAGGCTCTAGTGCTGTATCAGTCCTGACTCCAGTATTATATGTCATTTTTATTCCGTTTATAAATGCGGAGTCCTTGGCAGCAAGTTCTGTAGTTTTAGCCCAGAGATTTGCTATAACCCGGATGAAATCTCCACGCTTTTTCCCAGTGTTTGTCACAGATCCGGTGATTACTTCTTTCCCGGAAAAGATTTCAACCTGAGGATCTTCAATAAACTCAACCACAGCAGCAGCTGGAAGTTCTTCCTCTATCATCATTATGGTTTCTTGATCAAGGACAAGCAGTCCGATGTTGGTTTTTAGGACTATTTTATCAATCCTCTCTTCGATGATTTCTCCCAGGACAATAGTTCCATTGTGCATTGTGATCCGGTGCAGGCGGTTTGGTACTTTGATAAGATCAAGTAGTTCTTCCTTGATTGTAGGCATTTCCCGTGTTTTTTCATACAGCTTCATTATTATTTTTAGTGAATCTATTTGGGACTGTATATCAGGGATTTTAGACTTATAATCGAAAAAAGGTTCTTCTTCCACTTTGGAGGTAGTATCACCATCGCGGAGAGGGGGAAGGGGGATCTTTTTGGAAGGAGTTATCAATGGGATATCGGTTTTCAATGTGTCCGATTTGGAGGGAGTTATTGGTTTTGTTTTTTGTTTCGCCTTAGATGTCGCTTTTGATAGAATAATTTCAATGTCTGATAAATCATCATCGGCGATAACAACAGGCACGTTGGCATTCCCCATTTCACCTGCATCTACCTGAAGGCTGTATCCTCCTGGTAAAACTTTTTTAAACTTAAATTCCCCACCACCACGGCCTAGACGTTTTTTCGATGTTTCTGTTCGCTGAACTTCCGTACCATCTTCACCTAAAAGCAATACGGTGGTTTTGGCTATTTTATTGCCCTCTGAATCTATTACTACACCCTCAATAGAATAGTTTTTTGCTGATATACAGGTGACAAAAAGAACAGTGAAAAACAAATAGAAAACATTCCTTCTCAGGGATAAGTATATTTTTGTCATTTTACTACCATGGGATATCGGTTTTCAACGTATCCAGCAATTGAGCCGTACCGAATTGAGTGATAAAAAGTCCTAGAGTTATAAGAACCTGTTTATTCATAGAGTTCACTATTTAAGTGCGCTTTAAAAGCCAGTCTGCGTATTTCCTCTTGGTATTTTTCAGTTACACCAAGGGTTTTAACCAAAGTAGTGATTTCATGATATATATTGTAATTATCAGACTCACTTAAAAGAGATAAAAAGGTTGGAATTACAGACACATCTCCCGATTCACCCAGTTTGTTTATGGCTTTTTTTCTTAGGGCAAGGTCATAATCATTGTTCAGGGCGATTTCCGTTAAAGCATTACGTATTTTCGGATCCTTAAAATTCCCCAGAGCATCGATCAAGGTATTGAGCAGGGTGAAGTATTGCTTTTTCCCAACATTATATGTGTCTAAAAGCGTGAGAATCAGCTTTTCTTCGGTAACACCCTCCATAGTATTGAGGGCAAATTCTCTGACTTCAAGATTTGTATTTGGATCACCAAGTAATTCCGTGAATGCACCTACAATTTCGGTTGTTTCTTTCTTCCCCAGGATTTCAACAGCCCGGTTTCGGATGCCTATATTTATATAAGGATCCTTGGCAATATCTACCAGGGCAGGGATGACTTTGTCATCACCAATAGTTCCAAGAGTTGTCGTGAGCAATTCTTCAGTCCGAGATAGGTTAGACTTGGCAACTTCATAGAGATCCATTAATGCGTAAACCTGATCTTTAATGCGAACTTTCCCCAAATTTTTCACTAGGTAAAGATGCAATTTATTTGTTTTTTTCTGAATGGTGTGCATTGCCCGGATCATAGCTTCAGCAGCTTTAGGGTTTTCTTTAAACTTGGCAAGTAAATCAATAGAAAATTCCATAAAGGAAAGGTCTATTGCCGCTGAGCTGGCAACGGTTTCCGCGATCGCATTTAACGCATTTGGATGATGAGTTTCAGCAAGGGACTCACCTGCTGCAAGCCGGACATCATAAGATTGATTTGAATCCTGATAAATACCAATGAGTTCTTCCAATGCCTGAATGCGTCCATCTTGGAAAGCAGTGCGTAATTTTTCTACATCACCATGTTGAATTGTTGTAATCCCTTCTTTTTCTTTCTTTTTTCCGGAAAAAGGAAGAAGCGATTTGATTTTTGAACATCCTTCAAACATCAGGATCGAAATAAGGAAAAGAATAAGTGTTTTATTCATCGGTCTCCCAAAACTTTAAGGATAAATCATTTCCGTTGAAATATCCATATGTAAAATAATGAATCCAATCACCAAGAATCAAAAGCTTTCCACCGTTTATCATTTTTTCTGTTGCTTGGTGATAATGCCCGGTAATCACGTAATCAACCCCATTGGTTATATGTGGTTTTGAAAATACCTCTAACTCACTGAGAATTCGCTCATTGTATTCATCAGAGTGCTCATAATGTTGACCCTTCTTTGAAATCCAATTTGCAATGCTGTACCCAATGGTTGGATGCACCCAACGATACAGCCAGATAAAGACCGGATTTCTGATGACCATTTTTAACAACCGATATCCTCGATCCCAGGATAGAATTCCGTCACCATGGGTCAGGTAGAATTTTTTTCCGTTGACTTCAACAACTGTATTATCAATGTAGGTTTTATCAAACAGTCTGTCCGAAAAAAAATCCTGAAACCAGTAATCGTGGTTCCCAGCCATAAAATGCAGTGCAACACCTTTACTTTTAAGATGAAAAAGTTCATGATACAGTTGAAAATACATCTTGGGAATCAAATGAGGATATTCGAAATAGAAATCAAAAAGGTCTCCTAAAATAAATAGAGTACCTCCCGTTTGGGCAACGTGATGGAAGAACTGGAATAACCTCTGTTGTTTTTGATGTTCCTCTTTGGATGACTGTATTGCCAAATGGGCATCAGAAATAAAATAGACAGGTGAATGCATAAGCAAGAAAACTTACTGCTACCCAAGGATTAAGACAAATTAAAATGTTATGCGCAACTTTATCTTGAAAATACGATTGGTTTATCTTAACCTATTGTAAATTAATAGTGTCAAATGTAGTGTAGATATAACAATGAACCATAGATTCATATTATTAGCTTTTCTTTGCATTCAGATTGTTTTTGGGCAGTCTTTTGGAAAAAATAAAGTTCAGTACAGGGACTTTGACTGGAAATTTATTAAGTCTCCCCATTTTGATGTTTATTATTATACAAATGAATTTGAGTTGGCACAGTTTACGGCAAATGCAGCGGAAGAAGCATATGAACAAATTTCGATCCACCTTCGATGGACATTAAAAAAACCGGTTTCAGTCATTGTATATAATTCTCACAATGACTTTCAGCAAACAAATGTAGTAGATACGTACATGTCTGAAGGAATTGGTGGCGTCACAGAATTATTTAAGAACCGTGTGGTGTTACCATTTGATGGATCTTATAAAGAATTCAGGCATGTTATTCACCATGAACTGGTGCACGCTGTAATCAACGATATGATTTATGGAGGGAACATTCAGGGAATCATTTCAGGGAGGATCAGGCTCAATATACCTCTTTGGACTAATGAAGGGCTTGCAGAATATCTCTCTTCTAATTGGGATACCAAAGCGGATATGATTATTCGAGATATGGCAATTCATGACGAAATACCTCCGGTGAAAAGGTTGGAATCCTACATGGCCTATAAGGGTGGGCAATCAGTGTGGCGATTTATTTCTGAAAAATATGGCCGTGAAAAAGTTGGTGAGATATTTACCAAGATGAAAAAGTATCAGAATGCTGAAAAAGGGTATGAAAAAGCTCTGGGCTTTGATTTTGAAGAACTGAGCAAACAATGGAAAAAATATTTGAAGAAAGAGTACTGGCCGGATGTGGCCGGACGGGATGAACTTGAAGATATCTCCAAACAATTGACTGACCATAAAGAAAAAGGGAATTTTTACAATATTTCTCCGGCACTCTCTCCAGATGGAAGCAAAATTGCGATCTTGTCAGACCGGGAGGGCTATGCGGACATTTATCTGATTGATGCCTTGAGTGGGAAGGTAATCAGGCGGCTAGTTAAGGGGAACCGCTCTATTGATTTTGAAGAATTGAAATGGCTTCAACCGGGGATATCCTGGGCGCCCGACAGTAAAAAAATTGTGATCGCATCTAAAGCAGGAAAAGGAGATGTCTTTCATTTAATTGATGTAGCCAGCGGGAAATCTGAAAAAATATCCCTTGAATTGGATGGACTTTTCACCGCTTCGTGGAGTCCGGATGGAAAACAGCTGGCTTTTATTGGGAATAAAGGCAGAGCGAGTGATATTTATCTCTATGATTTTTCCACAAAAATACTAGTGAACTTGACTGATGATATTTTTTCCGATTCAGAACCAGTCTGGAGCCCGGATGGAAAGAAAATTGCTTTCATTTCTGATCGTGATGATTACCTTCATGTTGATTCAGACAACACGACTGGTGAGACGCTTGAAGTAGATATGTTTACACATGATTTTTCGCAAGATGATATCTATGTAATAGATGTAAAAACAAAAGAGATTATTAGGGTCACCAATACAGATTACAATGAAAACTATCCTGTTTGGATGCATAAAAGAAATGCTCTTTTTTTTACGGCAGACTATAACGGTGTATGGAATATATTTTATCGTGATCTGGATTCAGGCACACAGATACCGGTCAGTAATGTATTAACTGGAATTCAGCAATTGAGTTTATCAAATGATGATCAGCTCCTGGTGTTTGCTGGTTACAGTAAAGGCGGATGGGATATTTATAGCTTGACGAATCCGGGAAGATTATCTAAAAAGAAAATCCCGTTGACAAATTATATACAAAATAAGGATCAAGATGAATCATTAGCTGATCTTAGATGGAATAAAAATAAACAAATGAAAAGCAGCAGAGGTGCGGATGATTATTCTCAATATATTTTTGCACGGCAATATGATCAATACAATAATACGATTCTAAACCAGAGAGAAGAAAAAAAGAGTGCGTTTCATGATAGTCTTCGGAAAGAAGATACGTATCTTCCTCAGTTATACAAAACGCATTTTACCCTGGATATGATCGGGGGGAGTATGATGATCAGCAATGTGTTTGGAGCCCAGGGGATGACATATTTTTCTTGGAGTGATTTAATGGGGGATCATAAAATATTTTTTGGGACTGAAATGGTCTTGACCCTTGAAAACAGCGACTATTTTTTATCCTATGCGTATTTAAAAAACCGGACTGACCTCTACTTTAATTTTTCTCAAACTGCTAATTTTTTCTCATTAGGTTATCAAAGATTCGGGAGATTGCGTCATATTGGGATTGGGAGTTTCCTGTCCCGTCCATTCAACCGTTTTAATCGGATTGACGTGGGATTGTCATATCATCTTTTTAAATATGAAGTATTTTTAGATGAATTTTTAACCGGAGAATATGCCCTTTATTCTGAAGATAAATTGTCAACCGTTTTGCCTATGGTAAGCTGGATCTATGATAATTCTGTTTTTGGATACACAGGGCCATTGGATGGATTCCGTCAAAATATTTCTGTAACTGCCACACCGGGGATTGGTACAGGAAAAATTAAATTTCAGACAGTGATATGGGATATACGTAAATATATTAGGATTTGGAAATATTATGCGTTTGCAGGGCGCTTGATGATTGGAAAAAGCATGGGGCATGATCCACAGAAATTTTTTCTTGGAGGAGCACATAATTGGTATTTTGGGCGAGGAGAAACCGATGGGAATGACGATTCAGGTCAGTTTAGAGAAGTGATACTGGATGATGAAAATAATAACCTATTGAAGGATATCTATTTTAGTGAATATGCCATGCCGGTTCGGGGAGCACGTTATGCCGAGAGGATGGGAACAAATGTTGCTCTGGCTAATTTTGAATTTCGATTCCCTTTTATTTTTGCATTTGGACCTCCTACCAGAGTGGCAGCCACTTATTTGTTTGGACACGCTTTCTTAGATATCGGTGCTGCCTGGGATGAATATGAAGAGTTCAGTGACCAACAAAGACTCCAAGATAAATATGGATATATGACTAGCGTAACGTCTCCAAAGGTAGCAGGATTTGGAATAGGATTCAAACTTTTCACACCGTTGGGATTACTCCGGGTTGATACAGCCTGGGATATAAAACCCGACGGAAGTTATTCACGGCCACAGTATCTTTTTTCCTTTGGTCCTGATTGGTAGAAAAGAAGAGCAAATCCTTTAATTGAAATATAAAAATTAACCCTGCCAGCATTGTGAAATCAGCAGTGAAAACGGCATTTCTATGTTCAGGATGCGGGAATGATTTTCCCAAGTGGCATGGTCAATGTCCAGCATGCAATGAATGGGGAACCCTTAGTGAATTCAAAATTTCAAAGAGGTCTAAAAAGACTGTAAGTGAAAACAGGCGGAAGCCCGCATCCCTGGCTGAAATCCTGTATAAGCAATCTACAGAACGGTTTTCAGCAAAACTTCAAGAGGTGGACCGGGTTCTGGGTGGGGGTTTACTGAAAGGATCGGTCATCCTTCTTGGAGGAAACCCCGGGATAGGGAAATCAACTCTTGCTCTCCAGATTGTTGTGGGATGCGGAGTGCCGTCTTTGTTTGTATCTGCAGAAGAAAGTGAGGATCAGGTTGCCATGCGGGCAAAACGATTGAATATTCAATCTGATGACTTGCAAATTTCCGGTGAAAACCAGATAGAAAGAATTGTAGAACACGTTTCTTTGTTGAAACCAGAGTTGGTTATTATAGATTCAATTCAGACTGTGTTCGGTATGGGAATTGATTCTCTTCCCGGGTCTCCTACCCAGATTCGGGAAAGCGGTCAACAATTGCTTCAGATGGCCAAACAGAGAGGTGTCTCCGTAATTATTATAGGTCATGTGACCAAGGAAGGTGTTATTGCTGGGCCTAAAATGCTCGAACATATGGTTGATACTGTTCTATATCTTGAAGGAGATGGACGCTATGACCATCGAATCCTCCGATGTGTAAAAAATCGATTTGGTGCGACAAACGAAGTTGGCATTTTTATGATGGATGAAAAAGGGCTCATGGAAGTCAGCAACCCTTCGGAGCTATTTCTTGAAGAGCGGTCAACCAATGTAGCCGGGACAGCTATTTATCCTTCATTAGAAGGCACAAGGCCGATCTTGGTAGAAGTGCAGGCACTGGTATCTGCTGCAAATTTTGGCACTCCTCAGCGGAATGTGAACGGATTTGATTATCGACGCTTATCAATGCTTTTAGCAGTACTTGAAAAAAGGATGAAAATTATAATGGGGACCAGGGATGTGTTTGTAAATCTTGTTGGAGGGCTGAAAGTAAATGATCCAGCGGCAGACCTTGGCATTATCAGCGCCGTAGCATCCAGTGCAATGGAAAAGGTAATTCCGCCGGACTTTGTCCTTATAGGAGAAGTGGGATTGACCGGTGAAGTGAGATCGGTCGGTCAATTGAAAAAACGCCTAAAAGAAGCAAAAGCCCTTGGGTTTACTCAGGCATTGATTCCTCATTCCAGCAAACAATCCATAAAGCCTCTTCCAAAAGGCTTGACAGTCAAACCTGTTTCCACTGTTCAGGAAGCGTTTAATATTCTGTTCTGAAGTATTGCAATTTACTCTTTTACATTCTGACAAAGAAACTTCAGCCAGGACTGGTATTATTCAAACGGATCATGGTGAAATTCCTACACCAGCCTTCATGCCGGTGGGTACATTAGGAGTAGTAAAAACATTTTCTCCCCAGGAATTGAAGGACCTTGGCACTGATATCATTTTGGGAAATACTTACCATCTTTATTTGAGGCCAGGGGATAAAATTATAAAGGATGCCGGAGGGCTGCATTCCTTTTCAAGCTGGAAAGGACCAATTTTAACAGACAGCGGCGGATTTCAGGTGTTTTCACTAGCAAGATTAAATAAAATATCTGATGGGGGTGTCGAGTTTCAATCACATTTGGATGGGAGCAGTCATTTTTTTACACCGGAAAAATCAATGAGCATTCAAAGAAATTTGGGTGCTGATATCATTATGGCTTTTGATGAATGTCCTCCTGGAAATGTAGATAAAGAAACAGCCATGAAAGCAGTTAAAAGAACCAATAAATGGGCAGATTCTTGTGTGAAATATTTGAAAGAAAACCCACCGCATTATGATTGGGATCAAACTTTTTTTCCTATTATCCAGGGTAATGTGTATCCGGAATTAAGAAAACAAAGCATACAGGAACTATGTTCATTTTCAAGGTGCGGGATGGCAATCGGCGGACTGGCAGTTGGGGAAGAAAAGTCCGCCATGCTTGAAATGGTCCATTTATCTACAGAGCATCTTCCAATGGAGCAGCCGCGATATTTGATGGGTGTGGGTAAACCTTCTGATCTTGTTAGAACCATAAGTATGGGGGTAGATATGTTTGACTGTGTGATACCTACAAGGAACGGGAGAAACGGTCATATTTTTACCGAAGATGGTATCATTAATATAAAAAATGGAATGTATAAAAATGATTTTTCTCTCATGGATGAAAAAAGTGATTCTCCTTTTGGTTTACAATTTTCAAAAGCTTATGTGCGCCACTTATTTAATGTAAATGAAATTTTGGGAGTGAGGATTTCCAGCGCCTTGAATATTGCTTTTTATATGAAATTAATGAAAACGATCCGATCAAAAATAGAATGTGGTGAATTTTTCAAATGGTCAAAATTATTCCTTGAAAAATGGGATGATGATTAACAAATTAACCTTGATTGAACTCTGAAAAAGGAATTCACAAATAAAGAGGGTAAATAAATGTCCGCCACTTTAGTAAAAGTTAGAGTAGTGGATACATATGTATTTCGTAAAATTCAAAACGGATATAAATTTCTCATGCTAAAGCGTGCGGAAACAAAAATATATGAACATCTCTGGCAGGGAGTTGCAGGAAAGATAGAAAAGGGTGAAACTGCTTGGCAGGCTGCAGTTAGAGAATTAAAAGAAGAGACAGGACTGACTCCAATACGGATGTTTATTGCAGATCATGTGAGTACATTTTACGAGGAAAACGGAGACCTCATAAATTTAGTTCCTGTTTTTGGAATTGAAACTGAAACAAAACGCATTACGTTGTCAAGTGAACATTCAGAATATAAATGGATGGATTTTGAAGATGCAGAAAGAACCCTGGCATGGAATGGACAGAAAAAGGGTATTCGGACTGTATATGAAATGCTGATTTCAAATGATGACCGCATGAAGTGGTCGGGAATAAAACTGAAATAGGAGTAGTCTATGTTACAAATTGGTGATATAGCCCCAAAATTTTCATTGATGAATCAAGATGGAGATCTTAT